>Ga0256914_1000994_pt1 | contig 27014 bp, 27 predicted proteins | sample HulkmetaG_FD_191571 | JGI IMG/M metagenome (GOLD analysis project Ga0256914, IMG submission 191571) | Hydrothermal chimney microbial communities from Main Endeavour vent field at the Juan de Fuca Ridge, Pacific Ocean - Hulk | ecosystem: Environmental > Aquatic > Marine > Hydrothermal vents ... | reverse complement strand
AAAACCCTGAATATGGGGTTTTAGAGATTGTTTGGTGATAAAGATGGGAGAAGCTCCATAGCATCATTTAAAACATATCAGGAAACTCTGCTGAGGTAGAAGTTTCTGTATTTTTAGGTAGTGGGGAGATATCTGTATATAGCTCTGTTATTACCCCATCTCTTGCATTATATACTCCTTTGGGTACTCTAAACTTTCTTGGTAAATTAGGATAGAGTGCATATAATTTTTTGAAAAAATATGAAAATGCAGGTGCTGCTGTAGCACCACCTGTACCACCTTTTCCTATTGGTCTATTGTTATCTCTACCTATCCATACAATAACCTCTTGTGCTGGTGAATATCCACAAAACCATGCATCTACATTTCTATTGGTAGTTCCTGTTTTCCCTGCTACCTGAACACCTGCTACCTGTGCATTTCTACCTGTACCACGGATAATAACATCTCGTAAAATATCTGTCATTAAATATGCCTGTTGAGGTTGTGTAAAATTAGCAATCTCTTGTGTATGTGACTCATATATCACTGTACCATCTTTAGATACTACTTTGGATATAAGTCTAGGCTCTAACATATGACCCCCATTAGCAAAAGTAGAGTATATCTGTACCATTTTAGCTGGACTTATACCCAAATTACCTAATGATATAGACATATCTTGAGGAATATGTGCTATATTTAGAGGTTCTAACTTTTCTCTAATTCTATTTAATCCAACTTCTGTTACTAAATTAATAGTTGCAAGATTTCGTGAGTGTACTAATGCCTCTCTGAGTTTAATGAACCCTTCAAAATTTCGCTCATAATTTTTAGGTCTCCATATAACTCTTTTACCATTTCTATAATATTGAAAAGTTCTAGCTACATCTGTTAGTTCAGTAGCAGGATTATATCCAAGGTCAAGTGCTACTTGATATATAAATGGTTTAAAGGCAGACCCTGGCTGTCTCTCCATCATAGTAACACGATTATATGCAGATTTTTTATAATTAACACCACCAACCATAGCTTTTATATCACCTGTTTTATTATCAACAGCCAATAATGCACCATTCAGTGTTGTAGTTTTCATATTTTCTCTATATCTCTTGGTAGCTTTTCTTACAGCAAATTTCAATGCTTTTCTAGCAATTTTTTGCTCTTTCATATCTATGGTTGTATAGATAGTATATCCACCAGTTTTTATATTTGGAAAATCTTTTTTGAGTCGTCGAACTACCTCATCTGCCACATATGGAGCAATATTTTGAGTGAGTGAACCATGATATATTTCTGGTGTCTCTTTGATAGCTATTAGATATTCATCCTCTTTAATCCAACCAAGGTTTCTCATTCTAGTTAAAATAGTATTAGCTCTTTTTAATGCTCTATCAAGATGTCTAACAGGATTAAAATATGATGGTGCATTTGGCAAACCAATTAGAAGTGCAGCCTCTTTTAGAGTTAAATTTTCTAAATCTTTATGAAAAAATCCTTTTGCTGCTGTTTTGACCCCAAAATATCCTCGTCCAAAAGATATTTCATTGAGATATCTCTCTAATATCTGCTCTTTGGTTAGCTCATCTTCTACTTTCATAGAGAGTATTGCCTCTTTTAGTTTTCGTGTATAACTTTTTTTAGGAGATAGCAGAATTTTTTTAACCAATTGTTGCGTAATAGTACTACCACCCTCCACTTTTTTACCTGCTTTAAAGTTTCTTAATGCAGCACGAATTATTGCATCAGGATTTACACCATTATGCTCAAAAAATCGTGTATCTTCAATAGCAATTAATGCCTCAATTAGATAACCTGGCATCTCATCATATTTGGCATATAGACGGTGTTGTCCTTCCATAATATTAGCTATCTTGTTACCTTTATAATCTAAAATCACAGATGAAGTTTTTGGACTATAGTTAATTATTTTATCCATATCAAGTTGAATTTCATTATAAGCATAGATAAATGCAGCAAATAGTGCGATGGCAAATATTATTACCAACATTATCGAGCCTTTAATCAATTGGTTAACCATCTATATACTATCCTTTTTGTTAAAAATTACTTTATTATATCTAAAAGTGATTGAGTAGTGACTTTAATGCTCTCTTTGAACTTCCTACCCTTGGTATAACTCGCAAAATAGGTTTAGAGACAGTAGGTTGTCTAATCGCACCTACTAAGAAATTTTGTTTGACCATTAGTGCCTCTTGAACTTTTAAAGCTATCTCATTAGTTGGTACTAGTATAGGTAAAATAAGAGATTTTAACTCTATATCTAATATCTTTTTGACTATTTTTTGTCTCTGTTTTATCTTTTTGTAATATTTTTTACTATTGTTAGCTACCTCTTGGATATTAACTAATGCTAAAGCAGTATCAAAAATAGATGGAGCAGTAGAGTATATAATAGGTTTACCTCTATTTTCCAAAAAACTAATAATCTCTTGGGAGGCTAAAATATATGCTCCATAGCTACCATAAGCTTTACCCAAAGTTCCCATTTTGATATGATTAGGTTGTGGTGTAACTCCATAATACTCAAATACACCTAAAAGAGACTCTCCTACTACACCAGAACTATGAGCCTCATCTACAATAAGTAGAGCATTATATCTATTAGCCAATTCAAAAATATTGCGATTACATAGCTCACCACTCATAGAGTAAACCCCTTCTATAGCTATAATCTTGCGTCCCATATTATATTGTTTGAGTTTTTCTTCAAGCTCATTAGCATTATTATGTTTAAATTTAACTACTCTATTTCCCAAAAGTCTAGTAGCTATCATTCCACTAGCATGATACTCCTCATCTATAAAAAGCATATCCTTTTTACGCACAAGGGCTTCAATCAAAGCTATATTTGCCAAAAAACCAGACCCTACAGCCAATCCTGCTTCAAATCCGTTAATAAAAGCTAAAGCTCTCTCAAAATCTTCATGTACTTCATGATAACCATTTACAAGCATACTAGCTTTGGGAGCAAAGGTATTATACCTAGATACCCATTTTATAGCTTTGTTAAACTGTTTTTTATTATTAGCTAGACCTAGATAATCATTAGATGCAAAATCTATTAAATTATCATCAAAAATTTTTTTTTGTCTAAATCTATTTGCTTTTTTTAGTGCGTTTATTTCTGTTTGGTACATATTATTTTAGCCATCTTATTAGTTTCTCAACTTGCAATCCCATAGCAGTACTCTCATATCCTTCCACTTTTTGGATATATTTTTTACAAAAACCCTCAACCATACATCCACCTGCTTTTCCATCCCATAGACCACTATTTAAATAATCTTCTAAATCTTTTGGTTCAAATGAAGTAAATTGATAATAAGTAGCAGATACATCACATAGATAAAAATCTTTGGTTTTATAGTGCATAGCTGAAATAATAGCTATCTTTGAACCACTTTGAAGCTTTAATATTCGTTTGGCATCATCTCTATTTTTGGGTTTTCTAAGTATCTCTCCATCTTTTGTAGAGATTACACTATCAGCTGTTAGTAATGCTGTTTCTAATCCAAACTCTTTTATGGCTTTTTCTAATTTGCCTTTACTTGCTAGATATACAAAATCTTTAGCTATAGTGGTTGTGATTTGCTCTTCATTATATATCGGAGCTTTTTGAATAAAGGGAATGTGAAATTTAGTCAAAAGTTTAGCTCTTGACTTAGAATTTGATGCTAAATGTATCATATATATTTAATGACTCGCTTTTTTTAGATAGTTATGATGGCATACAGGACAATTGATTTCAGCATCACCTTTCATAGCTAATTTTCGCCATTTTCTTTTTAGTTTAAATCTAGCCCTACAATTTTGACAAACTACTTCATCCTCTATATTATCATCATAATGTCTAAATTGTCCATTTGGAAATGGATTAGATGATGATGCAACATTTTTTGGCATTGCCTCTTTTTTACAACCAAATAGAGATAAAACTAAGATTGTAGCTATGATTAGTCCAAATATACTTTTCATGATTTTTCCTTTAGATGAAATAGATACTAAAAGTATATATTAAACTAACCGAAATATAAGTTAATATAAATTTCTTATTGAAATCTATAAGTTATCTTTTAGATAAGCTAAAGCTTTCTCTTTTGCTTCATCTATCTTAGAGGCATCTTTTCCTCCAGCTTGTGCAAAGTCAGGACGACCTCCACCTCCACCACCTAGTATAGGAGCTATCTCTTTTATCCAACTTCCTGCTTTTATAGGTGTCTCTTTACTACCACAAGCTATCATGACTTTATCACCTTTTTTTTGAAATAGCATAATTGCAATATGAGGGTATCTATTTTTGGCTTCATCTATTAGCTCTTTGATGTCTCCTGTTTCTACTTCATCTATTATAACAGTTACTCTATTTATATCTATAGTTGATAACTCTTTTTTAGTTGATTTTAGAGCAGTTTTAAGTTCAGATTTCAGGATTTTTATCTCATCTCTTAGTCTATTTATTCCTGCTATTGGGTTTTGATTTTTTAGTTCAGACTTTATCTCTTCTAACTCATCTCTTAGTATATTCACAGCTGATATAGCACTATTACCACATATAGCCTCTATTCTCCGAACTCCTACACTTACTCCACTCTCTTTAGTTATCATAAATAGACCAATTTGTGCCGTATTGTTTATATGTGTACCTCCACAAAGCTCAACAGATACATCTTCACCCATACTAACTACTCTAACTTCATCACCATATTTTTCACCAAATAGAGCCATAGCACCACTATTTTTAGCTTCATCTATACTCATAATTTTGGTTACTATTGGGATAGCTTGAGTAATTTTATCATTTACCCATGCCTCTACAGCTTTTATCTCTTTGCGACTCATAGCTTTTGGGTGAGAGAAGTCAAAACGAAGTCTCTTATTATCATTGAGCGAACCTGCTTGTGCTATATGCTCTCCCAATATTGCTCTAAGTCCTGCATGTAATAGATGTGTAGCTGAATGATGTTTTTCTATCTCTACTCTACTATCATCAACCAAAGCTTCAACTCTATCACCTACCAAAAGTTTACCCTCTATTTGAGATAAGTTCATATCTAAAAATTTTTTGGTATCAATCACTTTGCTTTTTCCTAGAAGTTCACCTATATCACCTACTTGTCCACCAGATTGAGCATAAAATGGTGTTTGGTCTAATAATACCCAACCATTTCCATCAATACTATCAATCTGTCTAAACTCACTATCAAGCAATGCTAAAACTGTAGCTGTAGTCTGTTTACTCTCATATCCCACAAACTTATTCTCTCCAAACTTCTCTTTGAGGGCTTTGAAATCACCTGTAGTTGAGGCATCACCTGTACCTTTCCACCCTGCTTTAGATTGAGCTTTTTGAGCATCCATTTTGCTATTAAATGCTTCAATATCTAAAGCTATATCTTTTTCTCGTAGCATATCTTGGGTAAGGTCAAGTGGAAAACCAAATGTATCATATAGTTTAAATGCTACTTTACCATCAAATACATCATCACTCTTATCTAACTCTTCATTAAATAGTTTAATTCCAGCCTCTATAGTATCGAAAAATCTTTTCTCTTCCATTTGCATAGAGGTTTTAATTGTTTCTGCTCTTTTTGGCAGATAATCATACTGTTTACCCATAACAGATACTAAAGTATCAACTAATTTATACATAAATGGCTCTCTAATTCCTAATAGATACCCATGACGAATAGCTCTTCTCATAATCCGTCGTAATACATATCCTCTCCCCTCTTTGTCAAAATTAACACCTTGGGCTAATAGAAAAGAGACAGCACGAAGATGGTCAGCAATTACATGATAACTTGCACTATTTGGGGCTTTGAAATCATAAGGGACTCCTACTATTTCTCCGAGCTTATCTAAAAATGGCATAAATAGAGTAGAGTGATAGTTATTAAGTACACCCTCTTTAATTGCTACAACTCTCTCTAATCCCATACCTGTATCTATACTAGGTTTTGCCAAAGGATTTAGTATCCCACTCTTATCTCTCTCATACTGCATAAATACCAAATTCCAAATTTCTAAAAATCTATCACCCTCTCCACCCATTTTATCTTCAGGTGAATTAAAATTCTCTGAGCCTTGGTCATAAAAAATCTCACTACAAGGACCACAAGGTCCGACTTCTCCCATTTGCCAAAAGTTATCAGCATCACCAAATTTCATAATTCTATCTGGAGATATATGTCTGCTCCAAATTTCCTCAGCCTCATCATCACTATTATGTACAGTTACCCAAAGTTTCTCAATTGGAAGAGCTAAATATTTAGGAGATGTAATAAACTCCCAAGCATAAGCAATAGCATCTTCTTTGAAATAATCAGCAAAAGAGAAATTTCCCAACATCTCAAAAAGTGTATGATGTCGTGCTGTATAACCTACATTATCCAAATCATTATGTTTTCCACCTGCTCTTAGACAAGTTTGAGAGCTAGTAGCTCTTGGAGGATTAGGGATAGGGGCTTCTGCTGTAAATATATTTTTAAATTGTACCATACCAGCATTGGTAAACATAAGTGTAGCATCATCAGGTACAAGTGGAGAGCTAGGAGTTAGTTTGTGTCCTTTACTCTGAAAAAAGTCCAAAAATTGTTGTCGAATATCCATAATATAATCCCGTGTTTTTAATTGTGGATATTTTAGCTAAATTGTGGTTAAAATATAGGTGAAGATAGATATATATCAAAGATGTTATGATTTACTCTTTACATATATTCATCTCTTTAGTAATTTTACTATAAAGTTCTTTTAGCCAAGGATGTTTATCATTTTTGATATTAACACTCATGTGTCTAAAGTCAACAGGAGATAATATTACTTTAATATTTTGGATACCTACTTTTTGTGCTAGATAATAGAGCTGCTCTATATTATCATCTCCAATAGGAATACAACCTATAGTTCTATCACCTCCATGTATCATAATATCTCCACCTAAATTAGTTCGTTTCTCTTTTTTTGCTATCTGTTTATCAAACTTATTTGGATAATCTATTCTCATAGATAGATGAAATTTACTATTTGGATTTAGATATGATATATGATAAATACCTTCTGGTATCTGTTTATCTCCCTCTTTTAGTTTAGGGCCTAACCTACCTGAAAATGATGTAAATTTATAATCATGAATATGTTTCCATTTTTTATCTTGTTTCCCCCACACCTCCAATCTCTTTTCATGTTTAACTCCTATTAGAATTAATTTTTGGGGATAGATTATGAAATTTGTATCTGCTAAATATCTTTTGAGTCTCTGAGTAGAAGTTAGGTTCTCTTCTATTCTTTTTATAACTGTTATATTTCTCTCTACTATTTTAGGTTTGGGACATTTAGGACACTCAATAGGTGCAATATCTTTCTCTATGAAATATTTTTCATAATATGGATACCAAATATCTCTACCCAAAAGATAGAAAGCTATAATAGAGATTATTATAAATATAAAAGAGAAGAAAAAACCCAAAATAAATTCTCTCATATTTTATTGATAACCTTTTAATAAATTTGCAATTTGTAAAGCACCATCGTTCTCTATTATTTCTTGTAATTTACCACTTCTTTCATAGATATTTTCATCTAATATTTTTATGATTTTATCAGGATGTATATCATCTTCTCTCATAATCCATGCAATCTTTTGTTCTTCTAAAAATTTTGCATTATAATATTGATGGTCACCTGCTGCATAAGGATAAGGTATAAACAGAGCAGGACACCCAATAGCCGATAACTCCCAAAGAGTCGAAGCCCCTGCTCTAGCAATAGCAAAATCTGCTTGTGCTATATAATCAGATAATTTATTAGTAAAACCAAATACAGTAGCTTTTATATTTATATCTCTATATAGTTGCTCTACTTCTAATATATTTTTCTCTCCTGCTTGGTGAATGATTTTTATACCTCTTTCATCTAATCTTCTTGCTAATTTTAGTGCTAATCTATTAATAGCTAATGCTCCTTGTGAGCCACCCAAAAATATAACTGTTTTTATCTCTTTTCGTACTCTTGATTTCTCAAAAAATTCTTTTTTGATGGGATATGCTTTGATGGGGCTATCTTTTTCATATGATGATATAAAAGCATTACAATATGGTTTAAGCAGTTTATTTAGTGAACCAATAGATGCATTTTGCTCATGTATTATTATAGGAATTTTTAGTAATTTACCTGCGATTGAGGTAGGTGCAGCAGAAAAACCACCTACACAAAATATTACTTTTGCATTAGATTTTTTTAGAATTTTTCTGGCTTCTATAATTGCTTTTATTAACATATATATGGATTTAATCTTACCTAAAAGTCCTTGATTAACTACACCTTGGGTATCTAAAAAATATGCAGAATTGAACTGTTTATCATTCTCAAACCAATCTCTATCTTGTCCTTTGGTTGAGCCTATATATATTAGTTTAGAGTCTCTTAGCTCCTCTTTTACAGCTTTGATAATAGCTAAATGTCCACCTGTGCCACCACCTGTCATTATAATACTCATGTCTCTCTCCTTTTTGGTATAACTTTTTTAGAAATCATCAATATTAGTCCTATACTAATAGATGACGCAACAATTTGTGAACCACCATAACTTAAAAATGGTACAGCAATCCCTTTAATAGGAGTAATACCAGATATTCCAAAACTATTAATTAGAAATGAGAATGTAATAAGTAGTCCAGCACCTACACAAAATAGGTAATATGTAGGATTATCTACTCTTGCAGCTATTTTAAATATACGAAATATTATAAATAACATTGTCAAAACAACAACTAAAATAGAGACAAATCCCAACTCTTCCATCATTCCTGCTAAAACGAAATCGGTATGTACTTCAGATAAAAATCCTAGTTTATATTGACCATTACCTAATCCTTGTCCCCAAAATCCACCATGATTAATAGCATCTAATGAGTTACTTATCTGATATGTCTCTAATCTATTTGCAGAATTATCAAATGATAAGAACCACTCTTTAATTCTCTTTAACCTATGAGGTTGAGTTATAATCAAAAGGATAAAAGTAATTAAGCCTATACTAGATAACATAAAAAAAAATCTAAAACTACTACCAACAAGAAGAAAAAGAACTAATAGTGTTAAAGATATTACAACTGTCTGACCTAAATCTTTTTGAAATACAGCAATTAATAAAACTGAGACAATTAATATAATTAGATAAGGGACAAAAACCTTTATCTCTTCTTTAATAGGCATATTACCTTTAGGAAGTCTAGTTCTAACCAAACTCCATGAGATAAATGAGATAAATCCTATCTTATAAAATTCGACAGGAGTAATAGATATAGAACCAAAATTTATCCATCGTTTAGCTCCACCCACACTCTTAACTAAGTTTTCAGATAAAAGAGGCATAGTCAAAAGTATAAATAAAGATACTAGAAATAATACTATACCAATAGGTTTAAACCATAAGTCTGCATCTAACTTAGATATAATAATCATTAATATGATACCAATCACTACAGCTATGAGTTGACGGATAAAAAAGTGAGTATCGGTGAAGCCATGTTGTATAATAGTATAGGTTGATAAAGTATAGCTCATCAAAAGCCCTATCAACAGGAGTAGTATAGTTGCACCAAATAGAGGTTTGTCAATCATCTTTTATTTCTTTTTTATATTAGTTTGTGATATTTTATCCAAAATTTTTAAAAAAAATAGTAAAATATTATTATTATACAATAGATAAATTATAAATTAAAATAATATTTAATAAATTAGGTAAAGTATGGCAGAAGAGTATATAGAAAATAAAATAATACAATATAGAAGCATTATCCTTTTAGGTATGTTTTTGATTATCTCGTTTCTTTTAATGGTTTTTCTTATTACCGTTATAGTTACTATTAATAGTGATAGAGATACAGGTAATAAATTTTCTACTATTAGAAATAGAGCAATTCGAGGTTCTATAATATCAGCTGATGGATATTTAGTAAGTTATAGTCAAAAACTTTTTCGAGCAGAGGTTAATACTCGTAGTATAGATCCAAAGAAAAAAGACCTATTTATAAATCTTTTTAGCATATATAGTGGTATTTCCAGATATAAGATAAAACAAAAGTTTTTTAATCATAATGGTAAATCTATCAAAGGACGGATTGTTCTAAGTAAGAATATTGATGTACGCTTAGCAAGTGACCTTAAAGCATTAAGTAACAAGATGAATAAAATGAAAGTTTTTCGACCTCTAAACCCAAATAAGCCTCATCTAATTTTAGGATTGGATATTATAGCAGATAATGAGAGTCGATATTTCCCTCATCATAAGTTATTAACTCCAACTGTAGGATATATGCAGGTAAGAGAGCATAATGGATATAAATCACCTATATCTATAAAAGGGTTAGAGAGAGAATATGACTCATATTTATCACCAGGTCAAGATGGTTTAATTAAAGGTAAAAGAGATATTTTAGGTACAGTTCTTTTGAATGGAGATAGTAAAATAGTTAAGCGAATTGATGGTATGAGTCTGCATCTTAATATAGCCTTGGATTTTCAAAGGAGTGTGGAAAAAGTATTAGATAAGATGAAACGACAAATTGGAGCAGAAGAGATAATGGTAGCTGTAATGAATTCACAAACAGGACAACTACTATCTCTCGCAAGTTCTGAACGATTTGACCCAGAGAGAATTCATCAACGAGATGTGAAGTCATTAAACCCAAATTTTACAGAGTATTTATATGAACCAGGGTCTGTTATTAAGCCATTGACCTTATCTATAGCACTTGATAATAATATAGTTGATTTATCTGAAAAAATTAAAATTGGCGGAACTCATAGAGTTAATAATAAATATACTATTACAGATGATAGCTATTTCAAAACACTAACACCTAGAGGAATTATCATTCACTCTTCTAATATTGGTATATCCAAAATAGCTTGGAGACTATCAGGCAAAGAGTTATATGATGGATTTCGTGCATTTGGATTGGCTCAAAAGAGTGGAACTGACCTATCCAAAGAGCTTGAAGGCAAAATCAAAGCCCCATATCGCTTAGATTATCCAACCTATAGTGCCAATAGTGCATATGGATATGGTATGTTTGTTAATTTTATGCAATTGATTAAGGCTTATAGTGCATTTAATAATGACGGTATAGCTGTAACTCCCAAAATAGTCGATTATTTATCTGATAATCACTATAAAAGATATGAAGTAAATCATGAAGTTCCATCTCTTAAGGCATGTTCAGCTAATACAGCTCATGCCGTACATAATATTTTGGTCTCTGTAGTAGAAAAAGGAACAGGAACAGCTGCTCAATATGATGGATTGGAAGTAGGAGGTAAAACAGGTACAGCACATACTACCTACAAAGGTAAATATGTTGATAAATATCATAGTAGTTTCTATGGATTTGTTAATGATAAGTTTGGACATAAATATACAATTGGAGTAGTAGCTATCAAACCCAAAAAGGTATATTTTGCTTCTCAAACTTCTGCACCTACATTTTATAAAGTTGTAAAAGAGATGGTTAATTTCAATTATCTACAACCTGATGAACTTCAAGCTAAGATAGATTATAAAAGAAGGATAAAAATGCGTAAACGAAAAAGAGCATTATATATAAGAAAGATAAAAGCCTATAATAATAGATATCGTGAAAATAATGATAGTAATGAATAATATTATGCTATTATTTTAAAAATTTAGGAGAAATAAAAATATGTTAAAAAAAATATTGGTAATAGGAGTCTTTTTGGGACTATTAAACGGATGTGTAGGTGTTGACCCACAAGGTAGAGGATACTCAATTGCTATTCCTTTAAATGTAATTAACTCTACGATAGCGAGTAATTTTCCTGTAAATGAGAAGCTTAAATATGGAATAGTTAGTGGTAATTTAAATATTTCCAATCCAAATATCTTGGGTAAACAAGGTAGTAATAAGTTAGGTGTTGGTACTTCATTTAAATTTACAAATTTTCTTATTCCCAATGGTATATCTGGAACTATTAATTTAGCTTCTGGAATTAGATATAATGCCAATAATAGAAATCTATATCTCAAAAATCCAATGGTAAATAGTATTAAATTTCAAAATCAATCATTAATTTCTAAACTACCGAATGGTATTCAAAATGCTATAGGTATGTTAATTTCAGAGACTATTGCGAAAAAGCCTATATATAATCTTCAAAAATCAACAGGAGTTGCTACTAATTTTGTTAGAGGTATTGATGTTCGTAATGGACAAGTATTTGTAACTTTTGGATTATAAGCAGTGGCGATAAATAACAAACCTAAATATAGTATATTTAATAATAGTAGATATGCTATAGAGGGATTAATCTATGCGATTAAAACTGAGACCTCTTTTAAAATAGAGCTGTTTATAGCAGTTTTATTTTTTCTTATTATCTATTTTCTACCATTTGAGTTAGTCTATAAATTGATATTAATTGTGACCTTTGTAATAATTTTAATAGTGGAACTACTCAACTCTGCTATTGAAAATGTGGTAGATTTAGTGACTAAGGAGATACATCCACTAGCCAAATCAGCCAAAGATATTGGAGCTACAGCTGTACTTTTTGCTATTTTGCTACATCTACTCTGTTGGGCTATTATATTATCTAAACTTATCTTTTGACACTCTAAGATAGAATAAATCTATCTTACTTTTTCATCAATATAGTTTTGAACAAATCTTTTTATATCGCTATAAATAAAAGAGTCTTTGTACTCTTTTATTTTTCCACCACTAGCATTTGGGTGTCCTCCACCATTTCCTATCTCTTCTGCCATTTTGGATACATCTAATTTATTGTTACTTCGTAGTGAAAAGTTTCCTCTATAGTTTATATCCATATAGAAGTCATAATCAGGGTTTTCTATTAAAAAAGTATTACCTAATATAGAGGTATTTCCTAAGTTGTATCCTAATAATCCTTTATATCCTTTATAATCAATGGTAAGTCTTTGTTTATCATTAGAGAGTAGTTGTGATACAAATAGAGCTACTAAATTATCTTTTGTATTATCCTCTTGTTGTTTAAAAAACTCTTTTTTTAGTTGATGTAGATTATTGTCTAAAGCTATATGAGCATTCTCTTTTTTTAGATACTCTCTTGCTGATTGAATTAAAAATAATTTCAGACTTCTATCCTCTGTAGGAAAGAGAGTACGGTTTATCTCTCTAGCACCACTTATCATTCCTAATCCTACTTTACCAAACTCAAATAGTTTATCATCATCTATCCATATATCTATAGCATTAATAGCTTGAACTATTGAAGCATATTTATTCTCTTTATCAAAATTGTAATGTTTTTGTAACCAATTATAAGTAATTTTAGTTGCTGATTTAGTAGTATCTAACATATACCATATAAATTGATTTGCTGTTTTTTCACCTGAACCATGATGGTCTAGTAGTTGAATTTTTGCTCCAACCTCTATTGCTGATTTCTCTAGCCAATTGGCTTCTTTGGTTGTTAAGTTTAAATCTGTTACTAAAATAATATTCTCAGTATCATTTGAATTAATAAACTTGTGTCGTTTGATAGCAGTGATAATCTCTTCTAATCTAGCTTTAACTTCTGGTCCATAGTTTGCATTATAGCACTCTATTTTGTCAAAACAGTTTGTTGTTAGGTATTGACAGCCATAGCCATCTAGGTCAATATGTGATAGGTGGTAAATATTCATTATTTTAAAATATCCTCAAGAGTAAGTTCTCGTAGGAATGTATCTATTTTATATTGAAAGTTAGCTAAAAATGGAGATATATTACATGTTCCTATAGCTCCATTGGGGCAGGTATTAGTATATTGATTACAATCAAATATAGCGGGTGCTTTACCCTCTGCTGCTAAAATAATCTCCGATATAGTAACTTCATTTGCTTTTCTTGCCATAATAAATCCACCATGAGCCCCTTTCTTTGATTCTAATATACCTTTTTTGGCTAGAGTTTGTAATATTTTGGCTAAAAAACTCTTTGGAATATTGAGCTGGATTGCTAGTTGTTCTGCACCTTGTGGTTTGGTGGATGCTTGTATAATATCAAGTGATAGTAGAGCATATTCACTCGCTCGTGTTAATAACATAATTTTTTATTCCTTTATAAATAATATTTAATCCTTTTCTTAATTAAGAGTATTTTACTCTAATTCATATTAAGTTTAGGTTTTATCTATATTTAAATAAATAGTGCTAAAATACGACTCCAATTTCATATCTATATGAAAAATTAAATTACCAATCAGGAGGTCATTATGGCTTTAGATAAGGCGAAAAAAGAAGAAATAATCGCTAGATATTCAAGAGGTGAGAATGATACAGGTTCTACGGAAGTTCAAGTTGCATTAATTACAGAGAGAATTAAATACTTAACAGAACATCTTAAAATTAATAAAAAAGACCACTCTTCAAGACTTGGACTACTCAAATTAGTTGGTCAAAGAAGAAGACTTATGAGATACCTTAAAAAAACAGACCTTGCAAGATTTAACACAATTAAAGCTGAACTTGGAATTAGAAACTAAGTTTTTATATTTTAAAATACAAGAGGATTTCTCTTGTATTCTTCCCCCCTCTCATTATAATCTAATTTATAGTTATAAAAATCATATAAAAGATATAGTTATACCTATTAAATAAACTTTAGTCTATGTGACTAAACTTATATTAATCAAAAAACTTAGATAAACCTTGACAAGTTAGACTCAATGTTGTATAATACGACCTAGTATTTAAATATACATATATACTAACATAGGAGTAATATCTATATGAGTAAAGATGATAAAGAAACTTCTATCGACGCAGAGGTCGAGATTATAGATACAGAAGAGTCAACTGAAATTCAAGAAGATAGTGAGAGCTTAGAAATTGATAAACTAAAAAATGAGGTTGCACAATGGGAAGATAAGTTTTTAAGGACACATGCAAGTTTTGAAAACAGTAAACGACTTTTGGCAAAGGATAAAGCTGCAGCCGTAGCTTATGCTAATGAGAGTTTTGCAAGTGATATTTTAACTGTTATCGATTCTTTAGATAGTGCCTTATCAATGATTAATAAGGTAGATGAGAAAGATACCAATGAATTTTTGAAAAAAATGAAAGAGGGATTGACATTAGTTGATGAACAGTTACATAAAGTGCTTGAAAAAAACCATATTAAACCTGTAGTATGTGATAAAGATTATGACCCAAATGTCCATCAAGCGATTATGCAAGTAGATAGCGATGAACATGAAAGTGGTCAAATCGTTCAGGTAATGCAAAAAGGTTATACTATAAAAGATAGAGTATTACGACCAGCGATGGTAAGTACGGCGAAGTAAAATAAATAAAAATAAATAAAATAAGGAAAAAATATGAGTAAAGTATTAGGAATTGACTTAGGAACAACAAATTCAGCAATGAGTATTTTTGAAAATGGCGAAGCAAAAATTATTGCAAATAAAGAGGGTAAAAATACAACTCCATCAGTAGTAGCATTTACAGATAAAGGTGAAATTCTTGTTGGTGATTCAGCAAAAAGACAAGCTGTAACAAATCCAGAAAAAACAATCTATTCTATTAAAAGAATTATGGGATTAATGTTTGATGAAGAACATGCACGAGAAGCAAAAGCTAGATTGCCATATCATATTATCAATAGAAATAGTGCTTGTGCTATAGAAATTGATGATAAAATATATACTCCACAAGAGATTTCAGCAAAAATTTTAATGAAATTAAAAGAGGATGCAGAGGCATATTTAGGTGAAGCTATAACTGATGCTGTTATTACTGTTCCTGCATATTTTAATGATGCACAGAGAAAAGCAACAAAAGAGGCAGGAACTATTGCAGGATTGAATGTTCTTAGAATTATCAATGAGCCAACTAGTGCAGCGTTAGCATATGGTTTAGATAAAAAAGATGCAGAGCAAATTGTAGTTTATGACCTTGGTGGTGGTACATTTGATGCAACAGTATTGGAGACTGGTGATAATGTAGTAGAAGTTATGTCAACAGGTGGAGATGCATTCCTTGGTGGTGATGATTTTGATAATAGAATTATTGATTTTGTTGCAAGTGAATTTAAATCTGAAACAGGGGTAGATATAAAAGCTGATGTAATGGCACTACAGAGAGTTAAAGATGCAGCAGAAGCAGCAAAAAAAGAGCTTTCAAGTTCTACTGAAACTGAAATTAATTTACCATTTATTACAGCAGATGCAACAGGACCAAAACACCTTGTTCAAAAAATTACAAGAGCAAAATTTGAGTCATTGATTGATGATTTAGTAACAAGTACTATTACAACAATTAAAACTGTTTTAGCAGATGCAAATGTATCAACAAATGAAATTAGTGAAGTGGTTATGGTTGGTGGAAGTACTAGAATTCCATTGGTTCAAGAAGAGGTTAAAAAATTCTTTGGTAAAGAGCTTAATAAATCTGTAAATCCAGATGAGGTTGTTGCTTTGGGTGCTGCTATTCAAGGTGGAGTACTAAAAGGTGATGTTAAAGATGTACTTCTACTAGATGTTACACCTCTTTCACTTGGTATTGAGACTTTAGGTGGAGTAACTACTAAAGTAATCGAAAAAGGTACAACAATCCCAGCGAAGAAATCACAAGTTTTTTCAACAGCAGAGGATAATCAACCAGCAGTAAGTATTCATGTACTTCAAGGTGAAAGAGAATTTTCTAAAGATAATAAATCATTAGGTATGTTTGAGCTTAGAGATATTCCAGCAGCACCAAGAGGTGTACCACAAATTGAGGTTACATTTGATATTGATGCCAATGGTATTTTGACAGTTTCTGCACAAGATAAAGGAACAGGAAAATCTCAAGAGATTAAAATCACTGGTTCGTCAGGACTTTCAGATGAAGAGATTGAAAAAATGGTACAAGATGCAGAAGCAAATAAAGCAGAAGATGAAAAGAGAAAAGCATTAGTAGATGCTAGAAATCAAGCTGATGCATTAGTTCACCAAACTAAAAAATCATTAACTGATTTGGGTGATAATTTTGATGCTACTGAAAAAGCAAATATAGAAACAGCAATTGCTGATGTAGAAGCTATTTTGAAAAATGATTCTGTAACCAAAGAACAGATTGAAGAAAAAGTCAAAATATTAACTGAAAAATCTCATAAATTAGCAGAAGCTGTTTATGCCAAAGAGAAAGGTGGTAACAAAGAGACGGCTGCAAAAAAAGCAGATGATGATGATATTATTGATGCTGAAGTAGAGTAAAACTTTGCTATAATAACTCTAAAAAATGGAGTTATTATGGATATAAAAAAATGCAACTCATTAGAAGAAGCTAGAGTAGAAATAGATAAAGTAGATAACAAAATTGTAGAGTTAATAGCTATGCGTAATGCATATATCAAACAGATTGCCCACTTTAAAAATTCTGTTGAAGAGGTTAAATCAGATGATAGAATTTCAGGTGTAGTAAGTCGTGCAAGAGCTAAAGCTATTGAACTTGACCTCTCACCTAATCTTATAAATGATATATTTGTAAGATTAATTGATGAGATGGTAGAGAGTGAGATAGCTGAATTTAAAAATGCTAAAAACTTCTAAATTTTAGACAAAATATCTAAAGGTAAAATTTCAGGATATAACTTTCTATATTCTGGATTATCTCCTATAAATTTCCACTCTTCATTACTACTACTACTATTATCTTTAATTGCTAATAGTTTCTGCTCTTCACGAATAGTTATCTCTCTATTTTTTGGTTCTATTTGTATATTTTCTTTTCCATATTTTTTACTTAGAATATCTCTTAGCATACGGATACTTAACTCATCATTATATAAATTGGGATTGATAAATGCTAGTTTGATAGTTGTTTGGTATTTTAAGTTAGCAAATTCTCCGTTATTATAAGATTTAACTCTACCAATATCTGTAATATTGGCATCAAATGATACCACTGCTATATGTGGTGAGGTTAATAGATTATTAAGATATCGTTTGAATATAGTTTTATTAATTGGTATAAAAAATTTTGGATAGGTCATATATATAACACCATCTGTATCTAAAGAACTTAACCTCTTCAGATACTCATCAAAATATTTTTTGAGTTCCAATTGTTTTTTTGTGTAATGTTTTACATTCTTGACTATTTCTATTCTCTTTTTAGGTTCTTCTTTTTTTTGTTCTTTAATATTTTCAACACATCCTGTCATTAAAAGTAGTGATAAAATTAATAACTGTTTTTTCATATCTCCCTATCCCCTTACTATTATTTTTTTGCTATTATATCATTTTTCAGATAGAGAAGCATGGCTTTTGTCATTTTTGGTGAGCTAAGTGGTTGACGCATAAGATTATATGAGTTTATCTCTAATGTTTTAAATAAAATTTCTCTATAATCACCCTCTATAAATGGTGATATTTCCTCTATAAGATAGATTATAGTAGCTATAGCAGAAGGATATGTTAAATCATAAATATTATCATATAACTTAAACTGACTATTTGTAAATTTCCATTTACCATATTGATAAAATTTCTCTATAGCTCTATTTAGGGTAGTTTGTGATAGTATTAGATACTCTTTATTGTTAGTTACTTTATATGCACTTAGCAGTGCTACACCAAGATAAGCATAATCTTCTAAAAATGCTTGAATATTATCTGTATGATATAGCTTCCCATTTAGATATACTTTTTTTAGAAGTTTATCTATAGCTTTAATAGCAGTTTGTAGATATTTATTATCTATAGTAGAAGCAAAAAAAAGTGTATCTATAACCATTGCATTCCATGAGGTAATAATTTTTGTATCAATAAATATAGAATTATCTTTTTTAGCAAGAGAGTTTGCATAAAATAGAGTACCATCTGACATCTGTTCTAACATAAAATCAATACTTTTAAAAGCAATATCTTTATATAAATTATTATCTGTTATTTGAAAAGTACGAAGATATACCATAGTAATATTTGCATTATCATATATCATTTTTTCTCTTCTTGGAATAGTCCAATCTTTATTATTGGCATATTTATAAAAACCACCATTAATATCATCAAAAATTTCTCCATTTGCCATTTTGGTTAATGTTATAGTAGCCATAGATAAAAGTTCTTGGTTCTTAGTTAGTTGATAACACTCTAATAGTAAATCTATTGTAGATGCATGAATAAATTTTGGTATATCTCCAAATCCTCCATTGATATTATCAAAAACTTCACTAAAATTATTAACAATAATTTTTAATATGTTAAAATCTAATTTAGTAGCTTTTATCTCTTTATCTTTAGGATTTATAAACGAGAGTACCTCTTTGCCCTTTTCTATGATAGTAAGCTTATCATTCGTATATTTATCTATTATTACAGTTAGAAGCTCATGAAAACCTAAAACATTTCCTTTAGGATAGGGTGCTATATAAGCTGCACTATAAAATGGTTCTAAATCTTCTGTCATAAATATAGAAATAGGAGAAGCACAGTTTTGTCCATTCATCAATTTATAAACTTGTTTAAAATAGTTATCAATATCTGGTCGTTCATCCTTATCTACTTTGATTGATATAAAGTTTTGGTTGAGTATATTGACTATAGTTTCATCATTAAATGATTCCTTTTTCATTATATCACATAAATGTGATGTGCTATATCCAATAGACAAAAAAATTGGTTTTTTTTCAGCTTTGGCTCTCTCAAAAGCATCATTGCCCCATGGGTACCAATTGACTAAACTATCTTTGTATTCATTCAAATATAATGAAACTTCATGTTTTAAATTAGATGACAAACTAAATCCTTTTTATATCTTTAAAGCTATTTTTAATATTTTTTTATAAATATGGTACTTATATACACTTTTTATACACATATTAACGAAATTTTTACACTTCATTCGCTATAGTACTATAAATATTTTGAATATATAACTATATACACTATTCACTTGTAAAAAGGGATTAAAAAGAATGAAAATCTTAAAACTAATGTTATTTGTAACACTATTCTTAAATGCGAGTTTTGACTCTGCTTTAAAAGGTCAATCCAAATTTTTGTCACCTCAAGAGGCATTTAAAGTATCTGTCATAGAGGATGGAGATATGCTTAGGACAAAAATTATTTTGGGTGATAAAATTCATATTTCTGATGAGTCTCTCAAATATAAAATTATTAAACCAAAAGAGTTTGAGTTAAGTGTTACCAGACCTAAAGCAGATAAGCTCAATGGTGATATGGTTTATAGAAAACAACTTTTAGTTGATATTCCTATATCAGATATAACATCAAAAAATATTAAAGGTGCTTATAGTTTGATGATAGAGTTCCAAGGTTGTTCTGATGCAGGAATTTGTTATAATACTGAAAAAAAGATATATAAATTAAAAACACCAAAGCCAAGTTTTTGGAATAGAATTGAAAATCTAATAAGCTCATCTAGTTCAGGTAATATATCTGATGCACTAACTCATGAAAATCCAATTTTTATTATTTTACTATTTTTGATTTTAGGTCTGCTATTGGCATTAACTCCATGTATATTTCCTATGATTCCAATTTTGTCATCTATTATTGTGTCACAATCAGGAACAGGAAAACCTAGTGCAATGAAAGGTTTCTTTACATCTTTGGTTTATGTTTTGTCTATGGCAGTTACATATACTACAGTGGGTGTAATATCTGGATTAATTGGTGCAGATATACAATCAGCTATGCAAAATCCTTGGGTATTAGGTACATTTGCTGTGATGTTTTTTGCTTTGGCTATCTCACTATTTGGATATTTTGAGATACAACTTCCCTCTTCATGGCAGTCTAAAATCAATAGTGCTAGTGATAATGCTCAAGGAAAAGGTATTGTAGGAACGGCAATTATGGGCTTTTTATCAGCCTTTATTATTGGTCCATGTGTTGCTCCTCCATTAGCAGGTGCTATTCTTTTTATCTCTAAAACAGGAGATGCTATGTTGGGTGGAGTTGCTCTGTTTGTTATGAGTATTGGTATGGGACTTCCACTTTTACTTGTAGGTATTGGTGCTGGTAAATTTATGCCTCGTCCAGGTGGTTGGATGACACGAGTTTCTCAAGTATTTGGTGTAATAATGTTAGGTTTTGCTATATTTATGCTATCTAAAATTGCTCCTGCTTGGATGAGCATACTTCTTTGGTCTCTACTATTTATGGGAATATCTATATATATGGGTGTATTTGATAATAGTAGCAACTCTATTGGAATGAGTAAACTATTTAAATTATTAGCTTTTGTATTTTTAATTTATGGTACATCACTTTTTATAGCACTTTTAAGTGGTTCTACATCTATGTTACATCCATTTGAAAAATTCACAGCACAACCTCTTATAAGAGTTAAGACTACTAATATAGATAAAAATCTAACTAACAGATTAGCTTCTAACGAAATTACTCCTCAGCTAGGATACTCTATCAAGCGGTTACTCAAAGAGGTAAAAGAGAGTAAAAAACCTGTTATTGTTGATTTTAATAAACGCTCATGTCCATCATGTAGAGAACTTGAAGAGATAACTTTTCCAGACCCTGCTGTCAAAGCAGAGATGAAACGATTTACTTTTATTAGTATAGATATTACTAAATATAATAATAATGATAAAGCATTATTAAAAAAGTTTAATTTATGGGGTACACCAAATATTATATTTTTTGATAAAGCAAATCATTTCTTGGACAAAAAGTCTATTACTGGATTTATCAAACCCAAACCATTTTTAGAAAAACTCAAGTCTATAAAATAGTGAATAGTACAATAGAGATTGGTAAAATCAATAAATTAAAAGTTGAACGAGATACAGAATATGGTTTATATTTAAGAGCAGAAAATTTTGATGAAATTCTTTTGCCTAATGCTTATGTAATAGATAATGAGATGCCTTTAGGTTCTATCTTAGAGGTTTTCGTTTATACTGATTCGGAAGATAGATTAGTAGCTACAACTAAATATCCCTATGCTATGCTCGGAGAGTTCGGATATTTCACTGTAGTTGATTATAAGCAATATGGTGCTTTTGTAAATTGGGGTTTACCAAAAGACCTTTTTGTACCATTATCCCAACAAAAAGTCTATTTTCATATTGGAGAAAAGTATATACTTCGTATCTGTTTAGATAAAGAGACAGGACGATTATATGGTACACAAAAAATTGGAAAATGGTTATCCTATAAACCAAAAGATTTAAAAAAAAATCAAAAGGTCAATATATTAGTTCTCTCTAAAACTCCATTGGGATATAAAGTTATTGTAGAGAATTTATATGAAGGTATGCTTTTTGATAATGAGATATTTGAAAAACTTTTTGTAGGAGATAAAAAAGAGGCATATATAAAAAATATTCGCAGTGATGGTAAATTAGATTTAATCTTACAACCTATAGGTAAAAAATCAACAGCAGATGTTTTTGAGACTAAAATTTTGAATACTCTTCAAGAGCATAATGGTTTTATAAATATTAACTATAAGAGTAGTGCTGATAAGATTAAACAGATATTTGGATTGAGTAAAAAAAGCTTTAAACGGAGTATAACCTCTTTAATAGAACAAAATAAAACTAAACTACAAGAAAATGGAATAAAAATAATTAAATAAATATTTAATATTTTCATTATTGTTACTAACTCTATCGTTATCATATACTTATCAAAACTAAAAGGGGTAGAAATGCAACAAGTGTATAGACCATTACCAAGAGATGAAGAGATTAAACTCAATCACAAAAAAATTATTGTAAGTAAAACAGATAAAAATGGAAGAGTTTTATATGTTAATGATTATTTTTGTTCTGTTTCAGGGTATGAACCAAATGAGGTGGTAGGGGCACCACATAATTTTTTGAGACATCCTGATATGCCAAGAGCTATATTTTATATAATGTGGAGAACTATTCAAAGTGGTCAAAATATCACAGCTGTAGTAAAAAATTTAGCAAAATCAGGTAAGTACTATTGGGTTACAACAGATTTTGAAAATTATAGAAATAGTAGAGGTGAAATTGAGAGTTATATTGCCTTTAGACGACCTGCATCACGAAAAGCTATTGAGGCTGTAGAGGGATTATATGCTTCACTTTTAGATATAGAAAAGAGACATGGTATGGAGGCATCTTTGGTATATCTACAAGGTTATTTAGATGAGCGACATACTAATTATAATGAGTTAATGGATAGCATTATTAAACCAAAAAGTTTAATGGAAAAATTATTTAATATAATGAAAAAAACTTTTAGACATAGTAATAATAATATGAATTATTCTGATAATTATAGAGAAGCAGTATAGGTTAATTATTTTTAAGATATACTATCTTATTTAAAAATAAGGATAAAGAATATGGATTTTTCAGATTTATTAAAACAAGGTGCAGAACTTATTCAATCAAATAGTGATGACTCAACAACAGGACTAGATATAGATTCCATAAGTAGTGCTTTGGGTAATATATTCGGTGGGGAGAATGGATTAGATTTAAGCTCAATTGTCTCAAAAGTTACAGACGGGAATTTAGGAGAAACTATTAGTTCATGGTTAGGTTCAGGTGAAAATTTACCTATCTCTATGGACTCTATTACGGATTTATTAGGCAGTGATAAAATATCCGAATTTGCATCTCAACTTGGATTAAGTGAAGATAGTGCTAAAGGTGCCTTAAGTGATGCTTTACCAAACTTGGTTGACAAAGCTACCACTGGAGAAGACTCTTTGATTGGCAGTATGCTTGATAAGGTTGGTGGTGTTGATGGTGCTATGGATATGTTAGGTAAAATGTTCAAATAAATATATTCTGTGGGTTGAAAAATCCACACTACAAAAATGAGAAATATATTATTATTTCTAATACTCTCTACACTTTTAAATGCAATAGAACTTAAAATTGCTTCATATAATGTTGAGAACCTATTCGATATGTCATATAATGGTACGGAGTATAAAGAGTATATCCCCAATAGACACAACTGGACAAAATCAATTCTAAATAAAAAATTAACTCATATATCAGAAGTAATATGTGATATAGATGCTGATATTATAGGGCTTCAAGAGATAGAAAATCAAAATGCTCTCGAACTTTTGCAAAAATCTCTAAAAGAGTATGGATGCAGTTATAAATATAGTGCAATAACTCATAAACCCAAAAGTGCTATTCAAATAGCTCTACTTTCTAAAATACCTATTCAAAACTCTAAAGATATTGTTGTTACAAGAGCATGGGGGATACGAAATATATTAGAGACCAAATTTATAGTAGATGGAAAATCTATATATATTTTTGTTAATCATTGGAATTCTAAAAAATCATCTGATAATAAGAGAATACAATCTGCTTTGGCTCTAAAAAAGAGGCTTCTACTATTACCTAAAAATAGTGAATATATACTATTGGGTGATTTTAATGCTAATTATAATGAATATAATATTTTTAATAAACTTCAAACTATTAGATATTGTAATATGAAACATAATATTTTTTCTAATTATAATCTATGGTTAGAAGAGCCTATATATAGAAGATGGAGTCATAATTTTTATGGTAAGAAGCAAGGATTAGATGCGATACTTATTCCATATTCACTATTTGATGGTAAAGGTATTGATTATATCAATAACTCATTTAAAGTTTTTAAAAAACATTATCTCTTTCATCAAAAAGGATATATATTGCGTTGGCAATATAAAAGAGGAGAACATCAAGGTATAGGATATTCTGACCATTTGCCTATTTATGCTCTTTTTTCTACTAGAGCCTATGGTAAAACTAATTGTAAAATAGATATATCTACTATAAAAAAACTACATAATAAAAATATAAAACTTCCTGTTCTACTTAAAAAGGTAAAAGTTATCTCTAAACAAAAAAATAAAGTCATTCTTCAAAAAGGAAAAGATATTATCTCTATTTATGGTATAGATAACTCCTTATTATTAAATAAAATATATGATATTATAGTATATAAACGAAAACTTTATCAAAATAGTTATGAAATTGTTGATTTTGATATTAAAAGAGGCTATGATGCTACTAAAAATTGGAGTAAAAAATGATAAATTATTATCAAGAGATATTGGCATTTCATATTATATCTATGGTATCATGGATGGCAATGCTTTTCTATATGCCTAGACTTTTTGTATATCATCAGGAGCATAAAGAAAAAAAAGATTTTACTGATGTGGTAAAAATTCAAGAGGATAAAATCTATAAAGTTATTGGTTTTCCTGCAATGTGGGCAACTATCATTAGTGGTGCAGTAATGATTTATCTCAATCCAACACTATTGCAACAAGATTGGATGATAGCCAAACTATTTCTATTATTATTGATGATTGCATATTCATTTAGCATGGAGTATTTTAGAAAAATATTGGCAAAAGATAATTGTATAAAAGATGGTCAATTTTTTAGAGCATATAATGAAATCCCTACACTATTAGCTATATTGATTATTGTATTTGTAATTACCAAATCATTTCCTATATATTTTTCTATAGCAGTTACACTATTTTTTGGATTTGTTATTTATAAAATTTTGACTAAAAAAGTATAAAGTATAGTAACATTTTTTAAAAAAAAATATAAATTAAAAAATTTAATATGTAAAATTATATTTTTTAGTTATAATAATTCAAAATATTGAGTTAATAAGGAGACTATATGTCATTACCAATGATACCCCCAATTCCAGTAGAGTTACCAATAGATATTCCTATTTTATTGCACCCTGCTATAGTTCATTTCGCTATTGCTATACCTATAGTAATTATTTTATTAGAAATTATAAATCTGTTTTTTAAAAAAAGAGCATTATCTGTTTTTTCACTTTTTCTGATTTTTATGTTAGCTATTGTTATGGTTGGTGCATATTTTACAGGAGGTGCAGACGGAAAAGAGGCATTCCCACTTCTTTCAGAAGCAGTTAAAGGTGATTTAAAAGAACATAAACTATTAGGAACTTATCTTGCATATGCTTCAGTGGTATTACTAGTACTTAAATTATTATTTATGGCATTATCTAATACTATAGCTAGACTATTTTTTGTTATTATAGTAATTGGATTTACTGCAGTTACATTAAAACAAGGTTATGAAGGTGGTGAATTGGTTTTTAAATATGGTGTAAATAATGAAGCTGTAGCTAATATAGCAAGTGATAAAGATGACTTAAAAGATGAATTAGATGAGTTACAAGAGAAATATGATAATCTTAAAAAATCATCTTCTACCAAAGTAGAAGAGGTAAAATCTAAAGAGCCTAAAGCAAAAGAAGCTAAAGTAGAAGAGCCTAAAGCGAAAGAAGTAAAAGAAGAGAATACAACAGCAGTTACTTTGGATGCTTCCAAAGAAGAAGCTAAAACAGAAACTCCAGCTGTAAGCTTAGAGATACCAGCTGATACTAATAAGAGTGAATAATTAATTCATATTAAAATTTAAATAGGATACGGTAAGATATACCGTATCTACTAAAAATTCATATCATGAGTTAAGATGATATAGATTATAAAATTTCTCAACTCACAAACTCCATCCCCAAAATCTCCTCAAACTCAAAACTATTCTGCGTCCAAAATGGAGTACCATCCTCCTGCTCTATTTCAATAAAAAATCGCTCATTCTCTTCTCCTGAGTTAGCCCATCAAATCGCACTAAACCCCACAAAATAGGGATTTTATTTTTTAAAAAGGCACTACAAAATATAAGCCAACCTCCTAACATGAACATCCATAAGCTTATAAATCTTAAGAGCTTTAGGTGCGATAGCAAATGGTAACCCAACTTCATCATATAAACATTAAAAACTATACAAAAACATCCTATTTTTTGATTCAAAACCCCTAAATTACAGGGTTTTAGATTCAAAAATTCCAATGTGGTACCCGAATTTAAGCCAATAGTACCTTTTTCAATAGAAAATCATAGAAAACAGAATTTTTAGCTCTATTTATGATATTTCTACATCCCAAGTTTCACCTCACCTAGAAACTTCAAGAGTTTCTAAAAAATTACCGTTAAGAT
>Ga0256914_1000993_pt1 | contig 27018 bp, 28 predicted proteins | sample HulkmetaG_FD_191571 | JGI IMG/M metagenome (GOLD analysis project Ga0256914, IMG submission 191571) | Hydrothermal chimney microbial communities from Main Endeavour vent field at the Juan de Fuca Ridge, Pacific Ocean - Hulk | ecosystem: Environmental > Aquatic > Marine > Hydrothermal vents ... | reverse complement strand
CTTTCCGGCGGGGGCTGGTGGTGCAACACGACCCACAGCGCCCCATCCCCGTGGGCGTGCCCAGCGGCCACGAAGCCGCACGGCGCTTTGCCCAACGGGTCAACGGCATGGTCGCGGGCTCCGCCGCCGAAAGCCTGCTCGGCGTGCCCATTACCGCGCACATTTTGGGCGGCGTGCCCTTCGGCCGCGACGCGCAGGAAGGCGTGGTAGGGCTGGACGGCCAAGTGCACAATTACCCCGGCCTCTACGTCACCGACGGCAGCATCGTGCCCGCCAACCCGGGCGTCAACCCCAGCCTCACCATCACCGCCCTGGCCGAATACGTCTTGGCACACATTCCCCCACCCTAACCTCCTAACTCCCTAACCTCCTAACCTCCTAACTCCCTAACTCCCTTCCCTCCCTCACCATCCCTCATTCGGAGCGTTTCCCATGTCCCTTCTTCACACCCTCCTCACACCACCTCTCAAAGCCATCATCACCCGCATGAGCAAGCGCCGCCTCCCCGTGACCGAGGGCACGCTGCACCTCTCTGGCCTGGAAGCCCCCGTGGAAGTCATCCGCGACCGCTGGGGCGTACCCCACATTTATGCCCAAAACACCCATGACCTCTTCTTTGCCCAAGGCTATGTCCACGCCCAAGACCGCCTTTTCCAGATGGACATCGCCCGCCGCTTGGCCACAGGCCGCCTGAGCGAGCGCTTTGGCGTGCTGGCCCTGGACACAGACCGGATGGTGCGCACCTTTGGGTTTGGGCGCATTGCTCAAGCCGAATGGGAAGCCTTCCCCGCCGATTTACGCGCCCCACTCACGGCCTACACCGCGGGCGTCAACGCCTTTTTAGAGGCCGAACCCGAAAACCTGGAAGTGGCCTTCAGCCTGCTGCGCTACACCCCGACCCCCTGGGAACCCACCGACAGCCTGGCCATCGTGCGCCTGATGGTGTGGGAGCTCTCCCACGGCTGGCAAGGCGAACTGGTACGCGGAGCGCTTGCCGAAGCCGTCGGCCCCGAGCGGGCTGCGGACTGGGAAATCCACTACCCCGAACAAAACCCCCTGACCCTGCCCGAAGGCATTGAATTCAACCGGCTGGATCCCGAGGGACGCCTTCAACACGCCGAAGGGCCGTTTTTGGCGCGGGGGCAAGGCAGCAACGTTTGGGCCATCGCGGCTTCCCGCAGCGCCACCGGCAGCCCCGTTTTAGCCAATGACATGCACCTGAAAATCAGCGTGCCCGGCGTGTGGTATGAAGTGCATCTTGAAGCCGACGACTTCCGGGTGGCCGGCGTGAGTTTGGCGGGCGTGCCCTTGGTGTTGGTCGGCCACAACGACCACATTGGCTGGGGCATGACCCTGGCCTACACCGATGCCGAAGACCTCTTCGTCGAACGCTTCGACCCCGCCCAGCCCCATCGCTATCTCTTCCAAGGCCAATGGCGCACAGCCGAAGTCATCCACGAGGCCATCGAAGTCAAAGGGCGCGCCGAGCCGGTCATCGAAGAGGTGCTCATCACCCACCACGGGCCGGTCATCTCTTCCGTCACCGAGTATGGCCCCACGCTGGCCGAGGAAGCCGACTACATCGAACGCCTCGCGGTTTGCTCAATGGCCTTGCGCCCGGCCGAAATCATCCGTGGGTGGTGGCTGCTCAACCAAGCCACTGGCTGGGATGAGTTTGTCGAGGCCATGCGTTTCATCGAAGCGCCTCAACTCAACGTCGGCTACGCCGACGTCGAAGGCAACATCGGTTGCTGGACGACCGGCAAAGTGCCCCTGCGCGGAAAGGGGGATGGCCGCGTACCCGTGCCAGGATGGACAGGCGAATATGACTGGACGGGCGAAGTGCCCTTCGAAGCCATGCCGCACACGCTCAACCCACGCCGCGGTTATTGCCTCAACACCAACAACAAACTGGTTGGCGACGATTACCCCTACGACCTGGGCACAATTTGGATGAACGGCTACCGCGCCCGCCGCCTGGAGCAACTGCTCACCGCCAAGGAACGCCTCACCTTGGACGACCACGTGGCCATGCAAACCGACGTCACCTCCTTGCCAGGGCAAGAATTCGTGGCCGCGCTAAGCGGCTTTCAGCCCGACGACCCCGACGCTGCCCTGGCGCTGCGCCTGCTGCACGAGTGGGATTTCCAACTCACCCCCGAAACCGTCGGTGGCACGGTATACGAAGTCGCCCGCTACACCCTGGTGCGCAATTTATTGTTGGCCGGCGTGGATGAAGCCCTGGCTTATCGCATCATGGGGCAAGGTTTCCATCCGCTCACGCTCTACGCGTCAGAATTCTACGGCCACGACACGGTCGTGCTCTTGCGGATGCTGCGCTCTCCCGACAACTGGTGGGTGCAGCAGGCGGGCGGCTGGGAAGCATGGCTCACCCGCAGCCTGAAAGAAGCCATCGCATGGCTGCGGGAAAACATGGGCGCCCAGCCCGAAGGCTGGCAATGGGGCAAACTGCATCGCCTGCCATTAGAGCATCTGCTGGGCGGTCAGCCCCCGCTGGAAGCCATCTTCAACCTTCCGCCCCTGACCGTCGGCGGCGACACCGACACCCCGCTCCAAGTCGCCATCTTGCCCCACAACCCCTACGAAGCCCGCAGTTTTGCGCCTTCCCATCGGCAGATTTTCGACCTCAGCAATTGGGATAACGCCCGCATGGTCAGCATCCCCGGGCAGTCAGGGCGCATCACCAGCCCACACTATGCCGACCAGCTCCCACTCTGGCAACAAGGCCGCCACCATCCCATGCTGTGGTCGCGTGCAGCCGTCGAGGCCCAAGCCGAAGGGCGTCTCGTTTTGCAACCGCAAACCTCACCCGACGCCTAAGCCCCTCGCCCAGCCCCGCAGGCTTGCAGCCCACAAGGCCACGCGCCAGCCACTGCGCCGAAAGCCTGCGCGCTCCACCCAGGGCGAGAGGCCACCCCAACCAACCACATCAACGCCCAACCCCACGCGTTGGCTGCGTTCCTTTCGCGCGGGCAGATTGAGGAACCCACCATGAGCCTCGCCGTTCTCTGTTTAGCCGGCCTGTTGAGCCTGGCCGCCTCTGCCGGAGCAGTGCTCATTGCTTACGTCCTGCTCTCGGCCTATCAACTGCGCGCCGCGCGGCGGTGGCCTGCGACCGTTGGCACCATTGTCGCGGTCAACATCCGACAAATCGAGCGCCCCATCGACGACGACCCACAGCGCCTCAGGGTCGTCTATTACCCTGACATCCAATACGAATACACAGTGGCCGGGAAGGCATATCAAAGCAACCGCCTTTCGTTGGGGCTTCCGGCGGGCTATGCCACCGCCAGCCGCGCGCGTCAGGCAGCCCAGCGCTTTACCGTGGGGCAAAAGGTGACCGTCTATTACAACCCCCAAGCGCCCGCCGAAGCCACACTGGCGCGCGGGGTTGCGCACGGGTGGCAAATGTTGCTCCTCGGGATAGGCTCGCTGTTACTCGCCTGCATGCTGCTGCCGTGGCTGCTTGCCTTGGCTCAAAACGCCCCCTAACGCCAGCCCAAGCCGCAAACCCACCAAAGCTGAGCACCCGACGGCTGCAAACGCGCCCTCGGGCCCAGCGTCAGCGGCACCCTCGCCCGCGCAGCCCTTCATAGCCCCCAACAACGGCTTGACAATCTCCCCCGCCGTTCTTATACTCTACCCAGCCCTGCGCCAAAACCGCGAGCCCTCGGCCTCCGCAGACCACACCGTGGGCTCCCGTTGACTTTTCGCTCCGACCACCGCCGCCCCCATTGCCGCATCCGGGCCCTGAGCCGCCCCCTTCCCTTCAAGGAAATGCGAGATGAACGCCTCAAACCCCTCCATCTATCGTGCGGCCGAGCTGTTAGAAGGCGAGATTGACCTGCCCCAAATCCAAACGGCCGTCGCCACCATCTTGAAAGCCATCGGCGAAGACCCCCAACGCGATGGGCTGCAAGACACACCCACCCGTGTCGCCCGCATGTACACCGAACTCCTGGCAGGCTATCGCACAGACCCGGTAGCCCTGGTCAACGATGCGCTCTTTGATGTGGATTATGACGAAATGGTCATCGTGCGCGACATTGAATTCTATTCGCTGTGCGAGCACCACATGCTCCCCTTCATCGGCCGCGCGCATGTGGCCTACATTCCCAAAGGCCGCGTGTTGGGGCTTTCCAAAATTCCCCGCATTGTAGACATGTTTGCCCGCCGCCTGCAAGTGCAGGAACGCCTCACCCGCCAGATTGCCGACTTCCTGGACGAGCTTCTCCATCCGCACGGGGTCGCGGTGGTGTTAGAGGCCTATCACCTCTGCGCCATGATTCGCGGCGTCAAGAAACACAACGCGCGGATGGTCACCTCGACCATGCTGGGGTCCTTCCGCACCAACTTAGCCACCCGCAACGAATTCTTGGCCAACATCGGCCGGGGGGCTGAACCGCTGAGCCTCTGAGCCCGCTGGTATAATCCCATCAACGCCCTCGAAGGAGAAACCATCCATGCTGGACAAACTCGCCGGCATTGAAAAACGCTTTGCCGAAATTGAGCAAGAGCTGGCCGAAGTCGGTAACGACTACAAACGCGCCGCCGAATTGGCCAAAGAACGCGCCGACCTGGAGCCCATTGTGCAAAAGGCCGCGGCCTATCGGCGCGTGCTTCAACAAATCGAAGAAGCCCACCAACTACTGGAAGAAGGCGACGACGCCGAACTCAAGGCCCTGGCCAAAGACGAATTAGACGCCCTGGAACCCGAAAAAACGCGCCTGGAAGGCGAAATCAAGCGCTTGTTGCTTCCCAAGGACCCGCGCGACGAGCGCAACGTCATCATGGAAATCCGCGCGGGCACCGGCGGCGAAGAAGCCGCGCTTTTTGCTGCGGACCTCTTTCGGATGTACACCCGCTACGCGGAGCGCAAAGGCTGGAAAGTGGAAGTCATGTCGGCCAACGAAACCGGCCTGGGCGGCTTCAAAGAGATTACCTTCCTCATCAAAGGGCAAGGGGCATACTCCCGCCTCAAATACGAAGCCGGCGTGCATCGGGTGCAGCGCGTCCCCACCACTGAATCACAAGGGCGCATCCACACCTCCACCGCCACCGTGGCCGTACTGGCCGAGGTGGACGATGTGGAAATCGAAATTCCCGACAAAGACATCAAAATTGACGTGTACAAATCGGCGGGCGCGGGCGGGCAAAACGTGCAAAAGAACGCCACTGCTGTGCGGATTACCCACCTCCCCACGGGCATCGTGGTGGCCTGTCAAGACGAGCGTTCCCAGTTGCAAAACAAGATGCGGGCGATGAGCATCCTCAAGGCACGCCTATACGAAATCGAGGAAGCCAAACGCCGCGCAGAAGTAGACCAAGCCCGCCGTTCCCAAGTGGGCACAGGCGAGCGCTCGGAGAAAATCCGCACTTACAACTTCCCCCAATCGCGCGTCACCGACCACCGCATCAACAAATCGGTTTACAACCTCCCTGCCGTGCTCGACGGCGACTTAGACGAATTCATTGACGAGCTCGCCACCCGCGAAGAAGCCGAACGCCTGGCTGCGTTAGAAAGCGCCTAAGCACACCCTCTGCCATGATCACCATTGCCACAGCCTTGGCCGAAGCCCAAAACGCGCTTGCTCCGCACAGTGAAACCGCGCGGTTGGACGCGCAAACCCTGCTCGCGGCCATCACGCACCGCGATCGGGCTTGGCTGCTGGCCCATCCCGAAGCCCGCCTCACCCCGCGCCAGCGCCGCCGCTTGCAACGCGCCTGTGTGCTCTTGGCGCAAGGGGTGCCCCTGCCCTATGTTTTGGGACGGTGGGCCTTTTACGGCCGCGAATTTGCGCTCACGCCGGCAGTGCTCATCCCCCGCCCAGAAACCGAAACCCTGGTCGAGCTTGCCCTGGCCTGGCTCACAGCCCACCCCAACCGCCGCTGGGCTGCGGACGTCGGCACCGGCAGCGGTGTTTTGGCCGTCACCCTGGCCGCCGAAGTAACCGACCTGCACGTCACCGCAACCGACATCAGCCCCGCGGCCCTGGCCGTCGCGCGCCTCAACGCCCAACGCCATCGTGTCGCCGAACGCATCGTCTTCTTGGAGACCGACCTACTAAGCGCCACCCGCGGGCCATTCGATTTAATCGTCGCCAATTTGCCTTACATTCCCAGCGCCACCCTCGCCACGCTGCCGGCAGCCCGCTACGAGCCCCGCCAAGCCTTCGACGGCGGGGAAGACGGCCTCATGCTCATCCGTCGGTTACTGGCCCAAGCCAAAATGCGGCTTTCCCCCGCGGGCCTATTGCTGTTGGAAATCGCGGCCGATCAGGGGCCCGCTGCCCAAGCGCTGGCCACAGCCGCGTTCCCCCAGGCTCAAATCACCCTCCACACCGATCTTGCCAATCACCCCCGGGTGCTGGCCATTGCGCTTTGAAACATGCCACGCATTCTCCGTGCTGACGACCCACACGCCCAGCAGCTCGCTGCCGAAACCCTGCGCCGCGGCGCGCTGGTGGTTTTGCCGACCGACACGGTTTATGGCGTGGCTGCCTGGCCGTGGGAACCCGCGGCCGTCCAGAGGCTCTATTGGGCTAAGGCCCGGCCTGAAGACAAGGCCATCCCGCTTTTGGTGGGCGAAGTCGGGCAATTGGTGCAGGTTACCAGCCACATGCCCGAGGGGGCGCGACGCTTGGCGAGGCGCTTTTGGCCTGGGCCGTTGACGCTGATTGTGCCCAAGCATCCTGATTTGCCGCCGATGGTTTCCCCCTACCCCACCGTTGGGGTGCGGATGCCCAATCACGCTGCGGCGCTGGCTGTGCTGCGGCTTACGGGGCCGTTGGCCGTGACTTCGGCCAACCGCTCGGGGCAGCCGCCCGCGCGCACCGCGGCCGAGGCGGCGGCCCAGTTAGGAGACGCCGTGGCCCTCATTTTAGACGCAGGCCCTGCGCCTCAGGGCCAAGCCTCCACAGTGGTGGATTGCACTACCTCACCGCCCCGCCTGCTGCGCGCGGGGCCGGTGGCGCTGGAGGATATTTTGGCCGCATGGGCGGGCTAACCCCAAAAGGCCACGCGTCCACGGTGGCGGTTTCCAAAAACACAGGCTGGCAAACCACTCAAAACAAGAGGGCAGCCGTTAGAGGCTGCCCTCTTCGCGTGGTGCGGCAATTGGGGTTTCAGGCCGCGGTTTCGGCTGCGGCTTGGGCAATGGCTACAAACTGGTCTGCCTTGAGGCTGGCACCACCTACCAAGGCGCCGTCAATATCGGGCTGGGCAAAGAAATCAGCAGCATTGTGCGGCTTGACCGAGCCGCCATAGAGCACGCGCACGGCTTGCGCCGCGCGCTCGCCAAACAGCGAGGCCAAGGCGTCGCGAATCACCTCTCGCACCACCCGATTGGCCTCTTCGGGGGTGGCGGCTTTGCCCGTCCCAATCGCCCATACCGGCTCATAAGCCAAAACCAACGAGGCGACTTGTTCGGCAGTCAGGCCGGCCAGGCCGCCTTCCACCTGGCGGCGAATCACCGTCTCGGTTTGACCTGCTTCCCGCTCGGCGAGGGTTTCCCCAACACACACGATGGGGGTCAAGCCATGTTTCAAAGCCGCATGGACTTTGAGGTTGACGGTTTCGTCGGTTTCCCCAAAGTAAGCCCGACGCTCAGAGTGCCCCAAGATGACGAATTGGGCAAATTCGGCCACCATGCGGGGGGAGATTTCGCCTGTAAAAGCGCCTTCTTCCTCCCAGTGCATGTTTTGGGCGCCCAGGCCGATGTCGGTACCGGCGAGCATGGCCGCCACAGGCAACAAAGCCGTAAACGGCGGGCACAACACCTTTTCGACCCCTTGCACCGCTTGCAAGCCGTCTAACATGTCGGCTACCAGCAAACGGGCCTCTTCGACTGTTTTGTGCATCTTCCAGTTTCCAGCAACAAAAGGTGTACGCATAGGAGACCTCCAAAGCGAGGGGGCTAAGGCTGGGCAAAAATCAAGGTCCAGCCGCCCCAATAACGAGAGCCATCATCGGCTTGGCACTCGCGGGCTTGCAAATCGGTCACCGTGGTGCCATAAGCCGGCCGAACCTGATACACCACGTCGGGCGTCATCAGGAAGTCCGCATAACCGGGGTCAATGTCGGGTTTCAGGCCGGTGAAAATTTCCTCATCGCCACCCAGCCAGTGGATGTAGATAGCCATGCCAGGCACGGGTTGGTCATCGGCGTCACGCATAAAAATGCGCAGCAGGGGGCCATCGTCGGGGTTGCAGTAGGGTTCTTGGGAACGGAGCAAAAACGGAGCGCCTGCGGTGGGCGCCGGCTGAGGGGTGCGTGTCGGGAGGGGGGTGGGGGTAGGCGGCAGGGTCGGGAAGCCCACCGGCGAGGGGGCGGGGGTGAGGGTGACTTGGTTTTGGGCAAGCACTGGCGTGGGGGTCAAGGTCTGCTGCGGGGGCGGGGTTATGGTGGCGGTGGGGGGCGAGGCGGGGGCGGTCACGGCAGTGCCGACCGGCGTGGGGGCCTCTCCCAGGGCTGCTGCCAAAGCCCCCAGCGCCCGCACCTCGGCCATGGGGCGCCCGGCCGCCAGAGCCCGTTGTGCTTGCGCGGCCAGGGCATCGGCAGGGTTGGGGTCGCCCAACAAGGCCAAACGAGCCCGAGCCCGCGGGAGATTGCCGTCATAGGCATATGCGCGGGCAATCAAACTGCGGTAGGTCTCTTTGAAATCTGCCCGCAACGAAGCCGGGGCGGTTTGGGTGTAATTGACCGGGCAGAGCACCCACGCACACAACAACCCTAAGCCCAACCCCAAGGCCAAACCGGTGAGCAAAAACCACGGGCCGCGCTTCATGAGCCGCCCTCCGCTGGCTGCTGCGCTTGAAGCGCAGAAAGCAACTCTTGTAACACAAACAAATCTTGCGAAGTGTAGCCATGCTCCGCGCCAAAATCCAAGGCCTGCTGCACTGCGGTGACAGGGTCTTCACCCAACAACGCCAAGGTGCGCCGAGCCGCTTCCAGGTCGCCATCGGCTTGATAGGCCTCCGCGGTCATAAGCACAAAATCGGCCTTGTAGTCAGCCCGCAGGGTGTTGGGGGCGGTATCCACATAATCTACTGGGCTTACAACCCAGCCATAATACAGCCCCAGGCCCAAGCCCACGGCAATGGCAAAGAGGAATGCAATCCAACGCGCACGGCGAGAAGTCATCCTCATCCTTCCTTTCGCACGTCAATTTTAACCGCGGGTGTGCGCTTCGTCTTCATCTTTGAGCAGCAACCCCAAAGCCAGCGCAACCACGCTGGTGACTAAGCTGCCACCCAAAGCGGCCCAAAAACCATCCACTGTAAAACCCACCCCAAAGTGCGCGCCGATCCACCCTGCCAAGGCAAACAAGGTTGCGTTGATAACCAAGAGGAACACCCCCAAAGTGAGCACAATCAGGGGGCACGTCAAGACCTTCAGCAAAGGTCTGAGCAACGCGTTCACCAGGCCAAAAATCAAAGCCAGCCAAAGGTAGGCATACCAATGCTCACTTTTGGGGTGCACACCAGGCACGATTTGCACCGCGGCATAGAGCGCCAGGGCATTGATGAGCCAACGGAGGAGGAGACGTCGCATGGTGCAGTCCTCTGCCGCAAAGCCCGAGGCGGGGCTTCGGGCGGGTTAGCGGTAGAGCCGCCATTCCTTGATCAGGGTATGCACGGCCTCGGGGAGGTAATAACGCACAGGGGCGCCTTTTGCTACGCGCTCCCGCAGTTCGCGGGCAGCAATCTGCAGCAAAGGGGCGTTGACGAAACGCACTTTAGCCACCACGCCTGGCAAACAAGCCTCGACAATGGTCAAATCAATTTCATCACCAGGGCGGCGCATTACGCCCAGTTCGTCACACAAATCCAAAAACTCCCGCACCCGATGCCAGGTCGGGAGGCCATGCAATGCGTCGCCGCCCATCAGATACACCCATTGGGCGTGGGGGTTTTGGGCGCGCAACAGCCGCATGGTATCCACCGCGTAGTGTGGGCCGGGGCGCTCGATGTCCACTGTGCTTAATTCAAAAACAGGGTTATCGCCAATGGCGGCCAACACCATGGCCGCGCGCTTCGGCCAAGCCGTGGGGCGGGGGTCACGTTTGTGCGGCGGGTCGGGCGTCAACACCCACAGCACTTTGTCCAGCCCCAACTGGAAATGGGCTTCAGCGGCCAAAATCAAATGCCCCAGATGCGGTGGGTCAAACGTGCCGCCAAAGACGCCAATCCTCGGTGGACGGCTCATAGCGCAGCCTCCTCGCGCCATTCCAGCGCGTAATCGCCGATGTACACGGTATCACCCTCTTTCACGCCTGCTTCCCTCAATGCCTGTTCCACGCCCAGGGCCTCCAAAATGCGATGGAAGCGGCGCACCGACTGGTCGTATTCCCAATAGGTCATGGCTGCAGCCCGCTCCAGGGCCTTGCAATGCACTCGGAAGCCCTCGGGCACCCGCTCCAGGGTGAATTCGCGCGGGTCTTCCTCGGGGCGATACACCGGCATTTCGTCAGGCTCAGCCCGAGGAAGGGGCGGGAGGCTCGCCAAAATCTGTGCGGCGCGCCACAGGACCTCTTTCACTCCCTGCCCTGTCACCGCAGAAATGGGGAAAACCTCGTGGTAACCCCGCGCCTGCAAGGCAGCCTGCACTTCCGGCCACCGCGCGGCCACTTCGGGCAAATCCATTTTGTTGAAGGCCACAATTTGTGGCTTGGCAGCCAACTCGGGGTCGAAAAGGGCCAATTCGGTATTGATTTGGGCAAAGTCGGCCACCGGGTCGGCAGAAAGGCCATCGAGCAGGTGGATGAGCACCCGTGTGCGCTGGATGTGACGCAAGAAATCGTGCCCCAAACCCACGCCTTGGTGGGCGCCTTCAATCAAGCCGGGGATGTCGGCCAACACCAAGCTCTGATCCACGTCAAGTTGCGCCACGCCCAAATTGGGGGTGAGGGTGGTAAACGGATAGTTGGCAATCTTTGGGCGCGCGTTGGTGACCCGCGCGAGGAAGGTTGATTTACCCGCGTTGGGCACCCCCACGAGGCCCACGTCGGCAATCAATTTGAGTTCCAGGCGCAAATGGCGCTCCTCGCCCGGCTCGCCTTTTTCCGCGATGCGCGGCACACGATTGCGGGAAGAGGCAAAATGGACGTTGCCGCGGCCGCCGCGGCCGCCTTTGGCGACGACCAACCGCTGCCCAGGCTCGGTGAGGTCGCCCAGCAGTTCGCCTGTGTCGGCGTCATACACCAGCGTGCCCGGCGGCACAGGCACAATCAGCGGTTCGGCCGATTTCCCAGACATGCGGTTAGGCCCCCCACGCTCCCCCGAGGCTGCGATGAAACGCTTTTGATAGCGAAACTTCGCGAGGGTGTTGAGGTGGGGGTTGACCTCCAACACCACGTCGCCGCCGTGGCCGCCATCGCCGCCATCGGGGCCGCCTTTGGGCACGTATTTCTCCCGCCGAAAATGGACAATGCCGTCTCCGCCTCGGCCAGAGCGGACGTAGATTTGGGCTTCGTCAATAAACTGGCTCATCGTTTCTCATCTGCATCCACTCGCGCCAACCTGCGGCCGCCATGCGCTCCGAGGCATGGCCTCTGCGTGCCACACGCCCTGCCGTTGACATATCGCAGGGCGTGGCGCGCCTCGCTTTCCGGCGCCGCTTTGCATTTGTCGGCCGGCGCAGCGTTTAGACTTCGTTGATATACCATTGATACAATGTTAATCATACCATGATACAATGAAATCACCCCCACCTGAGGATAGCATGCAATGTTCCCCATCAAAGATACTGTTCGAGCCCGTTCATTTCCTATTGTGAACTGGCTAATCATCATTCTCAACGTCGTGGTCTTTCTGCACGAATCCGCCCTCAGCCAACCTGCGCTGGAGCGGCTCTTTGCCACTTATGGCCTGGTGCCCGCTCGGCTGTGGGCCGACCCCACCCATGCGTGGCCGACCTTGTTGACCAGCATGTTTCTCCACGGGGGCTGGTTTCACCTGTTGAGCAACATGTGGGTGCTCTTCATCTTCGGCGACAATGTGGAAGACCGCATGGGGTCGGGGCGCTACCTGGTCTTCTACCTGCTGAGCGGTCTGGCTGCCGGCCTTTTACAGGCTTGGATTTCGCCCGCCAGCACCGTGCCCACCGTGGGCGCCAGCGGCGCGATCGCCGGCGTGTTAGGGGCTTATCTGGTGTTTTACCCTTACGGCAAGGTGTTGACGCTGGTGCCGGTGTTTTTCTTTGTGACGTTCATCGAAATCCCCGCGGTTATCTTCTTGGGCGTCTGGTTCCTGAGCCAGCTCTACTCGGGCTGGATGTCCCTCTTGCCCCACACAGCCCATGCCGTGGGCGGCGTCGCCTGGTGGGCGCACGTGGGCGGATTCCTCTTTGGGCTTTTCTTTGCCCATCTCTTCGCACGCAAAGATTATCGGGTCTATCCCGACGAATATTTCCCTTGGTAAAAGGCAAACTTGGAGGTGATACATGGACGGCAACAGTTTTTGGAACTTATTTTGGCTCTTCATCATCCTGGCCTCACTGGAACCCTGGCTGAGGCAACGGATGCTGGAAAACGCACGCCTGCGGATGATGCGAGCATTGGAAAAGAAACGCGGCTCACGGGTGATTGCCCTCATCCACCGCCAGGAAACCATTTCGTTCTTGGGCTTCCCAATGGCACGCTATATTGACATCCAAGATTCGGAACAAATCTTGCGCGCCATCAAACTGACCGACGATAGTGTGCCCATTGACCTCATTCTCCACACGCCCGGCGGTTTGGTGTTGGCTGCGGAACAAATCGCTTACGCGCTCAAGAAACACCCGGCCAAAGTCACCGTTTACGTGCCCCATTATGCGATGTCGGGCGGCACCCTCATTGCCCTGGCAGCCGATGAAATCGTGATGGACGAAAACGCTGTTTTGGGGCCGGTAGACCCGCAGCTGGGGCAATACGCGGCGGCTTCCATCCTCAAAGTGGTGGAGCAAAAAGACATCAACCGCGTGGACGACGAAACGCTCATCCTGGCCGATGTTTCCCGCAAGGCCATTCAGCAGGTCAAGCGCACTGTCACCAAGATTTTGGAAGATAAAATGCCGGCCGACAAAGCCGAAGCCTTGGCCGAAACCCTGGCCACCGGCCGTTGGACCCACGACTACCCCATCACGGTTGAAGAAGCCCGGGAACTCGGCCTGCCGATTTCCACCGACATGCCGGCGGAAGTTTACAAGCTGATGAACCTCTATCCGCAAACCGCCCAACGGCGCCCGTCGGTGCAATACATTCCGTTGCCTTACGGTCCGAAACACAACGGCGAAGTGCCCAAGAAGTAGGCTGGGCATCACATCACAGCCCCCTCGTCTTCACCCCCCTCTCCGCGGCCCGAGGGCCGATGGCTGACCGCGGCAGGGGGGTGAAGGCTATCCCGAGCGCGGGCTGTTGGGCAAGAATTGGCAAGGAGAGGCACTATGAACGTCCGCCGAGAACGAACGCTGGCCAACGGAGCCCGCTTCCTGCTCGTGCAAGGCGACATCACCGCCCAGCAAGTGGACGCCATCGTCAACGCGGCCAACAGCCGCCTGGCCCACGGCGGTGGTGTGGCGGCGGTCATCGCCCGCAAGGGCGGCTCTGTGGTGTGGCGGCAATCACAAGCCTGGGTGCGCGAGCATGGGCCTGTTTCGCACGAGCGGCCGGCTTATACCGAATGCGGGAACTTGCCGTGCCGTTACATCATCCACGCGGTGGGGCCCATCTGGCGCGGGGGCACAGCGCAGGAAGACGAAAAACTCCGGGCTGCTGTGCTTGGCTCACTTCGGCGCGCCGATGAACTGGGCGTGAGGTCCATCGCTTTCCCTGCCATCAGCACCGGAGTTTACCGTTTTCCCAAAGACCGCGCGGCTCGGATTTTCTATCGAGCCATCGAAGACTATTTCCGCGACCATCCGCAAAGTCACCTTCAGGAAGTGCGCCTGGTGCTGTATGACCGCCCCACGCTGGAAGCCTTCCTCCAGGTGTGGGATGCCACAGCGACCGAAACCGCTCAGTAAACCATCATGGATATTCAATCGCGCCGCAATCCTAAAATCCGCGCCATTCGCCGGCTGCAACGGAGCGCCAAAGCCCGCCGAACCGAGGGGCGCTTTGTTGCCGAAGGGGTGCGCTTAGCCGAAGAGGCGCTGCGCGCGGGCTGGCTGCCAGAATGGGTGCTTGTGGGCCCTGGGCTTTCGCCCCGAGGGCGGGCCGTGGTGGCCGGTTTTCGCGAGCGCGGGGTGACGGTTTTCACCACCTCAGAAGACGCCTTGGCCGCGGCCAGTGCAACCGAAACACCTCAAGGCATTTTGCTGGTGCTTCCCTTCCAGCAATTGCCGTGGCCGCAACACGCTGATTTTCTGCTGGTGCTGGATGGCGTTCGCGACCCCGGGAATTTGGGCACCATGCTCCGCACGGCATGGGCGGCTGGCGTGCAAGGGGTGTTGCTGACCACCACCTCGGCCGATCCGTACAACCCCAAAGTTGTCCGAGCTGGCATGGGTGCGCATTTTCGCCTGCCCATGCAGCGCCTGCCTTGGGATGGTTTGCGCAAACGTCTGGATGGGTATCGTGTTTTCCTGGCTGCGGCAGGCGAAGGGCAAGCCTACACCCAAGCCGATTTGCGGCAGCCTTTGGCTTTGGTGATTGGCGGCGAAGCCGAGGGGGTGAGCCCTCAAGCGCGCGCCTTGCCGCATCAAGCGCTTCACATTCCCATGCCTGGGCCGGCCGAGTCGCTCAATGCGGCTGTGGCTGCGGGCGTGTTGCTCTTTGAGGTAGTGCGCCAACGGGGGTTGGGCGTCGGCCGCGCCTGACAACGCCCCGCCGCTCGGCCGCGTGCCCTGGCCCCTGGCGGTTCACACAATAAAAAAACACCGCCCTCAACGGGGCGGTGTTTTTTGTTCGGGCTCGAGAGGCGCGGCAGGGCTGCAACACACGCCCTGGCCCCGCCTTTGCCCAGGTCAATCCAAACGGCCGGTAAGAATCGCCCGTTTGACTTCTGCGATGGCTTTGGTGATTTTGATTTCGCGCGGGCAGGCTTCGGTGCAGTTGAAGGCTGTGCGGCATCGGAAGACGCCATTGTTGCCCGCCAAAATCTTGAGGCGTTCGGCTGCGCCGCGGTCGCGGCTGTCGAAAATGAAGCGGTGAGCGTTGACGATGGCCGAGGGGCCAAGGTATTGATTGTCGCCCCAGAAGGTGGGGCAGGCTGTGGTGCATGCCCCACAGAGGATGCACTTGGTGGTGTCGTCGAAACGCTCGCGCTCTTCCGGCGATTGGAGCCGCTCGCGCCCATCTTCAGGCAAAGGTTCGTCGTTGATGAAGTAGGGCATGACCTTGCGGTAGTTTTCGAAGAACACGGTCATGTCCACGACCAAGTCTTTGATCCTGGGTAAGCCCAAGATGGGCTCGATGGTGATTTCCTTGCTGGTATCCAGAGTTTGGAGCAAGGTTTTGCAGGCCAGGCGGTTGCGGCCGTTGATGCGCATGGCGCAGGAACCGCAAATACCGTGGGCGCAGGAGCGGCGGAAGGTCAACGTGCCATCTTGATAGGCCTTGATTTTTTCCAAGACGTCCAGAATGCGGTCGGTAGGCTCCGCTTCCAGGGAGTAACGCTCGTAATGCGGCTGGGCGTCTGTTTCAGGGTTATAGCGTAGGATTTTCAGGGTGACTTGCATCGCGCCGCCTCCTCTTAGTACACACGTTCCTTGGGCTCGTATTTGGTGATGACGACGGGTTTGTAGCGCAGTTCAATTTCGCCATCTCCACGCGCCCAGGCCAGGGTGTGCTTCAGCCAATTCTGATCATCCCGCTTGGGATAGTCATCGCGAGAGTGAGCGCCACGGCTTTCTTTGCGGGCCAAAGCCGAGGCCGCGGTAATCTCTGCCAGGTCGAGCAAGTTGCTCACTTCCCAAGCCGTCAGCAAGTCGGTGTTGAACACCTTGCCGGTGTCGTCAATGTGGATGTGCTTGAAGCGTTCCTTGAGTTCTCGGATTTTATCCAAGGCTTCTTGCATGCCTTCTTCCACTCGGAACACGCCAACCTTGTCCATCATGACGTGTTTCATTTCTGCGGCGATGTCGGCCACCCGCTCGTTGCCCTTGCTGTTGCGAATGCTCTCGAGTTGGGCGCGGGCAAAGTCGGCCGCGTCGTCGGGCAAGGGGGCAAATTCCGCGCCGGTGGCGTATTCCGCGGCGTGAATGCCGGCCTCTTTCCCGAAGACGACCAGATCGAGCAAGGAGTTCGTCCCCAGGCGGTTCGCGCCGTGCACCGAAACACATGCGGTTTCGCCCGCGGCATATAAGCCGGGCACGACGGTGCCGTTTTCGTCGGAAAGCACTTCGGTTTTGACGTTGGTGGGGATGCCGCCCATGGCGTAGTGTGCGGTCGGCTGCACCGGCATGGGTTCTTTGATGGGGTCAATGCCCAGGTAGGTTTTGCAGAAGTCAATGATGTCGGGCAGTTTGTGCAAAATTTCTTCGCCGGTGACTTGATATGGCGTGCCATCGGGGTTGGTGCGGCCGTCAATTTTGGCGTATTTGTTGACCGTTTCAGGGCGGACATCCAGATACAGGTAGCGCTGGCCGTTGATGCCGCGACCTTCTTTCATCTCAATGTACATGGCGCGGCTGACCACGTCGCGCGAGGCCAGGTCTTTGACGGTGGGGGCGTATTTTTCCATGAAGCGTTCGCCCTTGTCGTTAATCAACACGCCGCCTTCACCACGCACGCCTTCGGTGATGAGGATGCCGAGTTTGTAAATGCCGGTGGGGTGGAATTGGAAGAATTCCATGTCTTGCAAAGGCAACCCTTTGCGAAGCACCATGGCCGCCCCGTCGCCGGTGTAGGCGTAGGCGTTGGATGTGATTTCCCACATCCGCCCCCAACCGCCCGTGGTGATGATCACGGCTTTGGCGTGGAAGATGTGGATGTCGCCTGTGGCCAATTCGATGGCCACCACGCCCGCGGCCTTGCCGTTGACCATGATCAGGTCGAGCACTTGAAATTCGTCAAAGAAGTTGACGTCGTTTTTGATGCATTGCTGATACAGGGTTTGCAGAATCATGTGGCCGGTGCGGTCGGCCGCGTGGCAGGCTCGGCGGACGGGTTTGCCGGTCTTGTTGTTGGTGTGCCCGCCAAAGGGGCGCTGCAAGATGCGGCCTTCCTTGGTCCGGTCAAAAGGCAGGCCCATGTGCTCCAATTCATAGATGAGTTCCGGCGCTTTGTAGCACATGAACTCAATGGCATCCTGATCGCCCAGGTAGTCGCTGCCTTTGACGGTATCGTAAGTGTGCCATTCGGGGTGGTCTTCTTCCAGGTTGCCGATGGCTGCGCTAATGCCACCCTGGGCTGCGCCCGTATGCGAACGGCTGGGATAGAGTTTGCTAATGACGGCGGTCGAAGCCTTTTTTGAAGCGTAGAGGGCCGCCATCAAGCCCGCACCACCACCGCCAACAATCACAACTTCAAACTGATGGGTTTTGATGCTCATCATTCCAACTCCTTCAAAGGGATGCTGGCTTGAACTTTAGCCGGCGGGTGGGGTGAACGAGAAGATCGCCACAGTGCCCCAAATGGTGATAACCAGCCAAGTGATGAACAGGACCCAGTTCAACACTCGACGGCCGGCCGAACCGTGGATGAAGTCGTACAGCACTTGGCGCACGCCGTTCATGCCGTGGGAAAAGGAGAAGAAAAGCAGCAAGAAATCGTACACCCGCCAAAAGGAAAAGGCGCTGTTCCAACGGCCAGCCACGTAGCCGATGTCAATCTTGTACACGCCAACCAGAATATCTTGGATGAGCACATGAACCCATGCCAAGATGAAGATGATCACGCCTGAATAGCGCATCCATTTCCAGGCAAAGGCTTCCCACGTTTGGGGAATTTCTACCGTTTTGGATTGGGTGGTCATACCAAACCTCCTCTCACGAAACCGACGGTGTCAGCCGCCCATATTTTCCAGAATATGGCTGCCCATGACTACCGCGGCCGGGAGCCACAGGATGAGCGTGATAATCCACGTCCAAATGACCGACTTGCGGTTGATTTCAATGCTCCACATTTCAGGATTGATCATGTCAAAATAAATCACCCGCAATCCATTCAGGCCGTGATAGATGATTGAAAGCACGAGCAAAATCTCGCCCAAGCCAAAAATGGGTAAGCGGTACAAGTCCACCGCGTGGAGATACCACTCTGGTTTGAAATACACCAACGCGGTATCCGAAACGTGGATGATGAGGAAAATGATTACACCAATACCCGTGATCCGATGGAGCACAAACGCCCAGTTGCCCAAGCCTTGGTATTTGGTGTAACCTTCCCTCGCGGTCTTGAAGGACATGAGGAACCTCCTTACACCAACAGAGTGGATAAAGCCACAACAAAGCGAGGAGGGCGCGGCTGCAATGAGCCGCGCCCTGTTGGCTCAGTCGTCCATGTGTTGGATGATGGCATCACCGAACTCAGAGCACTTGAGCAGGGTGGCGCCTTCCATCAGCCGGTGGAAGTCGTAGGTCACCGTCTTGGCTTTGACCGCGCCCGTGATGCCTTTCCAAATCAAGTCGGCTGCTTCGTCCCACCCCATGTAGCGGAACATCATCTCGCCCGAGAGGATGACCGAACCGGGGTTGACCTTGTCCAGGTCGGCATATTTGGGTGCGGTGCCGTGGGTGGCCTCGAAGATCGCGTGGCCGGTGTCGTAGTTGATGTTGGCCCCCGGCGCAATGCCCATCCCGCCGATTTGGGCGGCCAAGGCGTCTGAGAGGTAATCGCCGTTCAGGTTCATGGTGGCCAAGACGTCAAACTCGCGCGCCCGGGTGATGGTCTGCTGGAAGACAATGTCGGCAATGGTGTCTTTGATGAGCAGTTTCGACTTCCACTTGCCATCACCGTGGGTCGGCCACAACTTCAGCGCGTCTTTCACCTCTTGGATCACTTCCTGCTTTTTGTCCGGCGGCAGCATGTTGAAGCCCGGCTCAATCATGCGGGCGTTTTCTTCATCGCTCAGGTTGGGGTTCTTTTCCTTGTTGCTCAAAATCCAAGATTCGCGCTCGGTCACGATTTCGTTGCGGAATTCCCGCTTGGCCAAGGCGTAGCCCCAATTGCGGAAAGCGCCTTCGGTGAACTTCATGATGTTGCCCTTGTGCACCAGGCTCAGGCGCTTGCGGCCGTTCGCCAACGCCCATTTGATAGCCGCCCGCACCAGGCGCTCGGTGCCTTCTTTGGAAACCGGCTTGATGCCGATGCCCGAAGTGTTCGGGAAGCGCATCTTGGCATATTCTTCCGGGAAGTTCTCTTTGAAAAGCTGCATGAACTTTTCCCACTCGGGCGTGCCCATTTGGAACTCAATGCCCGCGTAGATGTCTTCGGTGTTTTCCCGGAAGATCACCATGTCCACATATTCGGGGTGCTTCACCGGCGACGGCACACCGTCAACGTATTTGACCGGCCGTTGGCAAACATACAAATCCAACGCCTTGCGCAACGCCACGTTCAGGGAACGAATCCCCCCGCCGATGGGGGTGGTCAACGGGCCTTTGATGCCCACCAAATACTCACGGAAGGCCTTGATGGTCTCCTCGGGCAGCCATTCGCCAAACTTGTTGTACGCCTTCTCGCCAGCGTACACTTCCATCCAGTAGATCTTTCGCTTGCCCTTGTAAGCCTTCTCCACAGCGGCGTTGAAGACCCGCACCGACGCGCGCCAAATATCGCGCCCCGTGCCATCACCCTCAATAAAGGGGATGATCGGATTGTCAGGGACGATTAACTTATCGCCCGGCTTGGTGATTTTGGCACCGCCTTCCGGCACCTCGATGATTGTGTAGCCCATACGCGTATCTCTCCTTTATGCTTGAATTTTCTCCAAGGGGTTGCCCATGAGAGGCCAAACGGCCTAATATAACGCTTTCCATTATAGCATTGCCTGCCAGCATTCGGGAGTGACAATCGTCACAAAGCCAAATTTATAGGAAGCGCGGTAAAATCACATCATGCCTCAACGCCGAAAATTTCTTACCAATTTGGTTTTCATGCTCTTGCTGATGCCACTGCTCACCCGCAGCCAGTTGTCGCCGGGCGACCGCATGGCGCGCATTCATGCCTTCACACGCCCCCTGGAATTCGACTACACCGCCTGGCTGTGGCACGCTTGGGAGACCAAACTCACCTTCGGCGCCCTGGGGGCCGAGCGGCTCGTTTCCCCCACCGCCGACCGTCAAATTGTGCTCGATTATCTCGACCTGGCCGGTGAAATCAACCGCAAAGAAGCCCGTTTGAGCGACGCCCTCGCCGACCCCAACGGCGTTGACCAAGCCCTCGTGGCATCCCTCCAAAGCCAACTGGAAGCCGACTACGCCCGCCGCCGCTGGCTCTTCCCTTTGGCCGAGCAGGTGCTCCAAGCCCAAATTAGCGCCGTCTTGGCCGAAAACGGTTTAGGGCTGGGTGGACAGCCCATGCCGCCGGTGCTCTATCGCACCACGCCGGTGCCAATGGCCTTGATCGTCTCGCCCCGCACCGAAATCCGCCAAATCGCCAACATCTCCCTCAAACCCGACCTCACCCTCACACAGCAAATCCAGCTCGAAGATGAAGTCGCCAAGGCGCTGGACGTCTCGACCCTGGTGGTGCCCATCGGCGGGGTGGGCGTGTATCCTACCATGGTGATGCAAACCGACAACCTCCCGTGGCTGGTCGAAACCATTGCCCATGAATGGACCCACAACTACCTGGATTGGCACCCCTTGGGGTTGCGCTACGACGCTTCACCGGCTCTGCGCACCATGAACGAAACCACCGCCAGCATCGTCGGCCGGGAAATCGGCCGCATGGTGTTGGAGCGCTATTACCCTGACAAAGTACCTCCACCGCCCCCGCCGCCCGGGGCGCATCAAAATGGGTCGCGCCAGCCCCCCGCGTTTGACTTCCGAGCCGAGATGCACAAAACTCGGGTCCATGTGGACGCGTTGTTGGCCGAAGGCAAAGTAAAAGAAGCCGAAGCCTACATGGAACAGCGGCGACGTTTTTTCTGGGAACACGGCTACCACATCCGCAAGCTCAATCAGGCTTATTTTGCCTTCTATGGGGCGTATGCAGCCAGCCCGGGGGGCGCCGCAGGGGAAGACCCCGTCGGCGCAGCCGTACGCCAGTTGCGAGCGGAAAGCCCCTCGGTCGCGGCCTTCCTCAAACGCATCGCGTGGATGGCTTCTTATGAGGATTTGCAAAAAGCCCTTCGCAAATGAGCCTGCTTGCTCCTACGAATACACAGCCCGCCTTTTGAGAGGCGGGCTGTGTGTTTGGCCTTGTTTGGGGTGAGGCACAATATAAAGACTGGGGAGCGCAACGGGTCAGGTGTAGCGCGGGGGGCGCTTTTCCAGAAAGGCCTGCACCCCTTCGTGGTGCTCGGCGGTTCGGCCGGCGATGTCTTGAAGATGGGCTTCGTAATCCAAAACGGCTTCCAGATGGGGCATGATGGCCCGATTGAACGCCCGCTTCGTCAGCCCAAACGCGGTCAAGGGGCCCGCGGCCAGTTCCTGGGCCCAAGCCAAGGCTTCGGCTTGCAAGCGTTCAGCCGGCACGACCCGATTGACCACGCCCCAAGCCAGCGCTTCCTCTGCGCCAAAGGGCTTGTTGGTCAACGCGTATTCCGTTGCCCGCCCCAGCCCCATCATCAAGGGCAACAAAAGCGAAACGCCCGAGTCAGGCGCCAAGCCAATGCCCGAGAAACCCACCAAGAAGCGGGTATCTTCTGCCGCAATGCGCAAATCGCAAGCCAGGGCAACGCCCAAGGCTGCACCAGCCACTGCGCCATGCAAAGCCGCCAAGATGGGCTTCTCCAGACGGCGCAACTGCAAAATGAGGGGGTTGTAGGTAACCTGTAAGTGACGCCGCAGCGATTCGCCTTCGACGGCTTGCAGTTCGGTGAGGTCTTGACCAGCGCTAAAGGCTCGGCCGTGGGCGTTAATCAACACCGCGCGCACGCTTTTGTCACGACCGGCTTGGCTCAACGCTTTTTGCAGGGCAATGGTCAATGTGTGGTCAAAGGCATTGACTTTGGGGCGGTTGAGCGTCAAAATCATCACAGCCCCATCCCGATGGATGTGCAACGGTGAATCCATGCCCACCTCCTGGTCCGTGTGTGTTGTGCGGTTGGTCCGGGCGGCTTTGCTCGGCAACCAAGGGTCAACGCGGAGGCCGCCGGAAGGCCGCTCGGCGCCAACGCTCCTCGCCTCTGGCTGGAGCCCGAGGCATTGGTTCTCAGAACAAAAGACGCCCCCGCAGGGGCGTCGGTGGGTTAAGTCAAACGGTCAAAGGTGAAGGCCTGCCGCGAGGTCTTGGTCATCGTCTTCGACTTCGCCGGTGTCGTCTTCGATTTCCTCCTCGTCCTCGCTCAAATCGCCACGCAATACATCCCACAACGCATCGGCAAACTCGTCTTCGGGTGTGTCTTCGGCGTCTTCGTCAATGAATTCGTAGGAAACCTCCATGTCGGGGTCTTCCACCATGACCCACAACCGCAGGACGTCAGCATCGTCAATCTGGCTGTAATGGGCGGCCACAATGGGCACACGCTGAATGAGGCCGTCGGCTCCCCGAAATTCCAGGTGGATGGGTTCGCGCTGGCGCCAGGCGCGGTAGCAACGCTCAATCAGCGCTGGCCCGTTCAAGGCCCGCACCTGGGTCACAGCAATCCGAGGTGGGCGGGGGCCTTCGACCACCGAAAACACCCACTCATCCATCGCGACTTCAAAAGTCGGAGGCGGTCCCTCGATGATGGTAATCTTTCGTTCGTCCATGGTTTTCTTCCCATAACAGACATACTTCTGGCACGGGCTAATCATACCACAAAACCATGCCCCGAACGGTTTAGGTTTGTTGGGGAAGCCCAGCCACCAACAAGATCAAATCGTTGACGTTGGTCTGGGTTGGGCCAGAGCGGAGCAAACCGCCGACCTGCATCCAAAAGGGGTAGGCGTCGTGCCGAGCCAGGGCCTCGGCGGGCGAAAGCCCCAAAGAGCGGGCCCGTTGCCAGGTTTCGCCAGTGGCCACCGCGCCGGCCGCGTCGGTGGGGCCATCGGTGCCGTCGGTGGCAAAAGCGACCAACCACACTTCCTGCAAACCAGCCAAAGGCCGCACAGCAGCCAAGGCCAGTTCTTGATTGCGCCCTCCAAGCCCATACTGCTCGCCCAATGTGACCGTAGTCTCCCCGCCCCAAATCAAACAAGCCGGCCGTGGCAGGGGGTGTTGATGCTGGGCCATTTCCTGGAGCACCGCCGCGAGCACCCGCCCCACTTCGCGCGCTTCGCCCTGGAGGGTGGTCGTGGCAATTTCGGCAGCAAATCCCTCGGCGCGCGCTCCTTGCAGGGCAGCTTCGGCTGCCAAACGCAGGTTGCCCACCACCCGATGATGCACCCGCGCAAACACCGGATCGCCGGGTTTGGGGGTCTCGGGAATTTCACCCCGCAGCCCGCTTTGCAGCAAGGCGCGCACCCGCGAGGGAAGCCGCTCGGTCAGATGGTAGCGCGTCAAGACCTGCCACGCGTCGGCAAAGGTTGTGGGATCCGGCACGGTAGGGCCTGAAGCGATGGCGTCCAGGGGGTCGCCCAAAACGTCTGAGAGCACCAAAGTCACCACCTGGGCGGGCGCGGCGGCTTTTGCCAGGCCGCCTCCTTTGATGCTGTCCAAATGCTTGCGCACGGTATTGACCTCTTCGATGGTCGCCCCCGAGGCCAAGAGCAATTGCGTGGTACGCTGTAGGTCTGCCAAAGTCAAGGGTAAGCGCGGGGCTGTTGCCAAGGCCGAGCCGCCCCCTGAAATCAGGACCAGCACTGCATCTGCGGGGCCGGCGTCTTCCACAGCAGCCAAGATCGCCGCAGCCCCTCTGCGGCTTCCCGCATCGGGCACCGGATGCCCAGCCTCGATCATCCGAAAACGGGGAATTTCGCCCGAAGCATGCCCCCGTTTGGTGACCACCACGCCGCGGGCAATTCGCTCGCCCAGGATGTCTGCCGCGGCCTTGGCCATGGGGAAGGCGGCTTTGCCCAAGGCCACCACGATCCAGCGCTGGGCCGAGGCCAGGGCTTGTTGGGTGGCTTTGTCGGGGGCGGTCAGAGCCCGCACCACCGCTTGGTACGGGTCAACGGCTTGCAAAGCCGCGGACAAGACGTTTCGGATTGGCTCAGGGAGGGGAAGGTTTTCGAGCATGCGTGGCCTCCGATGGGGCACGGTTGCCCGCTGCGGGGAAGGCAGCATGCCGCGCGAGCAATGCGAAGGCTGCGATGGGCCCTGCCATTGCGCGTTGCGTAGAGCCGCCGCAGGCCGCGCATCGGCTGTAGGTTAGGCGGCCGCGGCCCCAACTTCCTGGGCAAAACGCCGCAGGATCTCTGCCACAAGTTGCGGTCGTTCTAACATCACCATGTGGCCCGCTTCTGGCACGGTGATCAATTGCGCGTGGGGAATTTCGCGGGCTAAAAATTCTCCGAAGCGCAAGGGCGTCATGCGGTCTGCAGTGCCGTGGAGCACCAGCGTCGGGCACGTGATTTGCCCCAAGGCGCTGCTGACGTCAAAGCGGTTGCACGCTACGAAGTCGTTGTAAACCACTGTGTGGCGAACTTCCATCATGCGGCGGGCAGCCAAGGTTTTGACCCGCGCGGGGGTCTGAGGGCTGAAAGCCCAACGCATGATGGTTTCCACCGCCAAAGAGTAGGTTGCCTGATGGGCTGTGCTCTCTAACAGTTTGGGGTTGACGGGAAGCCGCGCCCCTGTGGCAATCAGCCCCAAGGCGGCCACTTTTTCGGGAGATTGCAACGCCAAGGTCTGCACAATGGCGCCCCCCATGCTGTGCCCAACCCAAATGGCGCTCGGGATGCCCACGGCCTCGGCCCAGGCAAGCAAACGGCGGGCGTAGTCTTCAATGGTTTGCTCGCCCACACCCGCCGAACGGCCATGCCCTGGCAGGTCCACGGCCATGGTCCACAGGCCAGGGAGGCGCCGCACTTGAGGGGGCCAATGCAGGTAGGAACCTCCAGCGCCATGCACTAACACCAACGGTGGGGCCGCCTGGTGCTCTGGGGGGCGCAAATCTGAGGCGTGGTAGTAGAGGTTGGCGGCTCGCGGCATGGTCTGCTCTTTTCTAAGGCGCCAAACGGCCTTGCTGAAGGCGCTCGGCTGCGTCGTCGGTGAGGGGAATCCACAGGCGGATGGTCGTGCCTTCTCCTTCGGCGGAGAAGATTTCCAGATGGCCATTGATGAGTTCGGCGCGCTCGCGCATGTTGATCATCCCCAAACTGCCGCGATATTCGTAATTGCTGCTCACCGAACCCAGGTTGAAGCCCACGCCATCGTCTTCCACTTCCAGCAAGGCGATGTCTTCCCGGATGAGTTTGAGGCGCACCCAAATATGTTCTGCGTTGGCGTGTTTGCGTGCGTTGTTGACCGCTTCCTCGGCGATGGCAAACACGGTGGCCTGCTGGCTGGAGCTAAGGCGCTCGGCGGCCTCGGGGTCCACTTCCACGATGACGTTTTGGTTGTAGATTTGGTTGATTTTTTCGGCCATGGCTTCTAACGCGGCAGCCAGGCCTTCGGTCTCCAACACCAGGGGGCGGAGGGTAAAGAGCAAGTGGCGAATTTCTTTGGTGGCGTGGCGGGCCAGCTCTTCGATGCGCTCCAATTCCTCTTTGGCGGCCTGGGGTTTTTTGTCCATCAGGCGCCGGATGAAATTGGCGCGCATTGCGATGGCCGCCACGGTTTGGGTGGGGCCGTCGTGCAGATCACGGGCCAGTTTTTTGCGCGCTTCTTCTTCGACTTCGGTCAACCGCTGTTTTTCGCGCTCCAAGTCGCTGTAAAGGCGCGCGTTTTGAATGGCCGTGGTGGCTTGGCGGCCCAGGAATTCTAAAATCTCGATGCGTTCGTCGGTGAAATAATTGGGGTCAGGATGGGCAAAGAGCAAAATGCCATACACGTTGAGGCCGCTGGTGAGGGGGTAGAGGTAAACCGAGCGCGTCCCGTGCAAGGCGATGATGCGGCGCAGTTCCGCGTCGCGCGCAGGATTGCGCGCGGTAAGCGGCTGCCGCTGGGAGACCACCCGCCCCAGCGCCCCACTTGTGGCCGGCAAAGCCACCCGCATATCCGCGGGGGTAAACCGCCGCGCAGACGCCACCCTCAACATGCCGTGATCGTCAAACATCATCACGGCACACACCAGGGGTTCATGGGGCGCTCCCGTGGGCGTCAGTGCTTTGATGGCGACATCTAACGACAAATCCAATACCCGCTGATAGTTCAAAGTCGAAATCAGGGTTTGTGCCAGGTCGTCCAACAAAGCCAAGCGCTCATGGAGTTCGCGCCGCACTTGAACAGACAGGGATTGCTTCAACTGGGCCAGGTGCTTCCGACACCGGCGGCGAAAGCGCCGATTTGCGATAAAGTTACCAAGCAAGGCGCCCAGCAGGAACCCCCCTCCTATAGCGACGATCAGCAGGCTGCCCGAAAGGCTGAGGGTGTCGTGCTGTACCATAATCCAATAATACTCTATTTTGGGCACAACGCAAAGCCTTTAAGAGAACGAATAAGAAAAAAGCACCCCAGCCAAAACCACTGGGGTGCTGTGGTGGGCGCGAAGGGACTTGAACCCCTGACCTCGTCAATGTGAGTGACGCGCTCTAACCAACTGAGCTACGCGCCCACAGCGGGGCACATTATAGCAGAGAGGCCATCCCTTGGCAAGAGTTTTCACAAAAACCCAAGCGCCCGTGTGGAGCCCCACGCAGGCGCGGCGGAAACGCCCACGCTCGCGGCCCTCGCGACGGCCGCGTGGTGACCAGGGCGCGAGGGGCAAAAAGCCCCGCTGCAAGAAACCCGCCCGACGCCATCCCAAAATCTCCGCCCCCAAAATGTAACCACAACGCCTTGACCTGCGTCTTATAAGCGTCTCACCCATCCGAAATCCTGCCCTCTCGGGCTTACAAAGGAGTACAATGATGTTGAAAAAATTTGCCCTCTGGACCGCTCTC
>Ga0256914_1000992_pt1 | contig 27021 bp, 21 predicted proteins | sample HulkmetaG_FD_191571 | JGI IMG/M metagenome (GOLD analysis project Ga0256914, IMG submission 191571) | Hydrothermal chimney microbial communities from Main Endeavour vent field at the Juan de Fuca Ridge, Pacific Ocean - Hulk | ecosystem: Environmental > Aquatic > Marine > Hydrothermal vents ... | reverse complement strand
TAGCTGCGGATGTATTGACACTGTTCTTTTTGCAGTGGTAAACTGGGCGAAATGGTAGCTACTAACGTATCCGACTTCAATCACCACAAAGGCACAAAGACACTAAGAACACCAAGAATTTCAAAGCTTTTTCTTTTCTTCGTGCCTTCGTGTCTTAGTGGTTTCTACCCGGGCTATCTTAGTAGTAACGCGAAATGAATAAAAGTGCAATGCAGATTTCTTGCGCGTAGTCAATCACTATCCATCAAAATATCACCTATCATGTCCTACAACAACTACATCGCCATCGAAGGAGCTATCGGCGTTGGCAAAACAACCCTGGCCCGAATGCTTTCTACTGAATTGAACACCGCGCTACTGCTGGAAGTTTTTGAAGAAAATCCCTTCCTCAGTGATTTTTATTCCGACCGCGAGCGCTATGCCTTTCAGACGCAAATTTTCTTTTTGCTGAGCCGCTACCATCAACAAAGCCGGGTTATCCCGCAAACGCTGGTCAGCCGCAGCCTGATAAGCGACTACCTGTTTGATAAGGATAGCTTATTTGCGCATCTGAATCTGGTCAACGATGAGCTGGAAATGTACACGCGGGTTCATAAGATTTTGGGCGAGCAAATTCCCACGCCCGATCTGGTGGTTTATTTACGAGCCAGCACCGATACGCTCATGCAGCGCATCGCCATGCGTGATCGCCCTTACGAGCGCAACATGTCTCGTGACTACATCGATAGCCTACGAGAGGCCTATGAGGCGTTTTTTGGTCAATACACCCAATCACAAGTTCTCATCATCGACACCAATCATCTTGATTTTGTGCGCTCGATTCAGGATCGGGAGCATGTGATGGGTTTGGTGCGCGCCGCACAGGAGCGGGGCGCGGTGCAGCAGGTGTTGCCAGAGCTGCGCGAGCATGTGCAACCAGCGGGCTTGCGCATTCTGGAAGGGGAACGGCGGCGCTTGGGCGATTTTCAGCGATTTCACCGGGCGCTGGATCGTGAAAAGGGTTTTGGTTCAGACCTGGGCATGAATTTTGCGGGCCTCACCGAAGAGGTGGGGGAGGTGGGTCGCGAAATCAAATTAGCACTGATTGCCGCGGAGCGTATGTTGCAACAGGCTGGCAGCCGCCAACAGGCGCTGGAACAAAGCATTGCCCGTCGCCGCAATCTGCTGGCCGACGAAATGGCCGATGTGCTGGCTTATCTGCTCAAACTTTCCAATTACATGGGCATCGACCTGGAATCGGCATACCTGCGCAAGATGAGCCGCAATTGGGACCGGGATTTTGAGGCTCGCTTCGCCGAGGAGCGGCAAGCATGACCAAGCGTTTTATCGCCATCGCCGGAAATGTGGGCGTGGGTAAATCGACCTTGACCCGCATGTTGGCACAGCGCATGGGGTGGGAACCTTTTTTCGAGGCTGTAGATGATAATCCTTATCTGGCTGATTTTTATGGGGACATGAAGCAGTGGGCTTTTCATTCGCAGATTTTCTTTCTCTCCCGCCGTTTGCGTCATCATCACGATCTTTTGCAGCATCCCAATTCAGTGATTCAGGATCGCAGTGTGTATGAGGATGCCGAGATTTTTGCCCGCAATCTTTATGAGCAGGGCAACATGAGCGAGCGTGATTATCAGAGTTATCGGGAACTGTACGAGGTTTTGTGCGCCTTTCTGCCTCCGCCCGACCTGGTGGTTTATTTGCGGGCCGATGCGGACACCTTGCAGCAGCGCATCAAAATGCGAGGGCGGGCCTACGAGCAGACCATTGATCCTGCTTATTTGCAGCGCCTTAACAGCTACTACGATGCCTGGATTGAGGCCTTTGAACTTTCGCCGGTACTCACAGTTGAAGCCAGTAACATCGATTTTGTTACCCATCGCGAGCATTTAGATAGCATCGAGGCTGCGGTACGTGACCGTCTGGCCGGAAAGGATGTTCTTGTGCTGGCCCGCTGAATCCCTTCTCTCATTTACCCATACTATGAAATCTCACTACATTGGCATTGATTTAGGCGGAACCAAAATTCTGGCCGCCATCGCTACAGCTCAGGGCAAGATTCTGGCCCGCAGCAAAAAACGCACGCTCCCCAAAAAGTCGCCCATCCTTTCACCGGAGGATCTGACCCGCCGTATCGCCGAAATGGCTCTGGAGGTGGTGAAAAAGGCGGGTTTGTCTATGGATGACATCGTTGCCGCGGGCATTGGTGCGCCCGGGCCTACCAATATCCACACAGGCATGGTGTTCAACGCGGTCAATTTGCCGGGCTGGGAGCAAGGTTTTGCTCTGGGCCCGAGCCTTGCCCGCCATCTGGGGTGTCCGGTGTGGGTGGATAATGATGTGAACGTGGGGCTGCTGGGCGAGGCGACCTATGGCGCAGCTCAGGGCATTGCCGATGTGATGGGGCTATTTGTGGGCACTGGCCTGGGGGGAGCCATCATTTTGGATGGTAAATTGCGTCGAGGTTTTCGCTGGGGCGCTGGCGAGGTCGGACACACCTATTTGCATTATCCCGGAAAAATGCCCATAAACGTCGAGGATGTGGCCAGTCGCGGTGCAATTAGCAAGCGATTGGCCGAAGCCATGCAAGAGGGAAAGTCACCTATCCTGGCCGAGCTGGTGGCCAAACGCAAGGATGGACGCATCACCAGCGGTGTTATCCGCAAGGCATTGGCCGCGGGCGACGCCACCACCCAGGCAGCGGTGGCTCAGGTGCAAGAAGCGCTGGCCGTCCTTATTGCGTCCATTACCAACTTGTTGGATCCACAAGCCTTTGTGATGGGTGGGGGATTGGTAGAGAGCCTGGGCGATGCCTTTTTGGTGCCCATCCGTGAGCGTACCCGCTCATTGTTCTTCGTGCAGGTGCGCACGCATGAGGTGCGCATTATGCCCGCGGGCCTGGGCGACGAAGCGGGCGTGCTGGGCGCGGTGGCGCTGGCGCAAGCTATGCAAAAGTGATGTAAAAAAAACGAGGCCGGAAACGCTGATGATTTCCGGCCTCGTTGGTGTCATCGAGAAACTGATTACCCAACCTGGGGCAGACCAGCCAAAGCTTTTTCAACTTCTTCCTCGGGCAAGTCATAATCGACCAGGTTGCCCGCCAGATACGCATCGTAGGCGCTCATATCAAAGTGACCGTGGCCGCTGAGGTTGAAGACGATGACCTTTTCTTCGCCGCTCTCTTTGGCCTTTAGTGCTTCATCGATGACCGCACGAATAGCGTGAGCACTCTCTGGTGCGGGCACGATGCCTTCCGCCTTGGCAAAGAGGATGGCCCCCTTGAAGACGGGGTTCTGGTGGACGGAACGGGCCTCGATGAGTCCCAAATCGTACATGTGGCACACAATGGGCGCCATGCCGTGATAGCGCAGGCCGCCCGCATGGATGGGCGCAGGAATGAAGGAGTGCCCCAAGGTGTACATCTTCATCAGGGGCGTCATGCCACTGGTGTCGCCAAAGTCATAAACATACTGGCCTTTGGTCAGGCTGGGCGCGGCCGCGGGCTCCACTGCGATAATTTGCGTCTTCTTGCCATTGACAATTTTTTCCCGTACAAAGGGCGAGACAAATCCGGCAAAGTTCGAGCCGCCGCCAATACAGCCGATGAGCACGTCAGGCTCTTCACCTGCCATCTCCATCTGTTTCATCACTTCCTGGCCAATCACACTTTGATGCAGCATGACATGATTTAGCACAGAGCCCAACGCATATTTTTTGGTTCCGCCGCTGGTGGCTGCGACCTCCACTGCCTCCGAAATCGCTACACCCAGTGAGCCGGGTGAATCAGGGTCTTGCTCCAAAATGGCCCGTCCTGCATTGGTGCGATTAGAGGGGCTGGGAATCACATCCGCGCCAAAAATCTTCATCAAACTACGTCGATAGGGCTTCTGCTGGTAGGAAATTTTGACCATGTACACCTCTACCGGCAAATCGAACATGCTACCCGCCAACGAAAGTGCGCTGCCCCATTGGCCCGCGCCCGTTTCAGTGGTCAGGGCCTTGGTTCCTTCGATTTTGTTATAATAGGCCTGAGCAATGGCGGTATTGGGCTTGTGCGAGCCCGATGGCGAGACGCCCTCATATTTGTAATAGATGTGAGCGGGCGTTTCCAGTGCCTGCTCCAAGCCATAGGCCCGAACCAAAGGTGTGGGGCGCCACATGCGATACACATCCAGAATCGGCTGCGGGATGTCGATGTAACGATCGGTGCTTACTTCCTGCTCGATGAGAGACATGGGGAAGAGGGGGGCGAGATCATCGGGCCCGATGGGCTGCAATGTGCCTGGATGAATCACAGGGGGCAAAGGTTCCGGAAAGTCGGCCAGAATGTTGTACCAGGATGTCGGCATTTCGCTTTCGGGAAGGAAGAATCGATTTTGCTTGGACATGAGCGTTACCTCCGGGGTAAGAGTGAAAAGGGAAAAAGGAAAGGTATTTACACATTAAACCCGGGCGCAGGAAACAAAAATCCCCCACGCCTGGAAAGACGTGAGGGACGAATAAATCCGCGGTGCCACCCTCGTTAGACGGCCTGAAAAACAAAAATCCCATCGTGAAGACGATAGGATCATCCAATGCCAGTCTCACTCAGCAGGTACGGCTCGAAAGCGATACCCAGCGCCCTGGTAACGGTGGCGTCTCCGGATCAGTCTACTTGCTCATGCGTTCGGTGATCAGCTCCCCGGCCCATTCCGCATCTGCGCTGATGGCGACTTCACAGCAACCGTCGCCTCTCTGAATCTCGCTTTGATACGTACTCTTCCGGTTCACAGCTTTTAGCGATGTAAAATTATGGTAACTACTAACATAGTAGTAACAAATGATGGCGCAAGCATAACACAAAAAATCAGGTCTGTCAAGCCCTTTTGCCGATGAATTTTCGAAAAACTGGTCATTTCGTTTGACAGCGGAGGATGAATTTTCTTACTTTTCGATTTTCTGCTATGCTAGGGGGCGTCTTACGCCCACCTTCGTGTTGTCTTCTCATCTTACACTTTTCATTAAAAAAGGAGTTTGAAAATGGTGAATCGAAAAAATACCTTGCTGGCAGTGTTGGTTACCGCCCTTGTCCTATTAGCACCACTGGCTGTTTTCGCCGATGGCGGGGAGGATTTCAGTCCTGCTGACACGATGCCTGATCAAGCTGGACTCGATGCTCAAATGCAGCAAAAGCTGGAACTTTTGCCCATCACTGCTGAACAGAGTGATAAATGGGAAGCTGCTTTTGAATCACAGATGATGCTTCTTCAGCAGCAGCTCTCGCCCGAGGAATTGGCCTCGTTGGATATTGATACGCTGGGGAGCAAACTGGATGTGAACGCAATCCAGGCCGAAGCTGGCGTTTTTATGGCCAAAGATGAGATGGCCGCAAAAGAGGGTGTGGCTGGCAATGGCTGGTTTTTCTCCTCGAAAAAGAAAAGTCACGTGAATCTGGGCGCTGCCCGCCATGGCGATTTCTTGCTGGGACACAAGTGGGCTCCCTGGGGCTACTGGTCTCATGCCGCCATGTGGGACGCTTACGGCGGCAGCAACAAAACGTTGCATGCCCGCGGCTATGGCTGGGGTGTTCGCCATGATGATTCCAATTGGTTCCGCACCCATTATTCGCGGGTGGCCGTGTTAGGCGTGCATACCAGCGCCAGCACCCGCACCAGCGCGGCAGGCTATGCCCGCGCACAACTGGGCGAACCCTACACGCTAACCACCTCTAAAACCAACCAGAGCAAATGGTATTGCAGCAAATTGGTGTGGGCCAGCTACTACTGGCGCTCTGGTCACAGCATCAACCTGGACCCCAATGGCGGCTTTTGGGTAACGCCCGATAATCTGTGGTATACCGGCTGGACTTACGTTCGGGCCATTGGCTAGAATTGCAAAAACCTATCATTTAATCACCAATCCGGGGCGGAATGGCATTTCTGCCCCGGCTTTCTTTCATTTTGCTCATGCGAACTCGATTAGTCCTGTTTTGGCTGGCCCTGGCATTGGCTATTGGCATTGCCGGATGTGAGGCCGCCCCTACGAAAAAGGCGTTTGATCTTTCTTACAAGCACCTGCCCGAACATCCGCTTTTTGCGCTTTCTGTGGCCGATGCCTGTATTGTGGTGCTGGATGCTGACGCCCGGCAGGTGGTGGGAACCATCAAATCGCCACAGTTCAACGCCAGCACCGATATCGAGCTTAACGCCCGGCATGAGCTGGTTGCTACCATCGATGCCGATGCCGATCACGATTATCGGGAGATTCTTTTTCTTGACCCGGCCAAAGGTGAAGAGCGGGCCCGTGTCACAGTGGCCTGGGCTCCGGTTCGACTGGGCATCTCTGCCGCCGATGCGCTGCTGGTGGGGCACACCCTGGAAAAAAGCAGCAATGGCCACTTTGATCTTAGCTTGCTGGATGGCAAGAAGCATCAGCTTATCACTGAGCTGGAGATAGATGGTTACGTGGGGGATATGCTTTTTGACGGTAATCGGGCCTATGTGGCACAAGTTGCGGTGCAACCTGATAAATCGTCGGGCATCCTGGTTTATGATTTGCAAAAAATGCGGCAACTGGCCTTTCACCCGATTCCGCAGTCCCCTGGGCAAGCGCCCCTTTCGCCAGCCAGCCTGGCGCTGGCAGGGGAGGGAAGTCTTTACATAAACCTATTTCAATTTGACGAGCACTCTCCCTGTCAACAGCGGGGGCAGTTGGTCAGGATGGATTTGGCCTCGGGCCAGGTTACAAACCTGATGACGCTGGATGATGTAGGGCCGATGGTGCGAACGTCGGGGAGCGACCTGCTGATAGGGGAGTCCTGCGGGGCCCGGCAGGGTAAACTACTGCGAATTGCACCGGAGCGGGGCGAAATCGTGCAAAGCTGGGAGCTGGGGCCCGGCATTAGCGACATCAGGCCGCTGGCAGAAGACCGTTTTGCCATCAGTATTTTCGAAGATAGCGCTATCGCCTTCTTTGATGCTCGCACTTGGGAGCTGCAAGAGAAGGTGCGACTCCCCTGCGTTTGGCCAGAACAACTTGCCGCATCGCAGTTTTGACGCCACGATAACGACCTGTTATCCTTGTAGCATGAGCTTCCAATATCCTCCTAACCCCCCGCAACCCACCGAAGCCCCGCAGGTACGAATCCAGCTACCCCGGGGCACGCCAGTAATCACTTACACATTGCTGGCACTTACCATCGCGGTGTATCTTTTGCAGATGATTGCGCCCATGCTTTTCGACCAGGATGTGGTAAGCATGTGGGGCATGAAGAACAACTACTTTATCACCCACGGGCAATGGTGGCGGCTGATAACGCCCATGTTTCTGCATGGCAGCATTTTTCACATTGGCTTCAATATGTATGCCCTTTATGTGCTGGGACCCAGTCTTGAGCGCTTTTTCGGGCGTTGGCCCTTTTTGCTGCTCTATTTGGTGGCGGGCGTTGCTGGCAATGTTTTTTCCTTCATCTTTTCCCCTTACAATTCCTTGGGCGCGTCCACTGCCATCTTTGGCCTGCTGGCCGGGCAAGGGGTGTTTCTTTATCAAAACCGAAAATTGCTTGGCAAAGGGGCGCAGCGTTCACTCAGTAACATCGTTTTTATCGCCATTATCAACTTTGTCATTGGGCTTTCTCCCGGCATCGATAACTGGGGGCATCTGGGCGGATTTTTTGGCGGAGCGCTGTTCACGTGGTTTGCGGGCCCCAAGATGAAGGTTACCCAGGGATTTTCCTTCCTGCGTTTGCAAAACACCCGCTCAGCCACTGTGGCGATGATGGTGGCGCTGCTTTGCTTGCTGTTTTTTGTAGGACTTGCATTTGTCTTTCATGGCGCAACCCCGTAAAACACAATCCACCGGAGATTCGCATGAAACGCTCTTTGGCTGTTGCTTTTTTGTTAGCATTGCTGCTCCTTTTGGGCCCGGGAACCACCAGTTTTGCCCAGGAACCGGATGAAGATTGGCGCATGATGCGCGTCTATTTTCAGAATCAGGCAGAACTTAATGCCCTGGCCAACCGTATTGATATTTGGGAAGTAAATCGAGAAGGAGGCTATGTGCTTACGCGGGCGCCTGCACGCGTGGGACGCACCTTGTTGCAGCAGGGATTGCATGTTTCGATGGGGCAGGGCATGGTGCATCGGCAGTATTTGGGATTGCAACTGGCCCACCCTCGCACCTGGCACGGCATTTCCGGCTACCCTTGCTACCGCACTGTGGAAGAAACCTACGACACCTTTGCCCGCTTGGCTGAACGCTATCCCAAATTAGCTCGCTGGCAAGATGTGGGGGATAGCTGGGAAAAGGTCACGCCCGGTGGCCCCGAAGGCTACGACTTGATGGCCATGGTTCTCACCAATCAGGATGTGCCAGGTCCCAAGCCCAAACTCTTCATCATAGCAGCCATTCACGCCCGAGAATACGTCACCGCAGAATTAGCCACCCGTTTTGCTGAGCATCTGCTGGCCAACTACGGCGTCGATGCTGACATCACCTGGCTTTTGGATCATTACGAGTGCCATATCATGCCGCAGGTCAACCCGGATGGCCGTAAAAAAGCAGAAACGGGCGAGCTATGGCGGAAAAACACCGATGATGACGATGGCTGTACTTTGCCTGGCTCGGTGGGCGTCGATCTCAATCGCAACAGCAGCTTCAAATGGAATCATGGTGGTGCATCCTCAGCCGCCTGCTCCGAAATTTACCTCGGACCCGAGGCTGCGTCTGAGCCCGAAGTGCAAGCCATTCAGCACTACGCGCGCAGCATCTTTGCCGACCACCGCGGGCCCGGAGATAGCGATGCCGCACCAGATGACACATCTGGCGTTTTCATCACCCTGCACAGCTACAGCCAGTTGGTGCTTTTCCCCTGGATTTGGACCGACACTCAACCGGCGCCCAATGCCCGGCAATTGCAGACCCTGGGTCGCAAATTTGGCTACTTTAACCGCTATACCGTGTGCAGCGATTGCCTGTACAGCGCATCGGGAACCACCGATGACTTTGTGTACGGTGATTTGGGTGTGGCCAGTTACACCTTCGAGCTGGGAACCCAATTCTTCCAGTCCTGCAACTTCTTCGAGCAGGACATCATACCCAAGAACATGCCTGCGCTGCTCTACGCGTTCAAGGCGGCCCGGCAACCCTATTTGGATGCTCTGGGGCCAGATGTGCTGGATGTGACCCTGAGCGCCCCTGCTGTTGCCGCTGGCACACCTATCACCCTGACAGCCAGCGCCGATGATACCCGCTACGCCAGCGGCCAACAGGGCGAGGAACCTGTTCAGGTTCTTGCTGCGGCCCGCTACACATTGGATGCGCCCTCCTGGGAAAATGCCCCCGCGCACATCATGCGCGCCCGCGATGGCGCCTTTGATGCCACCACCGAAATCATTACCGCTCAAATCGATACCACGGGCCTGACTCCGGGGCGTCATACCCTGTTTATCGAGGCGCAGGATGCCGATGGAAACTGGGGCGTTCCCACCGCCATCTTTCTAACCATCATCGAGCCATAATCAGCACAACATCCAGCACCATGGCCGCAATGAGGATGGTGAGATGCAGCATAGAGAATTTGAAAAGCCGGAAAGATTCTTTGCGTTCACCCTGATGATAAACTTGATAAGCCAATCGCATGAACTGTGCGCCGCTCAGCAGCGCAGCTATAGCATAAAGCCAACCCGAGACTCCAAATACAGTGGGCAACAGGGTAACCACAAAAAATAGCCACGAGTAGATGAGAATTTGCCGTCGGGCTTCCTCGTCACCCACAGCCACAGGCAGCATGGGCACATCCACGCGGGCATAATCCCGTTTGATGACCAATGTCAGGGCCCAGGTGTGAGGTGGTGTCCAAAAAAAGACGATGAGGAACAGCAACCAGGCGCCTAATCCCAAACTGCCAACCACCGCGGCCCAGCCCACCAGCGCCGGAATTGCGCCAGCTACGCCGCCGATGGTCACATTGTGATGCGTACGCCGTTTGAGCAGCATGGTGTAGATGAAAACATAATACAGCGTGCCCGCCAGCGAAAGCAGCGCCGAAAGCAGATTAAGCTGAGTGGTGAAGACAACAAAGGCCAGGATATTGAGCAGTACGCCAAAAATAACGGCATTGGTTGCAGGACGAACATGCCCGGCAGGAACGGGCCGCAGTTTGGTGCGATACATGCGCTCATCGATGTCGCTATCGAGATAATGATTGATGGCATTGGCCCCGCCCGACGCAGCAATGCCCCCCACCGTGGCCCACAAAAAGGGCATCCATCCCACATGCCCGCCCCCCGCTACCAGCATAGCGCCCCACGTGACTACCAGCAATAACAAAATAATTTTTGGCTTCATCAAGGTAAGATAAACTTTGATGAGAGGCGGGCGCTCTTGATGCACTTGTGTAGAGTCTTGCCGAGCTTTCGATGGCGTTTTTGGGGGCATGAGAGCAACTTCCGGTAGGGGAGGGGGTTCGGTGCAAGATGCTGCCATTGTAGTTGAGTGTCCCTGGCTTGTCAACACATGGGACTGATGGGGATGTAAGAGATTGTCCATTGCGCTACCCTGTGCTATGATTTGCGCCGGGTAATGATTTATCGCCCCATCAGAAACCAAGAAGGAGAGCTTATGCCCACGGTGACACTGCTTAGCTACACACAAATGGATGCTGTGCAACTATCAGAAACGCCCCTTCCTGCCGGAGCGGGCACCCTGCAAGAGAACTTGATTGAGTTTGGTGGCCGTATTTGCTACCGTTCCGATGCCAACATGGGGCAGAGTCCCCGGTTTATCGACTTGCGGGTACGGGAAGGCCATGAAGATATTCTGGAACATGTCCGCTTCATTTTTCGCGTCGAGGGCCAATTGCTTGATCGCGAGGTCTTGAATCTTGTCAGTTTACCCACGGTAGAATTTACCGATTTAGGCAACGCAAGCTGGATTTTTAGCATGAATGCCCGCAATGTTCGAGATTATTGGCGTCGCTCCGATTCAACGATGGCCGCAGAATTTGCCCGGCTGGCCAGACCCATTACGCCCGCAGTCTTCCGTGATTTGCCTGTGGAGGAGGAAGCGTAACATGTTAAAAGCCAAAGTAACATTGTTGGGGCACACCCCCATCCAGGGCATTCCCGAGCCGGAAAAACATGGGGCTGCCAGCTTCCTCATCGAGCACATCTCCCGCACATGCAGCCATCAGATTGTACGACACCGTCTGGCCTCGTTTAGCCAGGAAAGCCAGCGTTATGTGGATTTGCAAAAAGGTGGCTGGGAGCCGGTGATTCCTCCCGCCATCGCGGCCAAGCCTGAGGCCCGGGTCGTGCTGGATGGCGCCTGGGATGATTTGCAGGCAGCTTATCGACAACTTCGGGCCATGGGCATCCGCAAAGAAGACGCTCGTTTTTTGCTGCCCAACGCTGCTGAAACCCGTTTGGTGATGAGTCTGCACTATCCGGGCCTGCGTCATTTCTTCTGGCTACGACTGGACAAAGCCGCTCAGTGGGAGGTACAGGATGTAGCGCATCAAATGCTGCGACTCATCTATCCCCTGGCCCCTGCAGTATTCCAGGACATTTGGGATGTGTACGGCAATACATAAATTTTGAGTTACTACTAAGGTGGCCCGGCTAGAAACCACGAAGACACGAAGCCACAAAGGCACGAAGAAAAGAAAAAGCTTTGAAATTCTTGGTGTTCTTGGTGTCTTTGCGCCTTTGTGGTGATTGAAGTCGGGTACGTTAGTAGTTACAATTTTGATAGTTATTCAGTTCTTTTGGAGCGTATCTTATGAGACGACCAGCTAGTGGTGATTCAAGAAAAAGTATCCTCCTCTTGGTGACATCCGCCCTGTTCGCTTTATTTCTGGCAGGATGTGCTAACGCCGATGTGACCCCTCAGGCCATCCCAACCAATGCCTCTCAACCTGCTACCGCAACACTGGTACCTCCTGTAGCAACGCCAACGCCTTTGCCCACAGCCACCGCCACACCAACACCAGCACCGCTAACATCAACAGACATCTTTAATGCTGTTTCTCCGGCAGTGGCTTTCATCGACACGCCCGCAGGTTCAGGCAGCGGCTTTCTTATCGAAGATGGCTACATTGTTACGAATGCGCATGTCGTTTGGCCCTTTACTTCTGTGCGTGTCACCTTTCCCGACAAAACAGAATTCAAGACTGTTCCTGTCCTTCGTTGGGATTTGATGACGGATATTGCAGTGGTAGGGCCTGTCGATACCAACATCACTCCCCTACGCCCGATTGATGGCGAAGACTATGCCATTGGGAGCGATGTTTATCTCATTGGCTATCCGGGTGAGGTGGAGGACTTTCCGCAACCGACACTCTCCAGCGGACTCATTTCGCGCAAACGTGAATGGGATTTTATGAAACTAACCTATTTTCAGACCGATGCCGCTGCAGTGGAAGGACAAAGCGGCGGCGTGTTAGTCACTGAAAATGGAGAAGTCATTGGCATTGCCGGATTCAACGCAGCGAAGAACAAATTCGGGATGATAGCTTCCGCTACGGATTTGATGCCGCGCGTCCAGGCAATGATTCAGGGCGAAGATGTGGATGGCATCACCGATCATGCCATGTCCACGGGCGTTACCGCCAGTAATCAGCATCTGGTTTCACTGGGCAGCTTCTGGGAGACCGCTGCCTTTGTCGTATGGGAAGAGCCGGGCACCGATGTCCAGGTCGAGATAACCAACAATCGCACGCAGAAGATATATCTTTCGGTGCTGGATGTCAATGGCGAGCCCGTAAGTTTTGGGCCGCAACATAATCTTGCCGTAACTCAAGGGCGTTTTGTCACGACACTGGACGCCCCCTACTTTATCCTTGTTGCCAGCGATGCCGCAGTGGATAGCGGGATCATCTTATCGGATAAACTTTTGACACCTTACAAAGATCACGACGACAACCGCAGCCTTCACCCAGGCGAAAGCCATATCGGCACGATCGATGAGCCTTCTGATTTTGATGTCTTTAATGTGACATTGCAAAAAGATGAGACAGTTTATTTTAAAGTCGAGTCCATGATGATTGACGCTGTGCTCATCATTGACTCTGTATTCAACGGGCCCGATGAAATTTATGCCATGTCCGTTGATGCAGATGGCGTTTTTGGAGAGAATGCAGAGATTACTTTCACAGCGCCACGTAAAGGTGTCTATCATGTATTGGTGGGCGATGTCAATACCAACAAAATCGGCGGTTATCATTTAAGCATGGATAGACCGAATGAGGATGCACCAACGCCTGTTGTGCCAACGCCTACCCCTACTCCGACACCTACGGCCACACCCATAGTGACCGAAATGGGGGCGATGATAATTTTTGATGGTGATGAGCAGAATCCTTACAGCATCCCATACCCCGCCGTCATGCAGGACATGAGAGGCACAAACGTATGTCAAGAATCGATGATTGTTTGCGCGCGTCATCGCATCTCCCACATTGGTCGTGCTGATTTTGCTATCTTTGATGCCGCCACCTTACTGACAGCCAGCCATGAGCAACTTGTCGAAGTTCTAAAGAACAGCATTGCAACGCAGGGGCTATCTTTACAAAGCGAAGAGACTTTTACCAATGCCAATGGCCTTGAGGTGACCATTTTTCATGTACTCGGTTTGCGGACCGATGGCTGGTATATTCTTCATGGTGATAAGGAACACGTTTTCTTTGGTCTCTTGGCGATTGCTTCAGTTAAGGAATTTTCGGAAATGAATAACGATGAAAAGGCGTCGTTGGAAAAAGCCCTCAATCATTCCAATCTAAGTGATGTTCCAGCTTTGGTGCGTTATATGGCTGATCATCTTGATGTTATCAAGGACTAATTATCGATGAAACAGAACAACCTTCTAAAGCTGATTATTGGCCTTTTAGGCATAGCTCTTTTGATGAGCGCTTGTTCCGCCGCGTCGGAAACGCCTGCGCCTGCTACAGCTACAGCTACGCCTCTTCCCCCAGCTACCAGCACCCCAGAACCCACGGCGACCCCCGTACCCAGCCCTACGCCAACTCCGGCCCCACTGAGTCCTACCCAAATTTTTGACACCGTTTCGCCCGCTGTGGCCTTCATCGATACAATCGTCGGCACGGGCAGTGGGTTCCTCATCAAAGATGGATATGTTGTTACCAATGCTCACGTGGTATGGCCCTTTGCTGATGTGCGCATCACCTTTCCCGATGGCAGCGAGTTTATGGATACACCTGTCTTGAGTTGGGATTTGATGGCCGATATTGCGGTACTCGGGCCCATCGAGACTGAATTGCAGCCTTTGGAGCCTATCGATGGTGAGAAATCGGTTATCGGCAGCGATGTTTACCTCATTGGTTATCCCGGCGAGGTTGACGACTTCCCGCAACCCTCCATATCGCGTGGGCTCATTTCTCGGCTGAGAGAGTGGAACCGGGAAGCGATTACTTATTTCCAATCAGATGCAGCCATTGCAGGTGGGCAGAGCGGAGGCGTTTTGGTTTCAGAATTCGGCCAAGTCATTGGTATTTCGGGATTTAGTTTTGCCGACCACGAATTTGGCATCATTGCCTCGGCTGCCGATATTATGCCGCGAGTGCAGCGCCTCATTGATGGCGAAAATCTGGATGGCCTGCGGCGACGACCATTCGTGCAGAAAGATACGGGAAGCACCGAAGCACCTATCAAGACAGAGCAAGTGCTGGACAATAAAATCTTTGTTTTTTGGCCAGAAGTAGGAGAACGGGTACACATCAAACTGGAAGGAATGCCCAGTCTTATCTTTTGGATTCGTGACGCCGCTAAAAACATGCTATCCCTGGATCCAAAAACCAATCTCCCATTTTCTCGCGAGATTGAATTCCGCGCCGCCATCAAAGCCCCCTACTTCATAACTGTCCTGGATAATTGGGGGCGATGGGCCGAGGGTACGTTGGTTTCAAACGTTCCGGTAACAGTCTTCAACGATCCTGATGAAATGCGTCCTGTGCAGTTGATGGGACACACCGTGAGCGCCTGCCTTGATGTACCGGGCGATATTGATGTTTTCCCCATCGAGCTCAAAAAGGGACAAACGATTCATGTTCGCACCGAATCGGTAATGATTGACCCACTATTGACCATTGAGCGGGCAGCAGTTTACTCGCAAGATAAACTGGCACTAGACAATGACTCGGGCGGTGGCATTTTTGGCACAGATGCCGAGTTATCCTTTACTGCACCTGAAGATGATCGCTACATTCTGGTTATCCGCGACACGAGCAATTGGAACACTGGCGGCTACTATCTGACAGTGGAGGCCTTTGAGAAAGGGCAGCCAACGCCCATTGCTCCTACGCCATTGCCGCCCTCTGTTTCAACTGATATTGGCGAGATGCGGCGTTACACCAGCGCCTTCAAACCACGATTTTCGATTCAGTATCCTGTCGAGTGGCGTCCAAAGACCGCATCCCCTCTCTGCAGTTCGCCATCTGTGACATGTTTGGGCAATGAGCTTAATGGTGTAGCAATGATGGTAATTGGTGATTATAAGGTAACTGCAGATCGGTCATTGGAAGAAGTCGCAAAACTCCTATTTTCCAATTCGATTCAGGATATTGGAGGGAGTGAACAAGAAGTCGTGACCACTTCACGAGGACACGAATTTTTGCTGATGCACATCGCACCAGAAGATGTTGCCGTTGACACATGGATAACTCTGACATTCTACAAGAAAAAACCGGTTGTCCTTATTTTTACCAGGGCAGATGTTGATAAATATGCTGTTGTGCAAAAACCAGAGGGGCTTGTTACGCCCGCAAATAGAGATCAAGCCTTCGAGGGAGGCGCCGAGGCTTTTGAAATTTTAGTCAGACATATTGTCGAAAGTTTTGATCAGCCGAAGGAGTAGCAAGAAGCAGTCCGTCAGCATCCTCTCTGCTTTTCATTTCCCTGCCGGAACGTGGTATACTTTTGCCACGCAAGACCGGCATTACTGCCAAGACCCCATCTCCCCGAAATCTCTTATGAAAGAAAACCGTTATCAACCAAGAAAACGACAGCAGCGCCCGCAATCACCCTGGGCGGCTCTGCTTATTCCCTTCCTGGCCATTGTCATCACTGGCGCCCTGTTTTATGTGCTGGCAACCATGCTGGGAGGTGGCGTCGCACCCGTGCCCACACCTACACAGGCGCAAGCTGTTTCCCAGGCCGAAGCACAGTCCTCGCCCACGCCCACGGCTGCGCCCGACACGCCCACGCCCACGCCCGAGACGCCTACGCCCGTGCCCACGCCTACACCCACACCCGCGCCCGCACCCGACGTTTTACAAGTCGGAGGCAAAGCCACGGTCAACGCTGAGGCCGGCCTGCGGGTGCGCAGCGGGCCCGGAACCAACTATGAACTGGTGATTACTTTGCCTTATGCCATGGTTGTGAAGGTGGTCGATGGCCCCAACCGCGCGGATAGCTACACCTGGTGGCAAATCGAATTCTCGACACCTGATGGCGAGAAACAACAAGGCTGGGTTGCTGGCGATTTCCTTGATCCCGGCATTCAAAATTACAATTAGCACCCCCCTCAAAATAATTAATTGATGTTACGCAAATGACAGCCCTTGACCTTTAATCTTTTGCCACGAAGGCTCGAAGGTGACGAAGAGTTGATGCGTAACATGAGTAATGAAGAACGTCCGGCTGTTACAGGCTCGGGCGTTTTTTGTTGCTCGTTCTAATACGTTTGCGCATGTTCACCATGACCAGCACAGACTCGAATCCCAGCGCCAGCAAAGCATCGATGGCTGCTTGCTGGTAATCGTGCAGCGTAACATGGATGGGGCGGGCAGGTTGCATTTGCAGATAATGCAGCGCGTGCATCAGCAGGGGGGCACTCCATGCCTGACGCAACGCCGGATGCAACAGCAAATCAATGCGATGCCCATTATTCTGCATCACATCCACATCCAGCACGCCCATGATTTCTTCGCCAGCAAACACCCCCCATCGCACCTTGTGCCGCAAACTCAGCCAACGGCTCAACGCCCGCTGCCAGCCGGGCGAACTGCCCTCGTGAAAATAGCGCGAGCGATGCGGAGCCCACCATCGGGCCTCGGCAGGCACAACACGATTGATGAGATAACGCACAGCGTGCCAGTCATCGTCGCACAGCATGCGCAGCTCGTAGCCGGTGGGCAACGAAAATGCGGGCAGCTCGGGCACCCTTTCGACACGCAAACGATGTTCTACGACAAGAGGTTCAAAACTCAGACGCTGATACATGCCCAACGCAATAGCATTACTGGCCCGCACCTGCAGCACCGCCCATTGTCCCCCTTGCTCGGCAATATAATCCAGCACCATCTTCATCAACTGGCTGGCAATGCCTCGCCCTCGCCACGCTTCATCTACCGCCACATTGGCAATAAGATAACGTCCCGGAAAACGGGGCACAGGCTGCGTAGTGACATTGGCCACCACTGTCCCTGTCTCCTCCCACACAAACCCGTCCATAATATCCTGAGGCCGACTTCCTGCTGGCAGAAAAAAATTTAGCAGCGGGCCAAATTGTGCTGTCAGACGTAACTCACGCAGCGCCGCACGCCCGGCATCATCCATCTCGGGCCCGAAAGCCTCGCCGATAATGTTGACGATGGACTTCAGGTCACGCCGAAAATCCAGGGGACGAGGACCACTTTTGGGGCCTTCGCGTGCTGCGTGAATGCTAATCATGCGTGAAGTTGGGGGGGGCGGTATGACCTCATGGATACCTGAACATGAAACGAGGACGATGAAGGAATCACCGTCCATCGTTATTGCTTAATCAATTTGCAGATGCAACTCTTTAAGCTGGCGGGCGTCGATGGGGCTGGGGCTGTTGAGCAGTAAATCGGTGGCCGATGCCGTCTTGGGGAAAGCAATCACCTCGCGAATACTCTCTTCCTTGGCCAAAATCGCCACCAGACGATCCAGGCCCAGAGCGATACCACCATGAGGAGGCGCCCCAAAGCTGAAGGCCTCCAGCAAGTGACCGAATTGCGCCTGTGCCTCTTCTTCGGAGATGCCCAGCGCTCGGAACAGCGCACTTTGATGTGCCGCATCATGGATACGAATACTGCCACCGCCAATCTCCATGCCATTGCAAACCACGTCATAGGCATTGGCCAGCGCTTCGCCCGGAGAACTTTCCAGCAAGGGCCAATGCTCCTCTTTGGCGCTGGTAAAGGGATGATGAACGGCTACCCAGCGCTCCTCATCCTCGTTCCACTCCACCAGCGGAAAATCAACCACCCAGCACAGAGCCAGCGTGTTGGGGTCGGCCAGGCCCAGCTCTGCGCCCAAATGGGTGCGCAGCATACTCAGGGCATCTGCCACCACCGAAGCTTTATCCGCCACGGCCAAGATGAGATCGCCCTGGTTGGCGCCAGTCAGGCGGATAATCGCCTCTTTTTCATCCTCTGTCAGGAATTTTGTAATAGAAGAACGCAGGCCATCAGCTTCGACCTTGAGCCAAACCAGCCCTTTGGCCCCGCGCGATTTCACCATCTCGGTCAAACCATCAATCTTTTTGCGCGAGAATGATGCCGCGCCCGGCACGCACAACGCCTTGATTTGTCCGCCCGCTTTGGCGGTGCCGGCAAAGACACCAAACTTGCTTTCTCGCACGGTGTCGGTGAGATTAATCAATTCCATGCCAAACCGCAGATCGGGGCGGTCGATGCCATAGCGCTCCATCGCTTCGTGATAACTCAGCACCGGGAATGGTTGCTGTTGTATTTTCATATCGCTATGCTGCTCGATGAGCTGCGTAAGCATGGTTTCGATGAGTTCCTGCACATCCTGACTCTCGACAAAGGACATTTCAAGATCAAGTTGCGTGAATTCCAATTGCCGGTCTGCACGCAGGTCTTCATCCCTGAAGCAGCGGGCGATTTGATAGTAGCGCTCAAAACCTGCAACCATGAGCAATTGCTTCATCTGCTGGGGAGATTGCGGCAGGGCAAAAAATTTGCCGGCATGAAGACGGCTGGGCACAACAAAATCGCGGGCGCCTTCCGGTGTGCTTTTGAGCAGGATGGGCGTTTCGATGTCGATGAAACCGTTGGCATCCATGTAGTTGCGAATAAAGGTAGTGATTTTGTGCCGCAGTATCAAGTTTTTTTGCATGCGCTCGCGGCGTAAATCAAGGTAGCGATATTTCAGCCTGACCTCATCACGAACATCGGTCGATTCGTTGATGGCAAAGGGCGGTGTGCGAGCGGCATTCAGAATTTTGAGGTCACTGATGGCCACTTCGATTTCGCCGGTGGCCAAATCAGGATTGATGAGGCCTTCGGGACGGGCCAGAACGTCACCGGTGGCCTGAATCACGTACTCGCTGCGTACCTCTTCGGCGATTTTGTGGGCCGCTGCCGAGATTTCGGCGCTGAGGACAACTTGCACCAGGCCCGAGCGATCCCGTAAGTCGAAGAAGATGAGCCCGCCATGATCGCGGCGCCGATGTACCCAGCCAGCCAGGGTAATCGTTTGACCAACATTTTCTTTGCGGAGTTCTCCGCAGTTCATTGATTTGAGCATAATAATTCCTCCGAAAAATAAAAACCGCAGGCAGAAACGGCATCCGCGCGGCAACATGACGCATTATAAGTCGAAACTGTTGTGCTGGCAAGCTACCCTATAAATAGCGCGGGCGTGGTCTGCAAAACGCTGCCAAATCGGGCCTGCAGAGTAACGACTAACGTACCCGACTTCAATCACCACCAAGGCGCAAAGACACTAAGAACACCAAGCATTTCAAAGCTTTTTCTTTTCTTCGTGCCTTTGTGCCTTTGTGGCTTCGTGTCTTCGTGTCTTCGTGGTTTCTAGCCGGGCTACCTTAGTCGTAACCCTGCGGACCTCTTCATACGGCGGTGCTGGTGTCGCTGTTGGCCCGGGCCTGTGTGATGGCCACAATCTTCTCTTGCAGGGCCATGATCTCTTGCTCGAGATGAGCCCGGTTCGGGCCCGTTTGCTTGTTGAGACGATGCCGCCGCAGCGCCAGCTCGGCAACGTATTGATACAATCGGTTCTCCCGCCGCTCCCCGCTATCCAGCCACGGAAAATCGGGGATGAACCGCTCCCGCGGGGGCCAGATTGCGGTCAATCGTTTGCGATCCACCGCATTGAGCACCGCCCCCTCGGTACTGGCGAGATAAGCCTGAATGATGCGTCGTTCTCGCTGCAAGGCCACCAGAATCAGCGTGAAGAAGGCTAAGGTTCCACCCCAATTTGCTGCCAGGCTCAGCACCAACAGCAGAGGCTCAGATCCAGCCTGCGTTACAGAAAAATTGTGTATCCCATGAAAAAACATAGCCAGCCCCAAACCGAAGATGAGCACCAGGCCACGCCCCAGCTTGGCACCGAATCCCATGCTGAGGGCCACGGCGGCCCCAAAAGTCGCTGTGTACAGCAAATGATTCAGGCCGAACACAAAGGCCCGCAAAAAGATGGTTAAAGCCAGCGCACCAGCACTTTCGGATGACATAAAGTAGAGGAAGTTTTCAGTCATGGCAAATCCAGCTCCCACCAGAGCTCCGTAAATGACACCATCCAGCACACCATCAATCTCGTGTCGGGAGAAACGGAGCAGGCCCAAGAGTGCCAAGCCCTTAAACGATTCTTCGACAAATGGGGGAATGACCGCAGCCTGCACCAGCGAGTGAGCCGCTTCACCTCCGCCCAGCGGGGCTCCCATGAGCAGCTCGGTCACCAGCGAAAGGAGGATAGCTGGCACTGCGCCCCACATGAACGCGGCAATAATCAGGGCAGTGGGTTCACGCTCGTAACGATCCAGCCACCACAGCAGCCAGATAAGAAAGAGGGTGGGCAGTAGTGCAGCTAGTAACGAAAAGAGGCACATGAGAGTCAGCGGCTAAACTTTTTATAGATTTTGGCCCAGGTGGAGTAAAGTCGCACAAAGCTGTGGCTGCGCCGACCTTGAATTTGCGCCCGGGCCAGACTGCGCCGAAAGCTGTCGGCATCGTGGAAGGGAGACATGAGTAGGGTGGCTGTACCAATTTCGGTGGGGGAGTGGGCGTCGCTGCCAGCCGTTTGCAACTTGTCATAACGTTTTGCGAAATCCAAAGCCTGTGCATTGTCCGATTGCCGCAAGCAGCGGGCATTGAGCACTTCCAGCGCATCTACCTGTTGGATGATGCGTGAAAGCACACCCGGGCCCACTGCAGAGCCCATGCGCAGCGTGTCGAGAGGGTGGGGGACGCCGATGACTGCGCCCTGGGCCCGTAAACGCTGCAAGGTTTCATCCATGGAAAGTCCGCGGGGGATGGGGGAGGTCATAAACCAACCCAGCAGCTCCCCTTCGGCTGTTTTAATTTCTTCGCCGGGGATAACCAGGTCGGGAGCCAGGGCTTGTACTGCGGCAATGCCCGCCATGGTGTTATGATCGGTAATGGCCAGCTTGTCGATGCCGCGTTGGCGACAGGCTCGCACAATGGCTTCGGGCGAGGCCAATGAATCATAAGAGGCGCGGGTATGGCAGTGCAATTCCACCCGCCACTGTTTTTTAGTCTCCATGCCCGAAGTATAGTCGATTGCCAGGTATGCGGCAAAAAAGTCTGGAGGAACAAGTTTCGTGGGCTTCTGCAATTCGTGTTAAAATGAATTCCTAGCCTATTTCATTCGTAACGGCTAACGTACCCGACTTCAATCACCACAAAGGCACAAAGACACTAAGAACACCAAGCATTTCAAAATTTTTTCTTTCTTTGTGCCTTTGTGGCTTCGTGTCTTCGTGGTTTCTAGCCGGACTACCTTAGTCGTAACATTTATAGCCTATTCATTCTCTCTCATCCTGGAGTTATTCTTTATGCGATCCCAAGAAAAATTTCCTACGTTGGCATGGTGGACGCTAGTACTCAATGTTTTTGTATCGCTGTGGGGCGCAGTGGTTCGGGCCTCGGGCTCGGGCGCTGGCTGCGGTGCACATTGGCCGACCTGCGATGGTGAAATCGTGCCAGGCCTGCAAAGCGCGGCCCAATGGATCGAGTACACCCATCGCCTGAGCAGTGGGTTGGCCTTGCTGGCGGTGTTGTGGATGCTGGTTTGGGCTTATCGGGCCTATGCGCCCGGACATCCGGTGCGCAAAGGTGTCACCCTGGCCATGGCCTTTATGATTTCGGAATCCTTGGTGGGGGCTATGCTGGTACTTTTTGGCTGGGTCGAGGCAGATGATTCGTTACCCCGTGTTTACATCATGGGGGTGCATCTAACCAACACATTGATGCTGCTGGGTTATATTTTTCTTACCGCTTATTGGGCCTCTGGGCGCAAGAATTTTGTTTATCGGGGACAAAAGCTGTTGGGATGGCTACATGGAACGGGCGGCTTGTTGGGGCTGGTGCTGGTGGTTACCGGCGCCATTATTGCCCTGGGCGATAGTTTGATTCACACCATCGGCCTCACGCCTGAGCAATCCCCGGTGGTGGCTGGCATTTTGACCATGCGCCTGACCCATCCCTACACCTCCATCGCTGTGGGTGTGCTGTGGATGTTTATTGCCCGCTACTCCGTTTTGGCCCGCCCCGATAACGAACAGGTGCGCAAGGCGGCCTGGGCACTGACCTGGCTCATCGTGGCCACCTGGGCCGCGGGGTATGTCAACAACTGGTTGCACGCGCCCACGTGGCTGCAAGTGGTGCATCTACTTTTGGCCGATTTGTTCTGGCTGGGTATTGTGTGGCTCAGCGCAGAGACACTTTCGGAGGATGAGCCGTTGGCCCCGCAGGTCGCACTGGCCGATGTTTTTCAGCAGTGATGGCGGGGAGGGCGGGGGACTCGCAGCATCCCTGCCCTCCCATTGCTTGTGTCTTAGTGGTTTCTAGCCGGGCTATCTTAGTCGTAACATTTATTCCAAAAACGCGCGACGGGCTTCTTCGGCAATAATCTGAATGCCCGCTCGCACCGCATCTGCTGCGGGCGCGTAGCTCACACGGATGCACTCGAATTGGTGCTGCCACGGCTCTTGTAGACCGGGGAAGAAGTAGTGACCGGGCACGATGATGACACCGCGGGCCTTGAGACGCTGATACAACGCTGCGCTGCCAATGGGTAGGCCTGGAAACCACAGCCACAGGAAGAATGCGCCTTCCGGTTTATGAATGCGATACGGCACATCTCCCATGGTTTGAGCAAACCAGGTGAGTGCTTGCTGCGCCTTGGCCTCGTAAAATGGGCGAATCACCTGCTGCCCCAGTTGCAAAATCTCGCCGGAGCGGGCCATATCCACCGCAATGCCCGCCCCCATGTTTCCTGGAGCCAGACTGGCCACTGCGTTCATACTGGCAATGGCGCTGGCGACTTCGGCATTAGCAATCACAATGCCGGTACGCGTGCCTGGTAAACCCAGCTTTGAAAGGCTTAGCAGCAGGATGATGTTGTCATCCCACACAGGCTTCGCCTCGGTAAAGATGATGCTGGGGAAGGGCGTGCCATAAGCGCCATCGATGATAAAGGGTATGTTCCGGGCCCGGGCCAGTTGTGCCAGTTGGCTGATTTCGTCATCGGTGAGAACATTGCCGGTGGGATTGGTGGGGCGGGATACACAAATTGCACCAATATCATCGCCGATGTGGAGTTGACTAAAATCGACATGATATTTGTAAAGCACGTCGTCAAGGTATTCGATGCTGGGGCGGGCCGATACAAAGAGGTTTTGGGCGATGCCGGTGTCGGCATAACCGATGTACTCGGGCGTCAGGGGCAGCAGGATGCGCTTGAACGCGCCATCGGCTGTTTCGCCGCCGAACATGTTGAAAAGATAAAAGAAAGCGGTCTGGCTGCCATTGGTCAGGGCGATGTTTTCCGGGCCCAGAGCCCAGCCATATTGCGCACGCAGCAAATCAGCCAATGCCTGCCGAAAATCCAAATTCCCCTGAGGCGGGCCATAATCGCTGATAATGCGATCGAAGCGCTCTTCGTTGCGCAAAATTTCGTAGGTGTGTTGCCGCAATGTTTGCTGCATTTGCGGAATTTTGGCCGGATTACCACCGCCCAGCATGATCATAGGCTTGTCGCTGCTCAGTGCTTCGCCCAAATCATCCATCAATTGCAAAATGCCCGATTTGGCGGTGAATTTTTGACCAAGTTTTGATAATTGCATAAATCCTCCTGATTAGATGTCCTGCCTGTATCGTTACGTTGCGACTGTGACTTGCTATTTTACCCTCTTTGCGTGAATTTGCAGAATTAGCCGCGTATCGATAATAATGTGAACCATGCGGCGACATCTCCCCAAGATAACTCTGCTTTTTATTGTGCTGCTGGCTGCAGGCCTGCGGCTCTACATGCTTGATGGGCAAAGTTTTTGGGCGGATGAGGGGAATTCGGTGGTGTTGGCGCAAAAAAGTGTCAGCGACATCATTACAGCCGCTGCCGCCGACATTCATCCTCCAGCTTATTATCTTTTACTCAAACAGTGGGCCCGGGTCTTCGGCCTGAGCGAAACAGGGGCTCGCAGCTTATCAGTCCTTTTCGGCATTCTCACCGTGTGGGGGCTTTATTTGCTGGGCACTGCGCTCAAAGGGCAGCGCGTAGGCTTGCTGGCCGCGTTGCTGGCCGCCATCAATCCCTTCTTCATCCACTACAGCCAAGAGGCCCGCATGTATCAACTGCTGGCCCTGACCGCGGTATTAAGTGCTTATGCGCTGGTTTTGTGGTGGCAGCGCGCCCTACAAGCGCAACGTTCTGCACGAGTGGCTGTTTCAGGCCTCTATCTGGTCATGGCGCTACTGGGGCTCTACACGCACTACGCGTTTCCCATCCATCTTATCGCCCTGAATGTCGCCTGGGTGATTTGGCTGTGGGGGCAACGAGACAAAGGCCCGAAAAAACTGCTACGCGACTATCTGGCGCCGTGGGCTTTGCTGCAAGCGCTGGTGATGATACTTTTTTTGCCCTGGCTCCCCACCGCACTGCACCAAATACGCACCTGGCCACGCCCGCCAACACAGCTCAACGCGCTCATGGCGCTGGCCCACACCCTACAGCTTTTTCTCTGCGGGCCCACGCCTCGTGGTTTCAACGTGGTCGTGCTAACAATCATCGGACTGTTAAGCCTGGGCCTGGCAGGGTGGGGGATTTGGCGACAGATGCACACCCGCGCCTTATCGCTGGCCCGCGCGTTGTTGCCACTGCTGTGGCTGCTGGCGCCGCTGTTGGCCATGTTGGTCGCGGGCGCATTCACACCGACCTTTTTCAAATTCTTGCTGCTGGCACTGCCCGCCTGGTTGCTGTTGCTGGCCCTGGGCATCGATGCCGTGGGCATTCCCGGCATTCGGCGTCCCAAGCGAGGGGATTTCGATATCGCAACTGTCCGGGCCTACCTACTTACGCCCATCCTGCTGTTGATGATTGCGTTACCCGCGAGCGCATCCCTCAATCGCTACTATCACGATCCTGATGCGGCCCGAGATGACTATCGGGGACTGGCAGCCTGGCTCAAAGCCACGGCCCGCGCTGGCGATGCCATCATCCTCGATGCGCCTGGTCAGAACGACGCGTTCAGTCAATACGATCATGGCCCGGCGCCCGTTTATCTCCTGCCAGACGCGCGCCCGCCCGAGCCTACGCGCACGCGACGGCAACTGGACGCGATTTTGCAGAACAGCCAGCGCATTTTTGCCATCTACTGGGCCACCGAGCAAGCTGATCCCGATAATATCATCGAAAATTACCTGATTGCCCACGCGTTCAAGGCCTGGGATGCGTGGGTGGGACATCTGCGCTTTGTGGCTTACAGCGCTGCCCCGCCCCCCGAGTTGCTACCCCGCCCGGAGCCTACACATTTTGGCGATGCTGTGGTACTGCAAGCCACAGGTCTCAGCACCGAGCCGCTCCAGCCTGGCGATATTGCCCGGGTACAACTTTCGTGGATGGCCACTGCGCCGCTGGATGTTCGCTACAAAGTGACGCTGCAATTGCTAGACTTGGCGAATCAGGTGGTAGCACAGGTAGATAGCGAGCCAGCCGGTGGCACGCAACCCACCACCGGCTGGATTCCTGGCAATGCAGTGCTGGATGGCTATGGTCTCGCCATTCCCTTGGCCACGCCTCCGGGCGATTACCCGCTCATTGTGGCCCTTTACGATGCCGAAACTGGACAGCGTCCGACCGTCAGCGGGCCCGGCTCGCAGGGAGATTATCTGGTACTGGGTAAAGTTCAAGTCATAGCACCGCAACAAGTGCCCCCTCGTTCCATTTTGCCCATCCGCTACGATGCTGAGGTGCGTCGCAACGAGGTGCTTTTCCTGGGCCATAACCGTTTCAAGCAAGGGTACAGCCATGCCCCCGAAACACCGCTGCAACCGGGCGACATCCTGCATTTGACCACATTCTGGCAGGCCGAAAGGACACCTGCTGAGGATTATTTGTTCGAGATACGGTTGGGCGATGCCCCGCTGGGACGCTATGCGCTGGCCGGGCCCGGCTATTTGCCCACCCAGTGGCTGCCCGGGTTGCCATGGCGCGGGGAACATGCCATTTTGCTGCCAGCAGATTTAGCTACTGGACATAAACAGCAGCTTAGCCTGCAAGTACTGACACCAGCAGGAGAAAGCGTGGGTAAACCTATTCTGCTCGGGCCCAAATTGCTCTATTAGCCCATAGAGTGGCGTGGGGTGGGGGAGGGGGAAATCGTTTGACATAAACCTGCGCTTTCTGACCGACCACAACAAAGCTAGGCCAGACCCAGTAGCTACTGTGGTAAGTCAAGAACATACTGGCCAGCCCAGAAGGGAGCAAGGGCTTGCGGATTGTTTTATGTCATGTCTGGTTGCGAGGGCGGTCAACACCCACGACCAGCATCTGCACATCACGCCGGGCCTGTTTTTCGGGCCAAATAGGCTTTTTACGGTAATTTCCCACAAAATCCCGCAATATCCCACAGATTGCAGCGATTATGTAAAACACACCCTTCTTTTAGGCCACAAATAAACATAACTACCCTAGTGTTCACCAAAATATCAAAGCTTTAGTCGACATAAACCACAAAATCCCCACCTTTTACGCGATGCTGTGTTGGATATTGTGGGATACTGTGGGA
>Ga0256914_1000991_pt1 | contig 27024 bp, 25 predicted proteins | sample HulkmetaG_FD_191571 | JGI IMG/M metagenome (GOLD analysis project Ga0256914, IMG submission 191571) | Hydrothermal chimney microbial communities from Main Endeavour vent field at the Juan de Fuca Ridge, Pacific Ocean - Hulk | ecosystem: Environmental > Aquatic > Marine > Hydrothermal vents ... | reverse complement strand
GAAGATTCTCATTACATAATCTCTCAAGCTTCATACCTTTAAGGTATTCACCTAATATTGCCACACCTGTTCTTGGTGTTAATTTCTCATTTGTGGATTGTAGTTTGAAATTTAAGATAGTTTGTGTTATAATTCTTACCTGTTGTAATTGAAAAAGTCGTACCAAATAGGTGAAAGTTTTAGGTGTGACTTTTTCGTTTTAAAGTACCTAATTATAGAGTAAATTGGCTTATTGTTTAATTTGGTATGGAATTATTGGGGATAAAAGTATTTTTTAAGAAATAAACTGATATAATAATATGATAAGTGTTTTATGCAAAAAATACATATAAAATATTTTTAAATTGAATGGTGCAAAATGAAATTTTTGAGATTTTTATTGCTTTTTTTTATGATAACTTTACTTCAAGCAAAACAATATAACATTATACTTTTTTCAACAAAAGTCGTTTATGATAAGGACAAAGAAAAATTCTTTAAAATCATACCGAACGGAATTATTGAAAAACAAAAAAAATATTATACTTTTAAAATCAATCATATCAAAAACTATACAGAAGCTAAAAAAATATTGAAAAATATAAAAAAATATTATCATGATTCGTTTATAGTTTTTGATAAAGATAATAAAAAAAATATATCTTTGAGTAAAAATAAAAAAAAAATAGAAATTATAAAATTTCAACAGATAAAAACACCCCCTTTAATACCTGTAAAATTAAATAAGAAAAACAATATATCTAAAACTAAAAAAGAGCTTATTCAAGAAAATATTGAAGAGAAAAGCCCTATAAATCCCATATCTATAAAAAATGAACCTAAAATTAATATAAATGATTTTCATATACCTCTTACTTCAAAAAAAATTTCTTATATAAATAACAAACCTAAACTCAACGAACCTAAAATATTGGAATCTTATCAAATTCCGGATAAATATAAAACATCAGATACCAACATATATGATATATTGAATTTAAGAAAATATATAGATGCACTTTTTAATTATAATGATTCTGCAAAAGAGGCATACTATCAAAAAAAGATTGATTATGTTTTATCTGAAATAAAAAAAGACAAATACGGTTTTGATATCTATGTGGATGGCTATCTTAGAACCGGTACAAGTGTCTCGACAAATGGAAATAATATCGAGGGAAACGGTGATTATACCAATGCCGGAGTTTCTTTAAATGCAAACAAACTTTTATATGACGGGCGGTATTGGCTAACAAAACATACTTATGATATTTTATACAAAAGACTCGCTCAAATCAAAGAGATAAATGCGAAAGAGAAACTATTGATTCTCGGTACATCAATATATACTGATCTTTATACTGCTCAAGAAGAGTTAAAAATGTATAGTAAGATTTTGAAACAACAGAAGATTTTAACAAAGATTATTGATGAAAGCTATAAAAAAGGTGCAAATTCCATACTTGATCATATAAGCTCACATGATGATCTTATCAATATACAAAGAAATGTTTTGGATGCAAAATACAGATATAAATATAATGACTATATATTGAGACAGAGCATAAAATCAAGAAGCAAAAAACCTTTTAAGCTCTATCCCGCAAAAATAGAACTAAACACAAACTCTTTAAAAATATTACAAAAAGAGGCTATTAAGCAAAGTAGCGATATCGCCATACAGTCAAATATTCTTAAGATCAAAGAAACGGATCTGCAAAACGATCAAAGAAGGTACTATCCGAAAATTAATTTTACTTCCAATATAGGATACGGATTAAACAAAGATGATATTTTTACTCTCTCAGGAGCCGGTAGAGGTACATTCTGGTCTCTTGGATTGAACTTTAAAATACCGATATACCAAAGAAAAGATATCATTTTATCCAAAGAAAGAGATAGATATAATATACTAAAACAAAAAAGGATTTTATCAGCGAAACAAAGAGCAATCTTATCTCAAGTTGAAAAATCATACAATGAAATAAAAAGAATAAAAAAACAAAAACTGTATTTATTTGAACTTGTAAAGCTTTCTTCAAAAAAATTAAAAATTTTAACTGAGAGATATTTGAGTGGAGTATCTCCATACAAGAACTATTCTGATGCACTATCCAAATTTTTAAATTATAAAAATCAATTAATAAAAATGGATCAAAACTATATAAAAGAGATTTCCCTTTTGTCTATATTGGTCGGAAAGAAAAAATTCTATGAGCAGAATTAAAGTAGCATGGACCGGAGAGGGAACATATCCGTATGTTACCGGAGGAGTTAGCACTTGGGCGGATATTTTAGTACATGAACTAAAAAATATAGACTTTACACTTATTCCGATTCAAATGCATCCGTATGTAAAACTCAAATTTGAAATACCACCTAATGTAACCAATATTATAAATGTACCCCTTTGGGGAACGGAAGAGCCTATTGAGTATATAAGACAGGTGGATTTTGCAAGAATTTACGAAGCCAAAATAAGAACACAAACCACAAAATCAATCGAAAAAATAAAACCGATAATGATTTTGATTCTTGATCACATCTTTAGAAAAAAAGAAGATCTTGATCTTCTTGGCGATGCAATATATGATTTTTACGAATATTTTCATAAATATGACTATTATGAAACATTTAGAGATGAAGAACTATGGAATATATATAGAGAATATATACTTGAACATTACAAAGACATAGAAGAAGATATACCTACGGTATTTGATATGGTGGAGGGATTAAGATATCTGTATAGATTTTTTATAGCCCTTTTGCCGGATCTGCCAAAAGCTCACATATATCATTCATCTGCTGCGGCTTTTTGTGGATTATCTTGTATCATTGCTAAGAAAAAATATAAAAGTAAATTTTTATTGACTGAACATGGTGTATATATAAGAGAACAATATCTCGCGGCTTCAAGAAATCTTATGCCTTATAGAACAAAAGAATTTATGATGGGACTTATTACACTCGTATCAAAACTAAATTTTCATTTTGCCGATATCGTATCACCTGTTTGCAACTACAATTCAAGATGGGAAAAAAAATGGGGTGTAAAAAAATCTAAAATACATACGATATACAATGGAATAGACACCAGTAAATTCAAAAAAATTGATGTTGAAAAATCTGATAGACCGACGGTAGTTATGGTTGCAAGAATTGATCCGTTAAAAGATATAGAAACTTTTATAAAAACTGCCCAACTTGTTGCAAAAGAGATACCTAATGTTTTGTTTAGGCTTTACGGTCCGATTATAGACAGAAAGTATTATAACACTTGTGCTGAGTTGGTCGATAAATTGAATTTGCAAAACAATTTTGAATTTGCCGGTCTTACAAATAGTCCGGAAACTGCATACAATAGTGGAGATGTTGTTATGCTTACCAGTATATCCGAAGCATTTCCTTTTGTTGTTATAGAGGCTATGGCCTGTGAAAAAGTTGTTGTTTCTTCAGATGTTGGAGGCACCAAAGAAGTATTGGAAAATTTCGGATATGTAATAAAACCTAAAGATTATCAAGCATTTGCCGATAAAGTTATATATGTTTTAAAAAATCCAAAAATTGCAAAAGAGATGGGTGCGGAAGCAAGAGAATTCGTATTGAATGGTTTTACTATTGAAGATATGGTAGATAATTATCATAATGTATATAAAAATCTATATACCGAATATTTACAAGCAGAGGAAAAAGAATGGCAACAAGCAGAGATGGTCAAGATTTAAGCATTCTTTATGACAAAATAACAAAAGACAAAGGAAAGCCGCTTGATCATTGGGAGATTGCGGCACTACTTGAAATATACGGCATCAGAGATATAGATGCAAAAAAAGATTATAATTTTGATAATGTTTTTGAAATGGCAAAATATATGCAAAAATATGTGGATTTTAAAACTTACCCCTCCAAATCCCTTGTCAAATGGGAAGAATTGCCCTCTTTTGCAATAAGAATCTTTAAAAATTATATAAGGGGTTTGGCTTTTGCAATGCCTATGTTTGTCCAAATATTTTTCACCCTTTCCATAGGTTATGCAATTTGGTCGGGAATAAATATGGATAAGACAAAAGCTACCGTTATTGCTCTTGGCACTTTTCTTGCCTTGATAGTTACAGGAGCATCTGCTCAAGCTATAGGCAGAAAAGGTCTTTTTTACCTTAAGCAAGAAGAAATGATACTGGCATCGAATGTTACAAAAGTTTTATTTAATACCGGAATAGTCTTTGTTTTATCCATAGGATTTATCCTCATAGTTTTAAATTTTTTCTTTGAAATTTTACCACCATATTACTTCTTTATTATAATAATGTTTTATTTTTTGTTATCTTTTTTATTTTTAAACATTTCTATATACTATATGTTTGAGGAGTACACTAAAATATTATATTTTTTTCTCATAGGTATTGTCTTTGTCTATATAACACACAGTATTTTAAAGATAAAACTACCGGAAGCACAATTTGCAGCTTTGGTTATTTTGAATATAATCATTTCAATTTTCGCATATATAAAAATTAGAAATTTAAAAAAGAAAAATATATCTTCCGAAGGTGAAGGAACACCAAGAGCTTCTATACTTTTTTACTCTTTGATACCTTTTTATATGTATGGCTTTTTATATTTTATTTTTTTATTAACCGATAGAATCGTAGCTTGGAGTAGCAATGTAGTGGCAAAACCATATTTTATTTGGTTTGATGTTCCTTATGAACTCGGTTTGGATTGGGCTCTTGTGACATTAGTTTTACTTATGGGTTTAACGGAAATTAGCATACATGAATTTATGTACAGGATAAATGATACCATATTACAGTACAAATATAGAGATTATCAAAAATTTAATAATTCAATATATGCTTTTTTTAAAAAATTTAATTTAATATATCTCATACTCTCTGTTGTTATTATATTCGTAGTTTATTTTACAGTATTTTTTATGTATAAATTTTTTAATTTTACTTATATACAAAACTTTTTTACAAGTTATACTCCATTTGTTTATTGGGTTGGAGCAATCTCTTATGCTTTTATGATAAATGGACTAATGAATGTTTTATTTATATTTTCTTTTTCCAGACAAAACTTTTCGGTTAAAGCTATACTTATTGCTACATTTGTAAATATAACAATAGGTATGATTTTAAGCAGAATGTTTGGACTTGAGTATGCAGTTTTCGGCCTTTTTGTCGGAAGCATACTATTTTGGGTACTTAGTTTCAGATATACTGTAAATATGCTTAAAAAATTAGATTTTTATTACTATTCATCATTTTAGAAAGGATTTTCAATGAAAAAATATATATTTGGTTTTTCTTTAGCTCTTCTTCTTTTGAGCGGATGTGCTACAAAAAGCGATAGAGTATTTGAAAAAAAGGTATTGACCCCGGAGCAAGTGGAGATATACGATGTATCAGTTGATAATATTTGGCCGGATATCAACAATGGTAGAAAATTATTGAAAGGGTTTCCGTTTATCTCATATAGACCAATTATTGACTTTAGGGGAAAATTTTCAAATCAATTTTATAACAAGATAGATTATAGATATAAATATGACAATATAAAAGATGTGGATTTTTGGAAACTTAGAACAAATCCGTTTGCTGAAGATTTTATATATGTTTTACCTACTTGGGTAAATGAGTTTAAAAGAGTATCCGATGATTTGTTTGAAGATATCGGATATACATATAATCTTTCGACAAAAGAGCAAGAGATTCTGAAATGGTGGATAGGAGAAGGGGGTATTTTATGGATAGAGGGCGGTATATATTCAACAAGATACGATACTTTTAAAAAGAGTGGGGAAATCGACGAAAAAGCTATAAATTCTAAAATGATAAGAAAAAGTAGAAATTTGAAATTTTTTGATAGAAAGGTAAAAACCTATATATACAAAAGTAAAAAACTTGATTTTATAAATTATAAACCTTTGAAATTAAAATATAAAACAAAAAGTGATATCGAATATTTTAAAGATATAAAAAATTTACAAATTATCACTAAAAATTTTATGAGTGTGGATTTTATACCAGATGGAACATATCTTTTAAAATCAAAAAGCGGAAAACCGCTGGTATCTTTTGTAAGATACGGAAAGGGTGGAGTTGTATTTTTAAGACCGTTTGAATTTCAAGACACTATGTATGATGGTGAACTTTTAAGATGGAAATTGATATTTTTTCTACTAAATAGAATGTATCTTGATACAAACAACAAATACCAAACCGTAAAAGATAGATTTGATAATGGCTTGACACTCAGTCTTCACAATCTTCACTTTGCATATAACTCTTATCAACTGACACCTGAGAGTATAAAACTTTTAAAACCGATCGCAAAATATTTAAAAGAGCATCCAAGCTATAAAATACGAATTGAAGGCAATACCGATAGTATTGCTTCGAGAAAATATAACCAAAAACTATCAAAAAACAGAGCCGATTCCGTTAAAAAAGAATTGGTAAAAATGGGTATCTATCCATTAAGAATTATGACTATAGGCTATGGAGAAGATAAACCGATAGCAACCAATAAAACAGACAAAGGAAGAGCATTAAATAGACGAGTTGATTTTGTAATTATTAGGAAATAATTTTTATGTTTTCACATGCTTACGATTTTTATTTTATAGATTTAAATATCATATATCAAATATTTGCTAAAAATATCTGGTATACATCTAAAATATTAATCGTAGCATATACTTTATTTTATTGGCTACCGACTAAAATTTTTCCTCAAGAATATACCGGAGAGGGAATGCAAAAAATCATTTATAATTTTATATATATGGTTGCCTATGTTGAAATAATTGTACCTTTTTTAATTTTTATTAAAATTTTTTCTATACTTTTATTTATATTTATAATTATTCTTACAAAACTTGCTTTTTTACAATGGTACTATAAAAAAGATACGATTTTATTGTTAAATCGCATAAGAATCAGCATAATGCTTTACTCTTTAGATATACTTGACAATCCAAAAGAACTCAAAAATAAATTTTGGAGTTTTATAAAAAGAAAAAGTTTAGAGTTACAAAGATCTTTAACATTATATACACTATCACAAAAAATACTCTTTTTTGTAGTATTTTTTTATATTATTTCCATTCTTATCGCAAGAGGAATATATAGCTATAGCGATCCTGTTTCCGATACCTCTCAATTTATAGAATGGGTGGATTTTTTACAAAAAAATATGCTTTACCCGATAAATAAAACATTTGGTGCTGATTTTTACGGTATGTCTATAATGATATTTTTTATCAATCTTTTTACAAATATCAATCAAATCATTCTTTTTAGTCTATATCCGGTATTACTTCTTATAGCATTATATTTCACTATTTACTATATCATAAAAGATTTTAGCGATTCAAAATATGTTGCACTATTTGCCGTAATAATACATGGATTGGTGCTTATGACTCCTCTGGCAAATGACATACTTGGAAAAATTGTTACAACATCCAACCCTATGCTTGTGCATTGGTACGGATTAAACTTTTATATCCCTACAACATATAGTTTGCAACATAGTGGTTTTTTAAATGGATATATCCCATATATGAGATATATAAGCGGTATGGCATATGAGCATGCTTCGATTTTCGTATTTTTAAATATCTATTTTCTTATCAAAATATTTCAAACACATTTAGACAGATATTTGCTTCTTTATTCATTGACACTTATGCTTGTTTTTACTTTTCATGGAGGTGGAGCGATTATATTGGTTATTATGAGTATTTTAGTAACCATAAATGCTATTATCTTTGGTAAATTAAATTTACATTTACTTAAAAAAGGATTGTTAGGAATTTTCTTAGCTTCCATTGTAGGAAATATGTGGTTGTTATCTATGATTAGATATGGAGTTCCACAACGAATAGGTGCGGCTGCACCTATTATAGATAAACTTCTTAAAACAAGAAACAATACCGATACCATTACAACACCGAATATAGAATTTATCTCAATATCTCAGATAAATAATTTTCATATTATGTTATTTGCACTATTGGCATTTGCTTTTATTTTCTCTTTTTTTACCAAGAAAAGATTTTTAAATAGTTCATATATTATGATTGTCATTGCTATATTTATTACATATTTTGGAACAAATTTGGGTTTTCCTCTTTTAACAAAACAAAGCAGGCTTGCAGAATATCTATTGTTTGGCATTACACTTCTGTTTTCTTTTTATTACAGTTATTTTTTTTACAAACCTATATCAATGTTACTAAAAAAATATACTAAGATTATAATGTTGATAATAAGCTTTATACTTTTTACAATATTATCTTTAACTATGCCCAAATGGCTAAATTCAAATTTGTTTTGGAAAAATTTAAACGAGATCGAATATACCTCCATCCCGGATATTATTTTGAAGATAAATCAACAAAATAGACCTTTTACTTGGACAGTTATTTCATATATACAAGAGTATGCAAAAGTCAAAAATATAGGTTACCATATCAATACACAAAACTTTCTTCTTAAATATAACCCGAAAGATAAATATCTTAGAGTTCCCACTTCTAAAGTTTTTATTTTTATAGAGAATTTTCCAAATCCCTACAAAGGAATGAATGAATGGTATTATAGATGGAGAGGAGATATACAAAATAGTCTAAAAAGTTGGATTGCCATATACAATCAAACACATAAAAATATATCAATATATTATAAAACAAAAACAGTTACCGTTTACGAAATCAACAACAATGATTATTTGAACTATTTAAAAGAAAAAATGAAAAATGAAAAAAAATAATATTGTTTATGGTTCCATTATAGCAACATGATGTCACAAAATATATACTTTATCGATATTGATATAATTTATCAAATATTTTTAAAAAATTTATGGTATTTATTTAAATTACTTATAGTGGCTTATCTATTTTTTTACTGGGTTCCTATCAAGATATTTCCTCAAAAATATACAGGTAAAGGAATTGAAAAGATAGTTATCAACTTTATCTATATGGTTTCATATATCGAAATTGTAGTCACTTTTTTGATATTTATAAAAGCTTTTAGCATATTGCTATTTATTTTTTCATTAATTTTTACAAAATTACTATTTTTAAAATTTTATTATCACAAAGATATTTTACCGATTTTTGACGATTTAAAAAACTCCATTATGAATAAACTTTTTATACTGATGGATAGAACAAAAGAGGTTAAGAAATCTAAAATTGAATATCTTGAAAATAGATTGATAAATTATATAAAATCCATCACCTTTTACAATGCTTTACAAAATATACTTTTTTTTCCATATTTTTTTATATCATATCCGTTCTAATGGCAAGAGGACTCTCAAGCTATGGCAATCCGATCCCGGATACATCACAATTTATAGAATGGGTAAACAATCTTCAAAATAATATTTTATATGCGGATTTAAGGATTAGTGCCGACTTTTACGGTCAGGCGATTATGGATTTTTTTGTAACAACTTTTACCAATATTGATCCTATAATTTCATTTAGTCTTTATCCTATTTTGCTATTGATAGCACTATATCTTTCAATATATTATGTCATAAAAGATTATTCCGGCTTTTAGATAAATTATTTAATACGAAAGTAAATATGCAACATATTGTAAAATTGGGATTTCAAGCCATTACGATAGCAACAATCAATAAAATTCACCTAATTCTTTTTTCTATGATTATAATAGCTTTTATCTTCTCACTTTTTACAAAAAGAAGATTTATCAATACCTCATACATGCTTATAATCGTAGGGATTTTTATCTCATATTTTGGACCAAATGCCGGTATGTCATTGCTCGCCAATCAAAGCAGACTTGCAGAATATCTATTTTTTGGCATTACCCTTCTTTTTGCTTTTTATTTTTTTTACTTTATATATAAACCTATTTTTCTTTTGTTTAAAAAATATGCAAGATTAGCTATTTTATTTATAACATATACCATTTTTATTTTTATGGTTTTATTGATTCCAAGATGGATGGATACGAAATATTTTTGGAAAAATTTAAACTCTATTGAATATACCGCAATTCCCAATATTATTTTAAAAATAAATAAAGATAATAGACCCTTTACTTGGACTGTTATATCTTATGTACAAGAGTATGCGAAAGTAAGAAACAAAGGATATCATATAAACACTCAAAGCTTTCTCTTAAAATACAATCCTCAAGACAAAGAGTTAAAGACAGATGCATCTAAAATATATATTTTTGTGGAAAATTTTCCAAATCCATATAAAGGCAAAGATGAGTGGTATTATAGATAGAGGGGTAATATACAAAACGATTTAAAAAGTTGGATAGCCTTATATAGTGCAAATCACAGCAATATTAGGGTATACTATAAGACAGAAACCATTACTGTTTACGCTAATAGTTATTTGACAAAAGAAAACATAATGGGTATACTATAAGACAGAAACCATTAGTGTTTACGAGATAGACAACAGCAAATATGTAGAAAAAATTAGAAAAATAAAAAGAAAAAAAAGGTTGAAAAATGAACATATTCGAACAAAGCAGATATTATTTTAATTATATTTTGCCAAATATCATATTTTCAAATTTAGATCAACTTAACAACTTTTTAGGTCAATACTGGTGGATTTTTTTTATTTTTTTAATTCTGTTGATAATAATCAATATGAATATTTTTAGAAAAAATTTTCAACTTAAACTTGAATTAAAATATTTTGATGAATACTATAAAAATCTTAGCGGTAAAAAAGATATAAAAGATGTGGAAAACTTTTTACTTAAAAGTTGTAAATTGGTAAAAGCAAACTATGGTGCCATTTATGAATTAAGAGGAGAAACATATGTACTAATCGAATCAGACACCATAAACGAAAAAGCTCTTGCCGCCCCATTGAGAATCGGAAAAAAAAATATATCAAACTTTACAAAAAGCGGAAATTACAATATATCTTTTTTCAATAGCTATGATAAAAAATTTCTACTCATTCTATTTGCAAGAAAAGAGATAAAAAGAGATAGATATGAAGGGTTTTACGGCATTATTCTCGGATACTATGAAAATTTAATATTCAATCTAAAATCAAAAGGATCACAAGCACTATCAAATGTCAGTAAGGAAACCTCCATATCTCTTATAAAGCTTCAAATGGATAAATATCAATTTTTCAAATTTTTTATAGCATTGATAGTTAAACTCACAAAAGCCAAAGGAGCAAGATTATTAACAAAAAATGATGAATTGATATTTGAACAGTTATCGGATAAATCAGCTCAAAAACAGAAAATTTTTTATATAAGAAATACTCCGTATAAACTTGAATTTTTTAGTGACAAACCATTGAAAAATGATACAATAACTCAAATAGGATCATTTTTAGATATGTCCGGTGCTTTTTTGGAAAATATAGATAAAGATAGTGAAATGGTAAGGAATTATATTGATTTATTGAAATTTACAAATGAAGCTATTGAATTAGAAAATAAATATTATAAAAATCACTCAAAAATAGTTCAGATAGTATCTGTCGAAATTGCAAAATCACTCTTTTTGTCTGAAGAGGAGATCGATACGATATCTCTTGGAGCATATTTACATGATATAGGCATGATCGGGGATTTGCTTGTCGCATTAAATAGCAAACAATTTGGCGAAAAAGAGATGGATCTCATCAAAGAACATCCTCTTGTCGGGAGCATTATGACTGAACCTATCGCACATATTTATCCGATCTCGGATATCATAAAATATCACCATGAAAGATTTGACGGAAAAGGCTATCCTTTTGGATTGAAAGAGTCTCAAATCCCAATAGAGGCACAAGTTGTATCGGTTGGAGAATTTTATGCCGGAATTACAAGTGACAGATCATACAAAAAAGGAAGAACACATGAGGAAGCAATCAAAGAGATAGAAAAATCGAGAAATAAAATGTTTAATGATGTCATTGTAAATGTTTTTTTAGATACTGAAAAATCCATCAAAAATAAAATTGAAAAATTAAAAGCTACCACAGGAGAGCAACATGCATAATAACTTTTCAATAGTTATCCCTGTTTACAATGAAGAAGATAGTATAGAGGAAGCTTTAAAAAGATTGCAAAACTATTTAAGTTCCAAAAAGTACAATTATGAGATTATTTGTATAGATGACAAATCTACAGACAATAGCGGAAATATATTAAATAATTTTAAAGGCATAAGAGTAATTCATCATAAAAAAAACAGAGGATATGGTGGGGCATTGAAAACAGGTATAAAAAATGCAAAATATGACACGATAGTTATAATGGATTCTGACGGACAACATAAACCGGAAGACATACCTAAGCTTCTTGAAGCATATGACGGATTTGGAACTATGGTAATAGGTGAAAGAAAAATATATCAAACAAAAGCCAGTAGAATTCTTGGTAAAATTTTATTGCATAAAATAGCAAATTTTATCTTTAAAGAGGATATTCCGGATATTAACTCAGGTTTTAGAGTTTTTAGCAAAAAAACTGCAAGTAAATATTTGCACCTCTGTTCCGAAAGATTTAGCTTTACGACATCCATAACCATAGCATATATTTCCAACAAATATGATCTAATTTATATTCCCATAGATGTACAAAAAAGAGCCGGAGGTGCAAGTCAAGTAAGTTTTAAAACCGGTTTTAGAACGATATTGAAGATATTGGAACTCGGTATGGTGTTTAAGCCACTAAGAGTAGTTCTTCCATTGAGCTTTGTATTTGCAATTTTAGGAACATTCTCTTTTTTACATGATCTTTATTATGTCAATTTAACAAGTACAACAATTTTTTTATATTCAAATGCTATCATAATGTTTGTATTTTCACTTCTTGCCGAACAGATAAACAACATAAGAATGGAGATTATAAATCGTGATTGCTAAGAGCATTACAATCGATTTTGAGTATGATTGGGGAAGCAGACTAAAGAGTGATTATGCCATAACACATACAACTGAAAAGATTTTAGAAATTTTCGATAAATATAAAGCGAAAGGCACTTTTTTTATATCTACGGAAACTCTACCTCGCTCAAAAAAATACATACAAATGATTCAAAAAGAAGGTCACGAAATAGCCACCCATGGTCACAATCATACATTGGATTATGATATTAAAACAGAAGATGAGCTTTTTTATCAAATAGATACTTCAAAAAAATTACTCGAAGATATAATACAAAAGAAAGTATTGGGATATAGAACTCCGGGATTTAAAAGAAGTAAATACACAGATGATATTTTAGAAAAGCTTGATTTTTTATATGATGCAAGCACAACTCAATCCAAAATGAAACATAGATATGCTCCAATGCAATATGCAAATTCAAAAAAACTTATCTATATATCTATTTCGACTATAAGAGATAGGTTTCCTTCAGGCATCAAATGGATAAATCTATTTGGTCAAAAATTAACAGGCAAACCGCCACATATCATATATGCTCACCCTTTTGATTTTCTATCGATAAAAGAAGTATTTAAACTTTACAATAAAAATAAAATAGCACTTTATGTTTTAATATTTTATCTTAGCAGATTTGGAAATATGTATTCAACTCTTAGCAATATAATACAAAATTCAAATTCAATCGAATTTTTAATTAAAAATAACAAATTATGAAGAAATTACTCTTTTATATAAGAATTTTAGGAATTATAGTACTTATTTATATTTTATCCACTCTAAAATATGGTAAATTATTTGAAATATTAAAATCGATTGATCTAAAATATATTGTACTCTACATAGCTTCTTATACGATATTTTTATTATTGAAAGTTGCAAGATTTAAGTATATTTTAAATCATTATGGAGAACATCCGCCCTTTTTTGAAGTTTTTGGAGCAACTATCGAATCACAATATCTTGGCTTTGTTACACCTTCAAGAATTGGGGATTCCGTCAAGATACTTTTTTTATATGATAAATCCGGAGTTTCCAAAAAGATAGGAACCATAACCTATATATATGATAGATTTCAAGATCTATACTTTATGGCACTTCTTGGTATAATTTCTTTTGTCTTTATACTTAAATTGCCTATTAATTTATATTTTATAGTATTTATAGTTTTTATAGTACTGCTATATGTTTTTAGAAATAGATTACTTCTTAATGTTTTTAAAAGATTTAAGATAGATGAGTTTAAAAAAGTGGATATAAAAACCGATTTCATACTGTTTTTAATAAATTTTATAACATATATAACATATTTTCTACAATATTACTGTTTGGCTCTATCTTTAAATATAGAGGTAAACTTTTTTTATCTTAGTGCCGTTTCAATAATGGGTGCTTTGATAGCAATCATACCAATATCAATATCCGGCATTGGAGTCAGAGAAGGAGTTTTTATATATTATCTAACAAAAATCGGTATTTACAAAGAAAGTGCTTTTTTATTGTCTTTTTTGGATAACACAGGTTTTACTATTTTATTTATTTTAGTTTTTCATATATTTTATAAAATTTTATCACTCAAATACAAATCTAAGGAAAATGCTTCCTGATAACAGGACCTATCCTATCTGAAATCCAAAAAGGTAATTTTTTATATAATGTTGTGGCTCTGCTATAAGTCGAATATATATCTTTTTCTATAGGTTCAAATATATCTATCTTTACAGGTTTTGCTCCAAAATGTGATTTAAATCTATATGTACCTCCATTGTAAGGAGATCTTCCAAAATCAAAAATTTTTATATTATGATTTAAAAGCATATTTTCTATCGCAAGATGATATATACAGTATCCGGCCCGCTCTTTAGCATATTTTTCATCTACACCACCCCAACCATACCAAGAAAGCTCTTTATCTTTTAGTATAAACATAGCGGCGGCAATTTGATTATCTTTATATAATGTAAATAGATGCAAATCCTCACGAAAATAAAAAAAAAGATTTAAAAATAATTTTTTTGAAATCAAAGGAGCACCATGCTTTTTGTAAGTTTTTCTTAAGATGATATAAAAATCATCTAAATTTTCTATATTTTCTCTCAATTCAAAAGAGTTTTTGAGAGACTTTCTCACATAATTTCTCGTTCTACTTTTATAGCAATTTAACAGATCCATCTCTTTGTTAAGACTCAACCTCATAGTAACCGGATCATTATCTTTGAAGTCATTATATTTAAAATTTAAAGTTTTAATTTGATAGTTATTTCCATGTGATAGCTCAATCAAGTCATCAATATCATCACTTGTTCTATCCGTATAGCTCAATGCCGGTATATATGATAAAATTTTTGAAAAAGTCAGCGAAGGGACAATTAAAAAATCCATATACTCTTTATAATGATAAGTTTTAACAAGTGCCTTTTTAAATTTTTCTACAAAATCTTTACTATAAACTCTTTGGTTATTTTGCATTATCGACCTTTATTTTGTATGCTATACAATAAATTTTATTTGAGTATTTTTATGATTTTAGCAGGTACTCCTACTGCAACAACATTTGATGGAATAGGCTTCGTTACAACACTATTGGCACCTATAATAACATCATTTCCAATACTTGTTTCCCCTATAATTCTTGCTCCTGCACCAATCCAAACATTGCTTCCTATCTTGACGGGTCTATCTTCAAGTGTGTCCCTCATAGGTATCTTCCTGTTATACACATGAGATCCGGTTATCACGGAAGATCCATGAGAAATCATAACATTATCTCCGATCTCAAGATTGTCGCCATCAATATATGTATGTTCTCTTATGGATATGTGACTTCCCATCTTTAAGTTTTTACCTATTTTAAAATAGGATGAGGGAAAGATAGCGATATTTTTACCGCACTCTTTGCATAATCTTTTTAACACGATATATCTCAATCCAATACCTAAATATCCCGGTATTTCTCTAAAAATTGCCCATAAAAATTTACTGAAAAAATCCGGTAAAATTTTTAAAAATAGATATATTATAAAAATCAGCGGATAGACAAAATCAAATACTTTTTCACCTTTTCTATACTCTTTTTTCGACATACAATATCTTTTTACTTTTTTATTTAATCATTATGATACCATTAGATAAATAATTATTTACTTATATTGTTTAAAAACTTATAACACAAATTGGATTTTAAAGAAAAATAGGTATAATATATCATATTAAAAACCTATAAAAGTACAAAATGGCTTTAAAGGAATAAAATGCCAATTTTACAAAATAGCAATAACGATACACAATATGAATAAATATGAAAATGCTATAATTATTCCTCTTTATAACGAAGAAAAAGTTATACGAAATATACTTATACAATTAAAAGAAATGTACCCTGCTTTCGCCATTATAGTTGTTGATGATAAATCTACCGATAACAGTTATAAAGAGGCTTGTTTGGAGGATATATACCTTTTAAAACACTCTGTCAATCTCGGTCAAGGTGCCACATTGCAAACCGGTATTGAATTTGCAAAACAAATAGGATGCAAATATGTCATTACTTTTGATTCGGACGGACAGCACTCCCCCGAAGATATAAAAACTTTTATAAAAGAGTTAAGCAAAGATAATTACGATATTATACTCGGTTCGAGATTTCTTGGAAAAACGGAAAATATGGCGAAAAAGAAAAAAATACTTTTAAAGTTTTCAAGAATTTTTACTTGGATTACTACCGGAATATGGCTAAGTGATTCGCATAATGGATTTAGAGTCATAAATATTAAAGATTTTCCGGATTTTGAAATCAGGTAAAACAGAATGTCGTATGCATCTGAAATTATAGGTATAATAAAAAAATTAATATGAGATATATCGAGATGCCTTGCACCATAAAATATAGTAAATACTCTCTTGAAAAGGGACAATCTATATGGAATAGCATAAATATTATCTTAGACTTTTTTGTGGGAAATATGACAAAATGATTTTTATTAAATTTTTTCTAATTCTAATTCTATCTATCGTTTTTATAATCTTTGCTTTCTCTTCCAAGCTTAAAATACTTCAAAGACTAAGTGTGATTTTTGGATATTTTATTTTATTCTTTTTTATACTTTTCCCTCAATACTCCGATAAAGTTGCACACTTTTTCTCTATTGGCACCGGAAAAGACTTAATACTATATATCACAGTCTCTTTGATCAGCCTGGTAAGCATTATTTTGTATGTCAGAGTCTATAACAATAACATAATAATTACGAAAATTGTGAGAGAAGATGCAAAAAACAGAGCAAAAAAATGTAAATAATATAACTTTTTCAATAGATTTTATAAAAGATTTTAGAAACCTTTTAAAAGATTTTTACAACTATGGCGAATATATGGATTTTTTGATAATACCTTCACTTGTTAGTGGAAAAAAAACACTTAGATATCTGTCTCTTTTAAGCTATACCGATAGAGACATAAATAATATAGAAGATTTAAAAGAGTTGTCAAAAGATACAGATTTTCAAATCAGAGTATTGGATTTTAACTCAAATGAACTACAAGATGGTGATACTGTAACTATGAGACTTGATATAAAAGATAAAAGTAGTGAACAAATTTTATCGGATATGAAATCAAAATATAGAAAAATTATAAAAAATTCTATAAGAAAAAATAATTTTATCTTCAAATACGGCAGAGATAAAAATATGATAGAGGATTTTTATAAAATCTTCTCTTATGTTATGAAAAAGCACGGAACTCCGGCATTAGATAAAAAGCTATTTTTTTTATTTACCGAAAAACTGCAAGAAAGAGTCATATTTTATAATTGTTATGATGAAGAAAAGATTATTTCAGCATACTGTGTTTTTTTAGATGAAAAAATCGCATATGGCTCTTGGGGCGGTACATTGGATAGTTATAGAGATAAGCTTTTGGGTCATTTTTCATATTGGAGTATCATAAAACATCTTTGTTCGTATAAAAATATTGAGATTTTTGACTTTGGAAGATCTCCTTATAATAGCGGAGGATATATATTTAAACATCGCTTTGGAGCATACCCCATAAAAATAGAAACTATCAGCTCTGAACAAAAAGATATCTATTCAAAATACTCTTTTGCCTCAAATATATGGAAAAAACTTCCGAAAAATATTACTGATTTTATAGGACCTAAGCTTTGTAAATATTTGGTGGATTTATGATCTGGGTAACCATAGATATAGAAGAAGCAACCGATATGAATTTCAATGTAAAGTGGCATGATCAGCCAATTATTGATTATGAAAAAAATATAGAAAATTTCATAAAATTAAGAGGCAATTTTAAAACTACCGCTTTCGTACTCGGAACATTTGCCAAAAAATATCCCAACATCATAAAAAAGATATCTAATAACAATATAGAGATAGCTTGTCACGGAATGTATCACAATCTTGTCTATAAAGAGTATCTTAAAAAATGAATAAAATAGTTCAAATATTATTTCTTGTCGCCATAAGCATATATCTTCTTTATGGTATTGATATAAGCAAATTGGATATTTCTATTTTTAGCAAAATGGGTCTTTTTTTGACAATATTATCCATATTTTTATCCCAAATCATACTCTCTATCAGATGGTCGGTCATGTCAAAAATAAATTTTAAAAAATCTCTTGAAACAATTATCGTTTCAAGTGCTTTAAATATTCTTTTACCGGCAAGACTTGGAGAATTATCTAAAGCATTTTACTTAAAAAAATTTTATAATTACAAATACCATAAAACTCTTTCCATTATTTTTATAGAGAGATTTTTTGACATAGTTATGCTATTTTTAATAATGTGTTTTTGTGCATACGAATACATATCCAACAATTCCATCAAATCGGGCATATTGATTTTATCTATTTTTATATTGATCACCACACTATTTTTTAATTCACAAAAGATATCAATTTTATTGAAGAAAATTCCTTTCAAGTTCTTAAGAGTTTACACACAGAAAATTTATAAAAATATAAAAAAACTTTTAAAAACACCTTACCCTACTCTATTTTGGACTACTTGTTTATGGATGACATATCTCTTGAGTAATACCGTATTTTTTATGTACGGAGTAAATTTTCATCTATCTTTTCAAGAAACATTAGAACTTTTTATATTTTTTACAATAGCTCTATCTATTCCCATAACACCTGCAGGACTGGGTACTTTTGAGGGAACAATAGTACTCTTTCTAACAAGTCATGGAGTAAACAAAGTAAATGTACTTATGAGTGCAACACTCTATCATATATTGATTTTTGCTATTGATTTTATAATGTTGTATATATTTTTATTGGTAAAAGATATCAAATTTAAGGAATTGATAAAAAATGAAAAGAGTTAAAACTACTATTTTTTTTATTTTATACTTTACGGCTACTCTATTGTTTGCACAAAAATATAATTTTAAAATAACAAAAGAATCATCATACAACACTATTATACACAATGGTAAAATAGCTATCAAAAAAGGTGACTATACACTCATACCGGCTTTAAGTGAAAAAAAAGATATAAAATGGGCAAAAAATTTTCAAATGGTAGAAATGGGAGGAGTTGATGATTTTAAAATAACAAAAGAACTTTTAAAAAAAAGAGGAATATTAAATATCAAATATCACATCGGATATGACTGGATGCCAGCGACATATTATTACACAAATGGAGAAAATAGAGATTTTGTAAAGTGGTTATACACGGATAGATTTCATCTGACACTAAATCCGAACGGTCCTTTCGTTCATTGTAAAAAAAATCATTATAACTGGTGCAAAGATTATTACTATGATTATGGCAACGAATTGCTTATAGACAAAAGAGTCGAAAACTTAATGAAAAATTTAAAAAGAAGCGGATTTAACGGACTCTTTTTTGATTGGGCATCCGGTAGTTTTATAAATAATAAAAATTTTAAAATAATGAAAAATAATTTTGAAAAAAAACATAAGAAAAAAAACTATTTTATACAAATTGCAAAATTTTATAAGAAACTAAAAAAAGAAAAAATATTTTTTGTAACCAATCAAGCTTTTAGGCAAGAAAAGTATCTGCTTAAAAATATAATCTATGATATGACTGAAAGCTATATCACCACCAACCGTACAAAAAAAATGGATATACAAATTGTAGGCAAGGGATGGATTCATCTTGTCGATACTACCGATTACTATCCGATATACAAAAATTCCAAATCCATAAAAGATTCTTTGCATTTTATAGATATACTTACATCATATAAAAACAAATATAAGAAATATGGCTTTAAGAATTTTATATATTTAAATTATATTGCACCTAAGTATGAAAGAGTTTATAGCACTATGCCTATCTATAGACTTAAAAAACCAAAAAATGCAATATATTTTGGATATGCTATGGCAAAACTTACAAACAATATAGTTTATGCACAAATTTCTAAAAATAAAGAGTTGGAAAAAGATAGTGTATATTTTTATGATTTAGGTAGTGTATTAGGAAAAAAATATATAAAAATAAACCCGTATGATATATATATAAGATTTTATACAAATGGTTTTGTTGTTGCAAGTGAAGCTTACAATAAAAATAAATATATCAAAATTACATCTGATTTTATACCGAACAATAAATTTATCTACAATCCATACGATGACAATTGGATAAAAAGTGGCAAACACTCCGTTACCATTAAAATATCATACGAAAAAGATACTTTTACTCAAAAAAAACTACCGACAGGAAGAGTATTTTTATATGAAAAAGATTAGATTTTGGATTTAATTTCCAATGTTATATCTCTTTTGTTATTTAAAAAGTATTTTTTGACCTCTTTTTGACCTTTTTTTGACAATGGTATCGTTACCAAAGCCCTTGTACCTGATTGGAGTATATAGTTATGGTTAGGCACAATCGCCTCTATAGTCATTCTTTCAAATTTAGGATTTACAATAGGATTTACCTGAGTTATTTTAGAGACGGTGCTATAAGGAGGAGTCGTAACGAAAGAAATATTTATCTTTTTCCCGGAATATATAAATGGCAATAATCCTGTTGAAAAACCCGCTTTAACCAAAACTTTATCAATATCAACAATAGAGCATATTTTTTGATTTGCACCGATCATCTCTCTTTTATTTATATCTAAACCTGTAACAAAACCGTTAATTTCCGAATAAGCATCAGCATGTTTTAATTTGAATTCTAACTTTTTAAGATCTATTTTTGCAGTTTGAATCTGCTTATTTAAATTTTTTAATTTTTCATAATTGTCCGTATTGTTATTTTTATTGTTGTTATATAGTGCATTTATATAATTTTTCTTATATTTATCCTCTTCAAAATCACCGGCATATCCTTTTGATCTTAAATAAGAGATTTTTTTAAGTTGCATTGCTGAAAGATTTATTGCAGGTACATTTCCGTCTCCACCTTTTTTTCTTGAATATATATGATCTCTTATTTGCTCTAAAGAGGAAATTTCCATCTTTTTGTTTTCTATATCAAGCCTTATTAACTCTTTATCAAGAGAGTAAATCCTATCTCCTTTTTTAACTCTATCTCCATTTTTGATATATATATCTTTTATATAACCGGAAACAGATGATATAACATCTTGTTTTTTTATAGGATATACTGCTCCTTCGATTCTTATGGTTACATTATTTTCAACTGTTTTTAACTCTCTTTGCTCTTGTGTTTTTGCACATCCGTTTATAAAAAAAAGTGCAAAAAATATAAAAAAAATATAAAAAATTACTCTTTTAAGAAACATAATTAAACCTTATCTTATTGTTTTTATAGCATATAGTGATTTATTTTATCAAAAAAAACCTTAAAATTTATAAAACTTGTTTTATTTTTATCGTATTGGTAGCATATTTTTATAAATCTAAAAGTTGCTTATAAGTCCCACAACTTTTCCTATGATTTGAAAACTTCCCTGCAGTATCCTTTGAGGAGGATATGCAGGGTTGTCAGAAATAATATCACAACTTCCGTCAACTCTATATAAAACTCTCTTTATAAAAAGACCATCATTGGTGGAGAGTATAAAAATACCTCCTTTTTTTATATTTGTATCACTTTTGTCAACAAATACCACACTTCCTTCTTTTAAAGTCGGCTCCATTGACTCGCCCATAACATTAATGGCATCTATCTCTTTTGTGTTTATCACTCCTAAATGCTCAAGCATCTTTTTGTCAATATTTATATACTCACTCTCTTCGTCCCAATTAAAAGCTCCTCCCCCGGCACTTGCATAAATATCACCAAAATACCTTATGCGGGCAAACTTTTCAGTTTCATCTCTTATGCTTTCAATTACCTGGTCATACAAAAGCCAGTTTATGGATATCTTTCTCTTGGCACAAAAATCAAGTATTTTATCATAAGGAAGTTTACCTCTTTTTTTCATTGTAGCTAAAGTTAAATGATTGATTCCCAAAACTTTTGCCAAGTCCTTGTCATATACTTTTTTTTCACCTATTTCAGAAGACAATATATCTTTCATTATTTCAAATATGTCATTTATATCTTTCATACTATCTCCAATATTTTAATATAAAAAATATTATAGCATATTTTTTATAAATATATTTCATAATGAAATATATTTATGCTATTGTTTAGAAAAATAATACAATTTGCAATAAAAAGGAGATAATATGTTGGTTATAAAAATAGCAGATCGCTTTCTTGAAAATTTGATAGACCGTTTTTCTAAAATAGGAGAGGCAATTTTTTAAGAGAAGGCAGATGATATTGCATCTTGATCTTGACTCTTTTTTCGTTTCGGCAGAGAGAACGAAAGATAGAACACTTTTAAACAAAAAAGTTATTGTCGGAGGAAGAAGCGATCGGTTTATATTTGAACAAAAGGGTTACAAAAAGGCTATGACGGCAAACAGAGGTGCTTTCGTACCCTCGCTATTTTTTTCAAAAGACGGATTTAAAGGAAGATCCTATTTTCTTGACGGAGATAGAATAAGAGGTATCGTCATAACCGCAAGCTACGAAGCAAGGGCTTACGGTATAAAAACAGGTATGAGCATAAAAGAAGCCGTATCTTTATGTCCCAATTTGATAGTTTTACCTCCCAATCATATACTGTATCATACTCTATCTTTTAGATTGAACCATCTTCTAAAGAGATATATGCCTATCGTAGAACAGTATAGTATAGATGAATTTTTTGCAGATCTTTCCGGTTTTATAGAGGATGATAAGGTAATTTTTTTTGCATACCAAATAAAAAAAATCGTAAAAGATAGGCTAAATCTTCCCATATCCATAGGTATCGCACAGACGAAATGGATAGCCAAACTCGCCACATCTTTTGCCAAACCGGAGGGCATCAAGATGGTCGATCAGGATAAAATATACGATTTTATAAAAGATATACCGATAGAGAAGTTTCCGGGTATAGGCAAATCTTGGGCAAAAAGATTGCAGAGCTACAAAAAGGGCACTCTTGGAGATATTTACAATTCAAAAACTTTTTTCTATTCGCAAGGAAGAGAATCAAAAGAGCTGTATGATCGCATAAGCGGTTCGGACAGAGATAAAGTTATCCCTAAAAAAGAGAGAAAATCCATAGGCATATCAAGAACATTCGATCCCGTAGGAGATAGAAATGAGATAAAAAGAAGACTCCATATACTCATAAGGCACATATCTTTCATATTAAACAGAAGCGGATATAGAGCTTCGACGATATTTTTAAGCATTAAATATGAGTTTAAAGAGAAATCCAAAAAGCATAAAACTTACAATAGAATTTTTACGGAATCTTTTTTAAAAAGAGAGTTTATAAAACTTTTTGAAGAGATAGATATCTATAAAAGTAGCAAGATTATAAGGCTCTCCCTTTCATTGACAAATTTCAACAATATAAAAAACAGCACTTACTCTCTTTTGCATATACGAAGTGATCGTACGGAAAAAAAGCTATATGAAAATATAGATAAATTAAGAAGAAGATATGGCGTAGATATCGTCAAACATGCCATAGAGATGGTCTGAAATCTACCTCTTTTTGGTTGCTTTTTCCATATACAGCCACATAAGATATAAAAGCACCATAAGCAATACAGGAGTAATCCATATATGATTTTTTAAATAAATTACTGCTTCCAAGAGGTATTTTCCGCTGTAAAAACTGCCAAGACCAAATAGCAATGCCCATATAAAAGCTGATATAAGATTGTAAATCGTAAATTTTTTAAAATTATATCTTGTCAATCCTATGGCAATGGGAACAAGAGTTTTTACTCCGTATATAAACTTTTGAAAAAATATAATCTTATCACCATATTTTTTCATCATAATTGAACTAAGTGCAAGTTTTCTTCTGTGCTTTTTAATATAAGGCATAACTATGGATTTGTTATATCTTGCTATATAAAAAAGAGTTAAGTCTCCTATAAAGTTTGCTGTAAAAGCTACTATTATGGATATTGTTATATCCATTTTGCCGGCATATGAGAGTATCCCGGCAGCAACCAAAGCAAAAAATCCTCCCCCAAAAGAATACAAAAAGAGTATAACATACCCATAAGTAGAAAGTGAAGTAAAGATATCATTCATGATTTGGCTTTTATCTTGTATATCTTGATACGGTCTCTATCAAAACTTGCCCGCTTTTTGGTACTCTTATGTGATATCCTTTAAATATATCGGTAGGATACACCTCTTTTTTGTAATATATTTCATTATAATCATCATTTACACTTAAAGCGGTGCCATCAAGTGCGATACCCGCAAAAAGTCCTTTTGATCTTGAATAAGAATATATCTCAGCCTGTAGTGATGCATCAGTAGCAGCCAGTGCATTTCTTCCTACAGGTCCGGCAGCAACTGCCGCATCGGCTCCCAAAGTAAACTTTCCGCTTACTATCCCATCTACCGCATTGGCATTTTTAAAAACCAGTATAATATCACTTGATTGAACTCCTATTTGCCATCCAAGACTTCCTCCCGTTAAGTTAATAAAGCATGGGGCACTGTATTTTCCATTTCGTTTTATAAGCAACACTCCTCTTCCAAATCTTCCACCCACAACCAAACCTGCTTTTATAACATGCGGGATAATTGCTATGGCTTTAGCATTTTTAAGTAATTTTGGCGGTATTGATTTTTCAGGAATACTCATAATGTCATTCATAATATCTGCTGCCGCTATAATTATACTTTCTTGCTTTTGCCCGGCATACAAAGCAACTGCGACAATCAGCATAAATATATATATAATTTTTTTCATATCCTAACCTCCTATATGTTTGGCAAACTTGCCCTCTTTTTTGATAAGTTCCTCTTTGGTTCCTTCTTCTATTATTTTTCCGCCTTCAAGCATATATATATAGTCTGCCTGTTTTATTGTACTTAGTCTGTGGGCTATTATTATAACCGTTTTTTCTTTTAATATATCTTGCAAAGCTTTAAAAAGAGACTCTTCCGTATGTATATCAAGTGCACTGGTTGACTCATCAAAGATTATAACATTCGGATCTTGCAGTATCATTCTGGCTATGCTTATACGTTGTCTTTGCCCTCCTGAAAGCTTGATACCGTTTTTGCCTACATAGGTATCAAGTTTTTTATCAAAACTTGCAACTATATTTTCCAATTGTGCAATTCTTAATGCCTCCCAAATCTTTTCATCTTCTATCTCTTTTCCCAAAGTAAGATTGAATCTCACAGTATCATTAAAAAGCATAGGATTTTGCAAAACCAAAAAAACATTTTCTCTTACCACATCCAACCCTATCTCTTTTATATTGATACCGTCATAAAAAAGCTCGCCTTTATGCAGAGGATAAAAACCTACCATAATCTGTGCAAGTGTAGTCTTCCCACTTCCGCTGGCTCCTACTATGGCAACATGGGTACCTTTTTTTATATGCATATTTATATCTTTCAATATCATATTTTTCTTATCGTATGAAAAGTACACATCTTTTAGAGTTACAGAATTTGTTCTGCTGTTTTTAAAAGGATTTTCAATATGTGCATAAGCAGGTTCTTTTTCCATTTCAAATATCTTGTTTATTCTGTTTAATGCTCTTTTTGCATTATGATAAGAGTACTGTATATTGAGTATCTCTTGAACAGGTCCCATCATTACCCAAAGATATCCAAAAATTGCAAGCATTAAACCGATACTTAAATTTCCGTATGCAACGGTAAATATGGAAGCGGCTCTAAAAATTTCAAATCCGCCCAAAAAAAGCAAAAAAGAAAATCTTATGGCAGCATCACTTTTGTATGCAAAACTGATACCGGCATCTTTTATTTCATTGCTTTTTTTATAAAGTTTTTTTATAAAGTTTTTCTCCTGGTTTGAAGCTCTTATTTGCCAAAACAAATCAAGTGTCTCTCCCAAAGCTTCACTAAAAGCTTCAAAAGTTTTATTTTCCTCTTTCTTATAAATACTGACTTTTCTTGCAAATTTTTTACTAAGTACTACAACAAATGGATTGACCAACAATATAAAAAGAGCCAATTTCCAGTTTATCAGCAAAAGCACTATCGCAACACCAAGGACCGTAAGCACGGATACTATAAGTTTGCTTATACTCATACCCAAAAAAGTTTCAACAGTTGCCACATCAATCAAAAACAAAGATGATATCTTGCCGCTTCCAAAACTTTCATATTCATTTAAAGAAAGTTTTGAAAGATGAGAAAGCATATCTTTTCTTATTTTATAAGTCATATTTTTTGAAATCTTTGAAAATATATAATCATGCCATACGGTCAGACCAAAAAACATTGCCCTTAAAAGGATAGTCATTATTAAAACTATAATGATATAAATATATGCTTCTTGATGGCCAAACAATCTATCTATATGATTAGTCAAAAATCCCGGTTTATTCAGCAATACTTCATCAACCAGCAATGGCATCAATAGAGGTGCGGGAGTACTTACCAAAACTGCTACAACAGCTATGATATTTGCTGTAATAAACTCTTTTTTATATTTTAACAATTCGTTTAAAATCTTTTTAAAACTATATATCAATTCTATACACCTTAATTTTTATTATATTTTGCCAAAATTTTGATAAAATATCATTATGATATGTATAGTAACTGCTATTTTTAGCGAAGCCAAAGGTTTGATAGAA
>Ga0256914_1000990_pt1 | contig 27027 bp, 33 predicted proteins | sample HulkmetaG_FD_191571 | JGI IMG/M metagenome (GOLD analysis project Ga0256914, IMG submission 191571) | Hydrothermal chimney microbial communities from Main Endeavour vent field at the Juan de Fuca Ridge, Pacific Ocean - Hulk | ecosystem: Environmental > Aquatic > Marine > Hydrothermal vents ... | reverse complement strand
TCGAAGCGGAGCCGGTCCGGGGGGGCGGGAGCGGAGGCGGGCATGGGGAAGGAGGGGAGGCAAACCGGCGTCGTCCGGCCGGAAACGCGGCGTTTCGCGGGGGAAAAAGCCGGCATCCCCGGGGGGGCGGCCCCGCCGGCGGCCGGTCAGTACTTCTTCACGAACTTCTTCCGGCTTTCCTCCGCGGGCGGGGGCTCGCTCGCGGGCGGGGGGGCTTCGTCCGGGGGCGCGGGTTTCTTGTCCTTCGCCGTCGGAGACGGAGAGCCCGTTGCCGCGGGGGCGGGGGCCTCCGGTTCGTTGGCGGCTTCCACGAAGGCCAGCCGCAGGTTCGTGAGGGTTTCCTGCAGCAGGTGCGCCTCCTCGCTGGTGAGATTGCCCCGCGTGCGGGCCTCGAGCATTTCGAGCGTGTCAATGAACATCCGCGCGGCGGGCAGATCCCGGGTGGTCCGGCCGCTTTCCGGATTGGGGGTTTTGCCCAGAAACATCAGGGCCATGTTGCTCTGTTGCAGCACGAGACTGGCAAACAGGGCGGAATGCCGGTCTGCCGGCCGGGGATCAGAAGAAGGGGAAGGTTGCTCGCTCATGGTTCGGGTGATCAATCAAGGTTGTCCATTTCCTCCGGCGTGATCAAGAACCGGAGCAAATAGCGCATGCGCCGTTCCAAGGGCCGGGTTTGGAGGATGATCTGGCGTTGGGCGGGATCCGCCAGCAGGGCCGCCGAGACCAGGTCCACCACCTGCTCGGGATCCTTGAGGTCGTTGAGGTGGTCCAGCAGGCTTTTGAACAGCTCGACCGCCGTTTCGCTGTTGGCGGGGGAGATCGCCAGCCCCTGCTGCGACAACGCCGCCACGGAGGCGTCCGACAAATCCTTCAACCGGTCCCGGACCACTTCCAGCAGCTCCACGGCCAGCGCCAGCACGGCGGGGGTTTCTTCCGTCTCCGGCCGCCAGGGCTGGATGCGGCAGACGCGGTACGGCTTGTAGCGGACGGTGCGCACCAGCTCCACCCGGGAGAGTCCCTGCAGCACGAGGTGCGACGTGCCATCGGGGTGGGTGACGCAGGCCCGCACCAGACCGAGGCCGGCCACCTTTTCCGCGCGTTCCTGCGACGCGCCCGGCTTCCGCCGGGCCACCGCGAACATGCGTCCGCCGGCGAGCACGTCGGCCAGCATCCGCCGGTAGCGCGGTTCAAAGATGTGCAAGGGCACCAGCGCCTGCGGGAACAGAATGGCGTTTCGCAGGACCATCACCGGCACGTTGGATGGCAATTCCATTGAGACCAGTTTAGTGTGGCCGGGCATTGCTGGCAAGCGGCCCGCCCGGAGGGGCGGGGCGGACGCAATTTTTTTTGCAAGAAATCCGTTGACACGGAAGCGCGCGCTGGCATAGTGTCCGCCTTCCGGGTCTGGACGGACGACCTTTTTAGTGACCGTCGGTCTTCGCGGTGGCGAGGAGCGATGGTTTCTTTTACTCTTCGGGGCGCGAAACCGCTCCGAACGGGGTGTGCCCATGTAGCTCAGCCGGTAGAGCGCGTCCTTGGTAAGGACGAGGTCACCAGTTCAAACCTGGTCATGGGCTCCAGAACCTTAGAACGAAGCAACAGACAAGTTATCAGGTAGCGCAATGGCAAAAGAGCAATTCCAACGGACCAAGCCCCACGCCAACATTGGTACCATTGGACACATCGACCACGGCAAATCGACGCTCACGGCGGCGATCGTAGAGGTCCAGGCGAAAAAGGGAATGGCGACCCCCATTTCCTACGCCGACATCACCAAGGGCGGCACGGTGCGTGATGAAACCAAGACCGTGACCATCGCGATTTCGCACGTCGAATACGAGAGCGAGAAGCGGCACTACGCGCACGTGGACTGCCCCGGGCACGCCGATTACATCAAGAACATGATCACCGGCGCGGCCCAGATGGACGGGGCCATCCTCGTCGTGGACGCCTCCGAGGGGCCCATGCCGCAGACGCGCGAGCACATCCTCCTGGCCCGCCAGGTGGGCGTGCCGGCCATCGTGGTCTTCCTGAACAAGGTGGACCTGGTGGAGGACTCCGAGCTGTTGGATCTCGTGGACATGGAGCTGCGCGACCTGCTGAACAAGTACGATTTCCCCGGCGACGACACCCCGATCGTCCGCGGCAGCGCGAAGCTGGCCCTGGAAGGCGACGAGAAGGCCGCCGAATCCATCGGCGAGCTGCTCAAGGCGGTGGACGAGTTCATCCCGCTGCCCACCCGCGAGGTGGACAAGCCGTTCCTGATGAGCATCGAGGACGTGTTCAACATCGAGGGTCGCGGCACCGTGGTGACCGGCCGGGTGGAGCGCGGCGAGCTGAACCGCATGTCGGAAGTCGAAATCGTCGGACTGGGCGAGACCCGCAAGACGGTGGCCACCGACATCGAGATGTTCCGCAAGCTGCTCGACAAGGCGAGCGCGGGCGACAACGTCGGCGTGCTGCTGCGCGGCATCAAGAAGGACGAAGTGGAGCGCGGCATGGTGCTGGCCAAGCCCGGCAGCATCACCCCCCACACCCACTTCAACGCGGAGGTGTACATCCTGTCGAAGGACGAGGGGGGCCGGCACACGCCGTTCTTCTCGAACTACCGGCCGCAGTTCTATTTCCGCACCACCGACGTCACCGGGACGATCAAGCTCCCCGAGGGGGTGGAGATGGTGATGCCGGGCGACAACGTGGCCATGGAGGTGAAGGTGATCGCCCCCATCGCCATGGAGCGCGGCCAGCGGTTCGCCATCCGCGAAGGCGGCCGCACCATCGGCGCCGGTCGGGTGACCGAAGTGCTGGACGACTGATGAAGGAACGGACTTTCCTGAAGGAGGGCGGCCGGGCGGCCGCCCTCCCCGGAAAGCCGGATGAATTTTATGGCGCAGAAACGGGTCAGGACCGCCGTCCCCCGGGGCCGGGGTCAGGACCGCACGCGCGGGACAGGGCGGTAGCTCAATTGGTAGAGTAGCGGTCTCCAAAACCGTCGGTTGGGGGTTCGAGTCCCTCCCGCCCTGCCAAAAGCCCCGCGCGACTCGATCCGGCCGGAGGGGTGGCAGAGTGGTCGAATGCGGCGGTCTTGAAAACCGTTAGGGCGCAAGCCCTCGGGGGTTCGAATCCCTCCCCCTCCGCCAGGCAAAACAACGCAACGCGATGAACGGACTGGGCACATTGATCATTTGGGTGGTGCTGATCGGCGGCACCTTCATCTACCTGTGGCGCAAGGGCCTGCTCTTGCGGATTTCGCGTTACGTGGCCGAGACGCGCGAGGAGCTGCGCAAGTGCAACTGGCCCACGTGGGAGGAGCTCAAGGGAGCCACGGTGGTGATCTTGATCACCATCTTTCTCCTGGGGTTCTTCACCGCCGGGGTGGACCTCCTGGTAAAATGGGGGGTGGACGCCATTTTGCAGTCCATTTGACGATGTCCAAGCCCGCGCCCCGCGCGACGCCGATGCCCAGCAACATGCAGACTCAGTGGTTCGTCCTTCACACCTTGTCCGGTCAGGAACTCAAGGTGAAGGAAAGCATCGAAAAACGGATGAAGTCCGAGGAACTCGAGGACTACATCCACGAGGTGCTGGTGCCCATGGAGCGGGTGGCCGAGGTGCGGCGCGGCAAGAAGAGCGTCACCACGCGCAAGCTGTTTCCCGGCTACGTCTTCATCAACATGCGGTTGCTGGACGACGACAACCGCATCATTGACCGGCCGTGGTACTTCATTCGCGACACCCAGGGGGTGATCGGTTTCGTGGGGGGCGACCATCCCACCCCCACGCCGCAGTCGGACATTGACGAGATCAAGGAGCGGATCAGCGAGTCGGAGGAGACGGAGCGTCCGAAGGTGGATTTCGAGGCGGGCGAGACCGTGAAGATCAACGACGGCGTGTTCATGGGGAACAACGGCGTGATCGAGGAGGTGGACACCGAGCGGGGCCGCCTGAAAGTGGTGGTGAACATTTTTGGCCGCAGCACTCCGGTGGAGCTGGAGTACTGGCAGGTGGAGAAAGCTTAACGAAAACAGTATGGCAAAGAAGGTTACCGGACAGATCAAACTGCAGATTCCCGCCGGCCAGGCGAACCCGGCGCCGCCGGTCGGCCCGGCCCTGGGTCAGCACGGCGTCAACATCATGGGCTTCTGCAAGGAGTTCAACGCCGCGACCAAGGACCAGGCGGGCATGATCATCCCGGTGGTCATCACCGTCTATCAGGACCGCTCGTTCAGTTTCATCACCAAGTCCCCCCCGGCCGCCGTGCTGTTGAAGAAGGCCGCCGGCATCGCCTCCGGCTCGAAGGAGCCGAACAAGGACAAGGTGGGCAAGGTGACGCGCAAGCAGTTGCTGGAGATCGCGAAGATCAAGGCGAAGGATTTGAACGCCACCACCGACGAGGCGGCCATCCGGGTGATCGCCGGCACGGCCCGCAGCATGGGCATCGAGGTGGTGGGCTAGGATTTTTCTCAACGCGGGAGGGCGCGCGCCCGTCGGCACCGCAGCGAAACATGGCAAAAAAACGCAGCAAACGATACCGGAAGGCCTTGGAGCAGGTGGACCCGAAGCGGGCTTATTCCCTCGAGGAAGCCGCGGAGACGCTCGCCAAGTTTCCCAAGACCCAGTTTGACGAATCAGTGGAACTCTCCTTCCGCCTGGCGGTGGATCCCCGGCAGTCGGACCAGATGGTCCGCGGCACCGTGGCCCTGCCGCACGGCAGCGGCAAGGCGGTCAAGGTGGTCGTCTTCGCCAAGCCCGGCGCGGCGGCGGACGCCGCCAAGGAGGCCGGCGCGGAGCACGTCGGCTTCGAGGAGCTGATCCAGAAGGTCCAGGGCGGCTGGACGGATTTCGACGTGGCGGTGGCCACGCCGGAGGCGATGAGCGAGGTGCGCAAGCTGGGCCGCATCCTGGGGCCCCGCGGTCTGATGCCCAATCCCAAGACCGGCACCGTGACCGACGACACCGCCAAGGCGGTGAAGGAAGTCAAGGCGGGCCGGGTCGAATACAAGGTGGACAAGACGGCCAACCTGCACGTCCCGGTGGGGCGGCGGAGCTTCAGCCCGGAGCACCTGGTGGAAAACGCGCGGGCCGTGATTGACACCGTGGTGAAGGCGCGGCCGCAGAGCGTGCGGGGCACCTTCATCAAAAACTGCGTGATGGCCGCCACCATGAGCCCCTCGGTGCGGCTGGATCCGAACGAATACCAGAAAGCCTGACCCCTTTTCCTGACATGCGCCCTGAAAAAGAAGCACTGGCCCGGGAATACTTCGAGCGGCTCAACGCCTCGCCGTTCCTGATCGCCATCAATTACGAAGGACTGAGCGTCGCGGAATTTACCGACCTGCGGCGGCGGCTGGCCGAGAGCGGCGGCGAGGTCCACGTGGTGAAGAACAGCCTGTTCCGGGTGGCCGCCAGGGAGGCGGGCCTGCCGGACTTCGGCGACGCCCTGCGCGGCCAGGTGGCGGTGACCACCGGCGAACAGGACATCTCCGCCGCCGCCAAGGCCATCAAGGAATTCGGCAAGGAGGCCAAGAAGTCGAAGTTCCTGTTCGGCTGTCTGGGCCGGGATTTGCTGGACGAGGCCACGCTGAACCAGCTGGCCGACCTGCCGCCCATGGACACCCTGCGCGGCATGCTGCTGGGCACCCTGATGGCGCCCGCCAGCCAGTTGGCGCGTCTGCTCAACGAGCCGGCCGCGCGGCTGGCGCGGGTGTTGCAGGCCAAGGCCGACCAGGCGGAGGCGGCGTGAGGCCGTTTACCCTTTCGCCGCCGGGACCGGTTTCCGGCGGCGGGCATCCGAAACATCGAAAGTAACTCGTCGGTCCGCGGGCCGTGGACTGAAACCTTCGTGGCCACGAAGACGACGAAACTGAACAAAAAACTAATGGCAGACATCAATACATTGGCGGAGCAGCTTGGCAAATTGACCGTGGTGGAAATGGCCGAGCTCGTGAAGAAACTGGAAGAAGATTGGGGCGTCTCGGCGGCGGCGCCGGTGGCGGTGGCCGCGGCGGGCGCGCCCGCCGGCGGTGGCGCGCCGGCCGAGGAGGCCAAGACGGCCTTCGACGTCGTCCTGACTTCCGTGCCCCCGGACAAGAAGATCGCCGTCATCAAGGCGGTCCGCGAGGTCAAACCCGGTCTCGGCCTGGCCGACGCCAAGAAGCTGGTGGAGAGCGCTCCCAAGGCCGTCTTGGAAGAAGCCAACAAGGAAGACGCGGAAGAGGCCAAGAAGAAGCTGGAGGGCGCCGGAGCCAAGGTCGAGCTCAAGTAATCGACTTCCGTCAGGAAGCGGCGGGATCGGTCGTTCCGTTCCCGCCGCCTTTCCGATGCTGAGTATTCAATACCCCACCGTCCGCGGCGCCCGGCGCGCCGGGACGGCACAACAGTCAAGAGAGCCGGTGGAACCCCGTCCCGAGAGGGGGGCGCCGGCGTGGTTTTGTCTTTCGCCCTTTACCCGGCCGACCGGGCGTCGGCCCGCCTGATTTTACCGACCATGTCAACCCGCAAAACCGAACGCAAGAACTTTGGCCGCATCAAGGAGGTGCTCGCTCCTCCCAACCTCATCGAGGTGCAGGTTGATTCCTACAAGGAGTTTCTTCAGGCCGAGGCGAGTCCCGACAAACGCGCCAACCGCGGCCTCCAGGCCGTGTTCAACGAGGTCTTTCCCATCAAGAGCTACGATGAGCGCACGGAACTGCGGTACCAGCACTACGAAATCGGCGAGCCGAAGGTGAGCTGGCTGGAGTGCCTGCGCGAGGGCCTGACCTACGGCGCCCCGCTGCACGTCACCTTCCAGTTGATTGACGACGCGGGGACGAAGGAGGAAAAGGTCTTCATGGGCGAGCTGCCGCTGATGACCCCCCAGGGCACCTTCGTCATCAACGGCGCCGAGCGCGTCATCGTCAGCCAGTTGCACCGTTCGCCGGGCATTGCGTTCGAGGCCACCCAGCACGCGAACGGCAAGATGCTGCATTCCTTCCGGATCATCCCGGACCGCGGAAGCTGGTTCGAGGCCCAGTTTGACACCAGCGACCTGCTCTACGTCTATCTCGACCGCAAGAAACGGCGGCGCAAGTTCCTCATCACCACCTTCTTCCGCGCGCTGGCCTTCCTCGACGGCCCGGCCAAGGGCAAGGATGCCGAGAAACAGCGGGGCCGGGACGAGGACATCCTGCGGCTGTTCTACGACATCGAGGAAGTCACGGTCAAAAAGGCCGAGCAGCGCGAGGACGTGCAAAACCTCGTGCTGGTGGAGGACATCGCCGACGTCGAAAAAGGGCTGGTGGTGGCCCGCGCCTTCGAGCCGCTGTCCCACGCCGTGATCCGGCAGATCGCCGAACAGGGGGTGAAAAAAATCCGGGTGGTGGACACCTCGCGCGACGAGGGCCTGATCATCCGCTGCCTCAAGAAGGATCCGAGCAAGAACGAGGAAGAGGCGCTCAAGGACATCTACCGCCGCCTCCGTCCCGGCGATCCGCCCACCTCGGCCAACGCCCGGGCGCTGATCAAGCGGCTGTTCTTCGACCCGAAACGCTACGACCTGGGCCGGGTGGGCCGTTACAAGATCAACCAGAAGCTCGGTCGGGAGGACAACGACCACCGGGTGCTCCAGAAGGAGGACCTCGTGGCGGCCACCAAATACCTCCTGCGCCTCAAGCAGGGCGAGGGGAGCGTGGACGACATTGACCACCTGGGCAGCCGGCGCGTGCGCACGGTGGGCGAGCTGCTCTCGAACCAGTGCCGCGTGGGCCTGGCCCGCACCGAGCGGTTGGTGAAGGAGCGGATGACCCTGTTCGATCAGGGCACCGACACCATGACCCCGCAGAAGCTCATCAACCCCAAGGCGCTTTCCGCCGTGGTGCGCGACTTCTTCGGGCGCAGCCAGTTGTCGCAGTTCATGGACCAGATCAACCCGCTGGCGGAGCTGACCCACAAGCGCCGCCTCTCCGCCCTCGGGCCGGGCGGGTTGTCGCGGGACCGGGCGGGATTCGAGGTGCGCGACGTGCACTCCTCGCACTACGGCCGCATCTGTCCCATCGAGACGCCGGAAGGGCCGAACATCGGCCTGATCGCCTCGCTGGCGACCTTCGCGCGGGTGAACGACTTCGGCTTCATCGAGACCCCCTACCGGGTGGTCAAGAAGGGCCGGGTGCGCGACCAGATCGAGTACCTCACCGCCGACCGGGAAGAGCAATTCACCATCGCCCAGGCCAACGCGGCCATTGACGAGAAGGGCAACTTCCTCACCGAGCGGGTGACCTGCCGCAGCCGGGGCGAATTTCTCGAAGTCGAGCCGGAGCGGGTGGATTACATGGACGTGAGCCCGAAACAGCTCGTGTCCGTGGCGGCGGCGCTGATTCCGTTCCTCGAGCACGACGACGCGAACCGCGCGCTCATGGGCTCGAACATGCAACGGCAGGCGGTGCCGCTGCTGGAGTCGGAGGCCCCGTTCGTGGCCACCGGCATCGAGGCCCGCGTGGCGCGCGACTCCCGCTCCGTGGTGGTGGCCGAGGAGGCCGGCAAGGTGGCCGCCGTTTCGGCCGACCAGATCGTCATCACCAAGGACGGCACCCTTCCCGAGGGCCGCAAGAAGCTCAAGCACGACCCCGAGGCGGGCGTCTGGATCTACCGGCTGCGGAAATTCATGCGCTCGAACGCCGCCACCTGCATCAACCAGCAGGCGGTGGTCTCCAAGGGCGACTCCGTCAAGCGCGGCCAGGTGATCGCCGACGGTCCCTGCACCCAGAACGGCGAGCTGGCGCTGGGGCGCAACGTGCTGGTGGCCTTCATGCCGTGGAACGGCTACAACTTCGAGGACGCCATCCTCATCAGCGAGCGCATCGTCAAGGACGACGTCTTCACCTCCATCCACATCGAGGAGTTCGAAGTCGTGGCCCGCGACACGAAGCTGGGGCCCGAGGAAATCACCCGGGACATCCCCAACCTCGGCGAGGAGGCGCTGAAGAACCTGAACCTCGACGGCGTGATCCGCGTCGGCGCCGAGATCAAGCCGGGCGACATCCTGGTGGGCAAGATCACCCCGAAAAGCGAGACCGAGCTGGCCCCCGAGGAGCGCCTCCTGCGGGCCATCTTCGGCGAAAAGGCCGCCGACGTGAAGGACACCTCGCTCAAGGTGCCCTCCGGCACCTACGGGATCGTCATGGACGTGAAGATCTCCGCCAAGAAGGAAACCGACAAGGAGAAGGAGCGGGGCGCGCGCGACGCGAAGAAGCAGGTCAAACAGGTCGAGGACGATTACAAGGCCAAGGTCCAGGAGGTGCGCGACCAACTGACCGAGGCCCTCAGCAACATCCTGCTCGGGGAGAAGATTCCGCTGGACGTGGTGAACTCCGAGACCGGCGAGATCATCATCCCCGCCAACCGCAAGATCACCAAGACCCTGCTGCGCAAGCTGGCCCAGGTCTATGACCGGATCGAGATTGATCCCTCGCCCATCCGCAACAAGATCAACGAGATCATCGGCGGCTACAAGAAGCGCTTCGACGACCTGCAAACGCAGTACGACGAGGAACGCGGCCGGGTGGAGTCCGGCGAGGAGATTGACACCGGCATCATCAAGTCGGTGAAGGTGTACATCGCCTCGAAGCGGAAGCTCTCGGTGGGCGACAAGATGGCCGGCCGGCACGGCAACAAGGGCGTGGTGGCCAAGATCGTGCCCGAGGAAGACATGCCCTTCCTGGCCGACGGGACGCCGGTGGACATCGTGCTCAATCCGCTGGGCGTGCCCTCGCGCATGAACGTGGGGCAGGTGCTCGAGACCCACCTGGGCTGGGCCGCCAAGATGCTGGGGATGCACTTCGCCACCCCGGTCTTCGACGGCATCAAGGAAGAGCAGATCCGCGAGTACCTCCGCCAGGCGCAGGACCGTTTGCGGGAGCAGGGACAGCCGCCGCTGGTGGGCGAGAACGGCAAGACCCGCCTCTACGACGGACGCACCGGCGATCCCTTCGATCAGGAGGTCGTCGTGGGATACATCTACATGATGAAGCTCGGCCACCTGGTGGCGGACAAGATTCACGCCCGCGCCGTGGGGCCGTACTCGTTGGTCACCCAGCAGCCGCTGGGCGGCAAGGCGCAGTACGGCGGCCAGCGTTTCGGCGAGATGGAGGTGTGGGCGCTCGAAGCCTACGGCGCCGCCTACATGCTCCAGGAGCTGCTGACGGTGAAGTCGGACGACGTGCAGGGCCGGACCCGGATTTACGAGAGCATCGTCAAGGGCGACAACAGCCTCGAAGCCGGGGTGCCGGAATCCTTCAACGTGCTGGTCAAGGAAATGCAATCCCTGTGCCTGGACGTCACGGTCGGCTACAGCAACCCCTCCCAGGAGAAGGCGGAACAGCCGGCCGCCGCGCTGGGCCTGCTGGGCTAGCGGCCGGCCGCGGAACTCGAAACGACCTCAACCCCTTTAAGTTTCCGATACCATGATGAATTCGAATGACTCCGCCCGCGAGTTGCTGGGCCTGGACCAAGTCAATCAGGTGGAGTACCTCTCCATCAGCGTCTCCTCGCCCGACACGATCCGGTCCTGGTCCAAAGGGGAGGTGAAGAACCCCGAGACCATCAACTACCGGACCTTCAAGCCCGAGAAGGGCGGCCTCTTTTGCGAGCGCATCTTCGGGCCGGTCAAGGACTGGGAGTGCTCCTGCGGCAAGTACAAGCGCATCAAGCACAAGGGCGTGGTGTGCGACCGCTGCGGCGTGGAGGTGACCCTGTCGCGCGTCCGGCGCGAGCGGATGGGGCACATTGATCTCGCGGTGCCCGTCTCGCACATCTGGTTCTTCAAGTGCATGCCCTCGCGGCTGGGCCTGATGCTGGACATCACCGCCCGCAACCTCGAGCGGGTCATCTACTACGAGGATTACCTGGTCATTGACCCGGGTTCCACCCCTCTCCAGAAGCATCAGCTGCTCAGCGAGCAGGATTACCGCGAGGCCATCGAGACCTACGGACACGACGCCTTCGTGGCCAAGATGGGCGCGGAAGCGGTGCGCGACGCCCTCGCGGCGGTGGACTTGCAGAAGGGAATCGAGGAGCTGCAACGCCAGATGACCGAGACCCGCAGCAAGCAGATTCGCAAGAAGCTGTCCAAGCGGATCAAGCTCTTCCAGGGATTCCAGATTTCCAAAAGCCGGCCCGAGTGGATGATCCTCACGGTCCTCCCGGTGATTCCCCCCGACCTGCGGCCGCTCGTGCCGCTGGAAGGCGGCCGGTTCGCCACCTCGGACCTCAACGACCTCTACCGGCGCGTCATCAACCGGAACAACCGCCTCAAGAACCTGCTCCAGCTCAAGACCCCCGAGGTCATCATCCGCAACGAGAAGCGGATGTTGCAGGAGGCGGTGGACGCCCTGTTCGACAACGGCCGCCACGGCCGCCCGGTGACCGGCGCCGGCAACCGCCCCCTCAAGTCCCTCTCGGACATGCTCAAGGGCAAGAGCGGCCGCTTCCGCCAGAACCTGCTGGGCAAGCGCGTGGACTACTCCGGCCGGTCGGTCATCGTGGTCGGCCCCGAACTCAAGCTCCACCAGTGCGGCCTGCCCAAGAAGATGGCGCTGGTCCTCTTCGAGCCGTTCATCATCCGCCGGCTCAAGGAGCTGGGCTACGTCCACACCGTCCGCTCCGCCAAGAAGCTCATCGAACGGCAGTCGCCGGAGGTGTGGGACATCCTCGAAGAAGTCACCAAGGGCCATCCCGTGCTGCTCAACCGCGCGCCCACGCTGCACCGCCTCTCCATCCAGGCCTTTGAGCCGAAGCTCATCGAGGGCGACGCCATCCGCATCCACCCGCTGGTGTGCACCGCCTACAACGCCGACTTCGACGGCGACCAGATGGCCGTGCACGTGCCCCTCTCGGTCGAGGCCCAGATGGAGGCGCGCCTCCTGATGATGGCGCCCTACAACATCTTCAGCCCTTCGAGCGGGCGGCCCATCATGACGCCCACCCAGGACATCACCCTGGGGAGCTACTACCTCACCGCCGAGCCGCGCCAGCCGCGCGAGAAGAGCGGGCGGCCCTGGCTGTTCGGCTCGAAGGCCGAGGTCATCTTCGCGCACCGCGACGGCAGCTTGAAGACGCACGACCGCGTGCTCCTGGCCAACCCCGATCGCGGACGGGAGACCGTGTACGGCGACCCCCGGAGCGCGGTGATCGAGACCACCGTGGGCCGGGTCATCTTCAGCGAGATCTGGCCCGAGGAACTGGGCTTTCCGAACCTGGCCGTGGGCAAGCCGCAGCTGGGCGATCTCATCTGGCACTGCTACAAGCACTGCGGCCACGACAAGACCATCGAGGCGCTCGACAAACTCAAGGAGCTGGGCTTCGCCGAGGCCACCCGCTCGGGCTGCTCGATCGGGATTGACGACATGATCATCCCCCGCCAGAAGGAGGCAGAGATCAAGGCCGCCCGGAAACAGGTCGAGGAGGTCGAGGAGCAGTACCGGCGGGGCATCATCACCCCCGGCGAGCGCTACAACAAGGTGGTGGACATCTGGACCCACTGCACGGACCAGATCGCCGGCGTCATGCTCCGCACCCTCACCGAGAACCAGGGCAAGGAGGAATACAACCCGCTGGCCCTGATGGTGGATTCCGGCTCCCGCGGCAACAAGGCGCAGGTGCGCCAGTTGGCCGGCCTGCGCGGCCTCATGGCCAAGCCCTCCGGCGACATCATCGAGAAGCCCATTCTGGCCAGCTTCCGCGAAGGGCTGGCGGTGCTGGACTACTTCATCTCCACCCACGGCGCCCGCAAGGGCCTCGCGGACACGGCGCTCAAGACCGCCGACTCCGGCTACATGACCCGCAAGCTGGTGGACGTGGCCCAGGACGTCATCATCCGGGAGGAGGATTGCGGCACCACCAACGGCATCTGGGTGAGCGCGGTGTACGACGGCGAGGAAGAAGCCGTGAAACTGCGCGACCGCGTCATCGGCCGGTTTGCCTGTGACGACGTGATGGATCCGCGCGACCCCCACCGCAAACTGGTCCACGCGAACGAATTCATCAACGAGGAAAAGGCCGGGGAGATCGAGGACGCGGGGCTGGATCGGATCAAGATCCGCTCGCCGCTGACCTGCGAAAGCCGTCACGGCATCTGCGTCTATTGCTACGGGCGCAACCTGGCCACCGGCCGGCTGGTGCAAAAGGGCGAAGCCGCGGGCATCATCGCCGCCCAGTCCATCGGCGAGCCGGGCACCCAGTTGACCATGCGGACCTTCCACATCGGCGGCACCGCCTCCCAGGTGTTCAAACAGCCGCAGATCAAGTCCAAGCACGACGGCATCGTCCGCTACCACGACCTCCGCATCGTGCAGCTCGAAGACGGCAACAACATCGTGCTCAACAAAAACGGCTCCGTCTCCGTGCAGGACGCCGAAGGGCGCGAGCTGGAAATCCACAACGTGGTCATCGGCTCGGTCATCTCCGTGCCGGACGGCGGCGAGGTCAAGAAAGGCCAGACCTTCGTCCAGTGGGATCCCTACAACGTGCCCATCCTCTCCGAGCAGGCGGGCCGCGTGCGCTTCCACGACATCATTGACGGCGTGACCATGCGCCACGAAGTGGACGAGACCACCGGCCAGGAGGCCATGGTGGTGATTGATCACAAGGAGGATTTGCACCCGCAGATCATGGTGATGGATTCGAAGGGCGAGGTGCTGGCCTACTACCTCATTCCCTCCGGCGCGCACATCGTGGTGCAGGAGGGCGCCCGCATCCGCGCCGGCAGCCTGCTGGCCAAGACGCCCCGCAAGGTCTCCAAGACCAAGGACATCACCGGCGGCCTGCCGCGGGTGGCCGAGCTGTTCGAGGCCCGCCGCCCCAAGGACGCGGCGGAGATCGCCAAGATTGACGGCGTGGTGGACTTCGGGCCCAGCGTCCGGGGCAAACGCTGCATCGTCATCCGCGACGAGCAGACCGGCGAAACCGAGGACCACCTCATCCCGGCCGGCAAGCACATCATCGTGTTCAAGGGCGACGTGGTGAAACGGGGGCAGCAGTTGACCGAGGGGCCGCTGGTGCCGCACGAGATCCTGGACGTCTGCGGGCCGCAGGAACTCCAGGAGCACCTGGTGAACGAGATTCAGGAAGTGTACCGCCTCCAGGGCGTGACCATCAACGACAAGCACATCGAGATCATCATCCGCCAGATGCTCCGCAAAGTCCGGATCACCGAGCCGGGCGACACCAACTTCCTGTGGGGCGAGCAGGTGGACAAGATCGCCTTCGAGGACGAAAACCTCCGGGTCGAGAGCATGGGCGGCAAGCCCGCCGAGGCGCAGCCGGTGCTGCTGGGCATCACCAAGGCCTCGCTCGAGACCGAGAGCTTCCTGAGCGCGGCCTCGTTCCAGGACACCACCCGCGTGCTGACCGACGCGGCCACCATGGGGCGGCGCGACGAGCTGCGCGGCTTCAAGGAGAACGTCATCATGGGCCACATCATCCCCGCGGGCACCGGGTTCGAGGAGCACCGCCGGATCGAGGTCAAACCCCTGGTGGAAGTGCCCGAGGTGCCCGAACCGGAGTCGGAACCCTCTGAAATTGAAGCGCTTCTGGGAGGCGTTTCCTCCGAAGCTTAAAAAAGTGAAAAAAATCGCTCGCACTGCCTTTCAAGCAAGCGTATGATCCGCGTCTCGTTTCGCCTGAGGGCGGGCTGAGCGGGAAACACCGAGCAGATTCACATGCCGACGATTAATCAACTCGTCCGTAAAGGACGGACCAGAGTCAAGACGACGAGCAAATCGCCCGCGTTGCAGGGCGCGCCGTTCCGGCGGGGGGTGTGTCTTCAAGTCATGACCCGGACCCCGAAGAAACCCAACAGCGCCATGCGCAAGGTGGCCAAGGTGCGGTTGACCAACGGGTTCGAGGTGATCGCCTACATCCCCGATGAAGGCCACAGCTTGCAGGAACACTCCATCGTGCTGATTCGGGGCGGGCGCGTCAAGGATCTGCCCGGCGTGCGCTACCACGTGGTGCGCGGCACGCTGGACGCCACCGGCGTGGAAAAACGGCGGGTGAGCCGCTCGAAGTATGGCGTGAAGCGTCCGAAACAAAGCAAGTCCGCCAAGTAAGTCGCAGGTATGTCGAGACGTCGCAGAGCAGTCAAACGTCCGGTGACCCCGGACCCGAAATACGGCTCCCCCATGGTGGCCCGGCTGGTCAACATGCTGATGCGCTGGGGCCAGAAGAGCATCGCCCAGAAACTGGTGTACGGCGCCTTGGACGAGCTGGCGGAGAAAAATCCCGGCGCGAATCCGCTGGACATTCTCCAACGGGCGGTGGACAATGCGAAGCCGCGTTTGGAGGTGAAACCCCGCCGGGTGGGCGGCGCCACCTATCAGGTGCCGCTGGAAGTCTCCCCGGAACGGCAGACCTCCCTGGCGCTGCGCTGGCTGGTGAATTTCGCCAACGGCCGCAAGGGCGTGCCCATGCGCAAGGCGCTGGCCCATGAGATCATGGATGCCTACCAGGGGCAGGGCAGCGCCATCCGCCGCCGGGACGAAGTCCACCGCATGGCCCAATCCAACAAGGCTTTTGCCCATTTCCGCTGGTAGAACGATGACCGTAACGCGCGCCCCGAGCCCCCCGGGCCCGGGCGCTTTTGTTCCCCGAGCGCAAGCGAGAAAAGAGAAAAGAATGTTGTCCGCAATGGATCAAGTGAAGTCCGCGAACTCGCCGAACCGGCAGTATCCGATGGAGCATACCCGCAACATCGGCATCGCTGCCCATATCGACGCGGGCAAGACCACGGTGACCGAGCGGATGCTGTTTTACACCGGCCTCATCCATCGGATGGGCGAGGTGCACGACGGCAACACGGTGACCGACTGGATGGAGCAGGAGCGGGAACGCGGCATCACCATCACCTCGGCGGCCACCACCTGTTACTGGACCCAGGCGGTGGACGGCCTCGAGAAGCTCTACGAGGGCGTCGCCCACCGGATCAACATCATTGACACCCCGGGGCACGTGGATTTCACGGCCGAAGTCGAGCGCGCCATGCGGGTGCTGGACGGCGCCGTCGCCGTCTTCTGCGCCGTGGCCGGCGTGCAGCCCCAGTCCGAGACCGTCTGGCGGCAGGCCACCAAGTACCGCGTCCCGCGCATCGCGTTCGTCAACAAGATGGACCGCGTGGGGGCGAACTTCGAGCACGTGGTGGAGGAACTCCGCCAGAAGCTCGGCGCCTACGCCTGCCCGGTGATGATTCCCATCGGCAAGGAAGACCATTTGAAGGGCGTGATTGACGTCGTCAACCAGAAGGCCATCCTTTACGCCCGGGGCGATGAAACCGGCATGGACTGGGAGATCGTGGACCTGCCCGGGGAACTCCGCGAGCAGGCCGAGATGGCCCGGGCCGAGCTGGTGGACATGGTCTCCAACAAGGACGACGAGGTGGCCGAGCTGGTCATCGAGGACAAGCCGGTGGACGGCGCCACGCTCAAGCGGGCCATCCGGCGCCTGACCTGCCGCCTCGAAATGGTCCCCGTGCTGGGCGGCTCCGCCTTCAAAAACCGCGGCGTGCAGCCCCTCATTGACGCGGTGGTGGACTACCTGCCCTCGCCGCTGGACATCGAGCCGGCGGAGGCCCAGGACGTCCGGGATCCCGACCGCACGGTGGAAATCCGCCCCGACGACCACGCCCCGTTCTGCTCGCTGGCCTTCAAACTGTGGACCGACCCCTTCGTGGGCAAGCTGGTCTTCTTCCGGGTGTACAGCGGCCAGCTCAAGAAGGGCGACACGATTTACAACACCCGCACCGGCAAACGCGAACGGGTCAGCCGGGTGCTGATGATCCAGGCGGACAAGCGGACCGACGTGGACACCGTCTATGCCGGCGACATCGCCGCCCTGGTGGGGGTGCGCAACATCACCACCGGCGACACCCTCTGTCATCGCGAGCACCAGGTGATGCTCGAGCCGCCCACCTTCCCCGAACCGGTCATCTCGATGGCCATCGAGCCGAAGACCAAGGCGGACCGCGACCGGCTGACCGAAGGCTTGCAGCGGCTGGCGGAGGAGGATCCCACCTTCCGTTGCTTCACCGACGAGGAAACCGGCCAGTTGATCATCGCCGGCATGGGCGAGCTGCACCTTGAAATCATCCGCGACCGCCTGGTCCGCGAGTTCAAGGTCGAGGCCAGCGCCGGCGCGCCGCAGATCGCCTACCGCGAGACGGTCACCACGGCCGCCGAGGGCGTCGGCAAGTTCGTCCGGCAGAGCGGCGGTCGCGGCCAGTACGGTCACGCCGTCATCACCTTGGAGCCGAACGAGCGCGGCAAGGGCATCGAGATCGAAAACAAGATTGTCGGCGGCGTCATTCCGAAGGAATATATCCCGGCGGTCATCGCGGGCCTCAACGAGACCATCTCCGGCGGCGTGCTGGCGGGCTATCCCCTCGTGGATCTGAAGATCGCCATCGTGGACGGCACCTACCACGAGGTGGACTCCAGCGAGCTGGCCTTCAAGATGGCGGGCATTTTCGCCCTGAAAGAGGCGGTCCGGAAGGCGAACCCGATCCTTTTGGAGCCGGTGATGAAGGTCGAGTGCACGACCCCCGAGGAATACCAGGGGGACATCTTGGGCGACCTGAACCGCCGGCGCGGCAAGATCGTCAGCATCGAGGCCAAGAACACGGCGACCAGCATCCACGCCCACGTGCCGTTGGCGGAGATGTTCGGCTACGCCACGGCCATTCGCTCCCTCTCGCGGGGGCGCGCGGCCTACTCGATGGAACCGTATTCGTTCGAGCCGGTGCCCGCGGGCATCATGGCCAGTATTTTGGACACCGCGAAACCGGTCGCGGCGCGAAGCTGAAACTTTTTACAAGCTGGGTATGGCAGCACAGAAGATACGCATTCGACTGAAAGCTTACGATCACCGGGTCATTGACCAATCGGTGCGTGAGATCGTGGACACCGTGAAGCGGAGTGGCGCGCGGGTGGCCGGCCCGGTGCCGCTGCCGACCCGGATCGAGCGGTTCACCGTGAACCGTTCGCCCCACGCCGACAAGAAGTCCATGGAATCCTTCGAGATGCGCACCCACAAGCGCCTGCTCGACATCCTCGAGCCGACCGCCAAGACGGTGGACGAACTCAAAAAGCTGAACCTGCCGGCGGGCGTGGACATCACCATCAAGATCTAGCACAAGCACCATGGTTGGTTTGATCGGAAAAAAACTGGGACAGACCCGCGTCTTCGACGAGGAGGGCAATCTCGTCTGCGTGACCGTGGTGCAGGCCGGCCCCAACTACGTCCTGCAATGCAAGACCCCCGAGAAGGACGGCTATTCCGCCGTGCAGCTCGGGTTCGACGCCCAGAAGCCCCAGCGGCTCACCAAACCGTTGCGCGGCCACCTCGAAAAGCACGGCGGCCACTTCGTGCGGCAGATTCGCGAGTTCCGGAACTTCTCCGAGGAAGTCCAGCCGGGCCAGGAGCTGGGGCCGGACTTGTTCGTGCCGGGCGACTTCGTGGACGCCATCGGCCTGACCAAGGGCCGCGGCTTCCAGGGCGTGGTGAAGCGCTACAACTTCGGCGGCGGCGGCGCCTCGCACGGCGCGGCGGGCTGGCACCGGCGGCCCGGCGCCATCGCGCAGGGCACCTGGCCGGGCCACGTGCGCAAGGGCACCCAGATGCCCGGGCACATGGGCCAGCGCCGGCGCACGGTGCAGAATTTGGAAGTCATCCGCGTGGACGCGGAGGAGGGCCTGCTCCTGATCAAGGGAGCGGTGCCGGGGGCCAACGTAGATTACCTGATCATCCGGGAGGCCAAGAAGAGGGACAAGGCCAAGGCCGAAGCCCGGCGGCAGGCCATTGCCGCGGCCAAGAAGGCGGCCGAGGAGGCCCGGGCCAAGGCGAAGGCCAAGGGACGCGGACGTCGGTAAACCGGGAGAATGCCAAGCATGAAGCTTTCGATTCGAGACCAGAAAGGCGGCCCGGCGGGCGAACTGGAAGTGGGTTTCCCGCTGGTGGAGGCCGGCAAGGGCGACCAGGCGGTGCATGACGTGGTGGTGGCCTACCAGGCCGCCCAGCGCATGGGGACCGCCTGCACCAAGACGCGCTCCGAGGTGGCGGGCGTCAACAAGAAACCCTGGCGGCAGAAGGGCACCGGGCGCGCGCGCCACGGCACCCGCAAGTCCCCCATCTGGGTGGGCGGCGGCGTGGTGTTCGGCCCCAAACCCCGCGATTTCTCGAAGAAGGTCAACAAGGCCACCCGCAAGCTCGCCCTCCGCAAGGCGCTCACCGAGCGGTTGCAAAACGGCGACGTGGTGCTGGTGGACGACCTGAAATTCGAAGCCCCCAAGACCAGGAGCTTCCTTGCCGTGCTGGATGCGCTGGAGGTGGAGGGCGTGATCCTGGTGGTGCACGCCGGGGACAACGAGCCCCTGCTGCTTTCCGCCCGGAACGTGCCCGGCGTGGACGTGACCACCGGCGACGCCGTGAACACCTACGACGTCCTGCGCTACGACAAACTGGTCGTGACGCGGTCCGCCTGGGAGCAGATCGAACAACGCTTGAAGTAAGATGAGCCCGTTTGACATCATCAAAACCGCCCGCCTGACCGAGAAGGGCAGCATCCAGGCCGAGCAGTTCAACCGCTACATCGTGGTGGCGGACCGCCGGGCCAACAAGATTCAGATCCGCCAGGCGGTGGAGGAGCTGTTCAAGGTCACCGTGACCGAGGTCCGCACCATGAACGTGCGGGGCAAGAAACGCCGCCAGCGCACCCATCAAGCGGGCAAATCTCCTGATTGGAAAAAAGCGATCGTCACCCTCAAGGAAGGCGACGCGATCGTGTTGACCTGAGCGAATCCAGCACCATGGCCGTCAAGACTTTCCGACCCACCACCCCCTCGAACCGGTACAAGACCGTCTCGAGCTTCGAGGAGATCACCAAGCGCAAGCCCGAGAAGCGCCTGCTCACCACCCGCAAGAAGCGCGGCGGGCGCAACTGCTATGGCCGCATCACCGCCCGGGGCATCGGCGGCGGGCACAAGCAGCGCATCCGCAACGTGGACTTCAAGCGCAAGAAGCACGGCGTGCCGGCGAAGGTGACGGCGATCGAATACGATCCCATCCGCAGCGCCCGGCTCGCCCTGCTCGAGTACCAGGACGGCGTGAAGCGCTACATCGTGGCCCCCAAGGGCCTCGAAGTGGGCGCCGAGGTGATGAGCGGGCCGAAGGCCCCGCCCAACGTGGGCAACTGCCTCCCCCTGAAGGCCATCCCCGCCGGCATGGAGATCCACAACGTCGAGATGTTCCCCGGCAAGGGGGCCCAGATGGTGCGCGCCGCCGGCAGCTCCGCCACCCTGATGTCGCGGGACGGCGGTTACGCGCTGGTGAAACTGCCCTCGGGCGAGATTCGGCGGGTGCACGAAAGCTGCTACGCCACCATCGGCCAGGTGGGCAACCTGGATCACGAAAACATTTCCCTGGGCAAGGCGGGACGGCGGCGGCACCTGGGCCGGCGGCCGATCACCCGCGGCGTGGCCCAGAACCCCGTGGACCATCCCAACGGCGGCGGTCAGGGCAAGTCGAAGGGCGGCGGCGGCTGGCAGCAATTGACCTCCCCGTGGGGGCTGCTGGCCAAGGGCTATCGCACCCGCCCCCGGCGCAAGGCCTCGAACCGCTTCATCGTGGTCCGCCGGGACGGTCGCCCGATGAAACAGAAATAATTTGGCTTATGGGACGCTCGATCAAAAAAGGCCCGTTCGTGGACCAGCATTTGCTGGACAAGGTGTTGAAGGCCAAGGAGACCAACTCCAAGGTGCCCATCAAGACCTGGTCGCGGCGCTCGACGATCACGCCGGACTTTGTCGGCCTGACCATCAACGTGCACAACGGGAAGGTTTTCAACTCGGTGTTCATCACGGAAAACATGGTGGGCCACCGGCTGGGCGAGTTCTCCCTCACCCGCACCTTCCGCCAGCACGGCTCCCACACCGCCAAGGCCGAAAGGAAGTAAGACCGCATGGAAGTCAAAGCCATCACTCGCAACGCCCGGATGTCCCCGCAGAAAGTGCGGGAGATCACCCGCCAGATTCAGGGGTTGAAGGCGGAGGAAGCGCTGGCCACCCTCGCGTACGTGCCGCGCAAGTCGGCCCGCCTGGTTGCCAAGACGCTCCGGTCGGCCCTGGCCAACGCCGATCACAACCTGCATCTGCCCACCGAAACCCTCCGCGTCAAGGAGGCCACCGTGGGCCCCGGCCAGACGCTCAAACGCTTCGTGCCCAAGGCCCGCGGTTCCGCCGGGCCCATCCGCAAACGCAGTTGTCACATTCGAATCGTCCTGTCCGACCAGTAATCTCCCTATGGGTCAAAAGACACATCCAATCGGGCTCCGGCTTGCCGTCAATCGGGACTGGCGTTCCCGCTGGTACGCCCCCAAGAAAGAGTTTGGTCCGTTGCTGATCGAGGATCACCGGATCCGGTCCTTCCTGCGCCAGCGCCTGGAGGGGGCCGCCGTGCCGCGGGTTCAGATCGAGCGGGCGGCCAACCGCTGCCGCATCACCATTCACACCGCCCGGCCGGGCGTGGTGATCGGGCGCAAGGGCGCGGAGATTGACAAGCTCAAGGAAGACCTCGGCAGGCTCACGGGCAAGGACGTTTACGTGGACATCATCGAGATCAAGCGTCCCGAGCTGGACGCCTACCTCGTGGCCGAGAACGTGGCCCTGCAGCTGGAGCGCCGCATCGCCTTCCGCCGCGCCATGAAGCGCGCCGTCCAGTTGACCATGGACGCCGGCGCCGAGGGCGTCCGCATCCGCTGCTCCGGCCGCCTCGGCGGCGCCGAGCTGGCCCGCACGGAGAATTACCACATGGGCCGGGTGCCGCTGCACACCCTGCGGGCCAACATTGACTACGGCTTCGCGGAAGCCCGAACGCTTTACGGAGTCCTGGGCGTCAAGTGCTGGATTTGCACCGGCGAGACCCAGGTCGAGAAACAGCGGCCGGTGATCCAAACCCCGGCCGCGCCCACGCCCACGATCTAAGGAGACCGTCCGATGCCATTAATTCCCTCCCGGGTCAAATATCGCAAACAACAGCGCGGCAACCGCGCCGGCATGGCGCAGAAGGGCAACACCGTCGCCTTCGGCGAATACGGGTTGCAGGCCCTCGAACGCTGCTGGCTGGAGAGCAAGCAGATCGAAGCCGCCCGCGTGGCCATCACCCGCCAGATGAAACGCCGGGGCAAGCTGTGGATCCGGGTCTTCCCGGACAAGCCCATCACCAAGAAGCCCCTCGAAGTGCGCATGGGCAGCGGCAAGGGCGCGGTGGACTGCTGGGTGGCCGTCGTGCGCCCGGCCACGATGCTGTTTGAAGTGGACGGGGTCTCGGAGGAAGTGGCCCGGCAGTCGTTGCGCCTGGCGGCGCACAAGCTGCCCATCCGGACCCAGTTTGTGGCCCGGCACCGGCACGGCTGAGCGAACACGGAAGCAGGCTAATGAAGTACGCGGAAATCAAGGAAAAAACGGCGGTGGAGCTGGCGGCGCTGAGCCGCGACCTGCGCCAGGAACTCTTCATGCTCCGGTTGCAGAAGGCCAGCAGCCAGCTGGAAAAGACCTCCCGGCTGCGCAACCTGCGTCACGACATTGCCCGGGTGGAGACCCGGTTGACCGAACTCCGGCGCGCCAAGGCGATCCGGCAGGAAACCAACGCCTAGGGATTTTTTTTGAGTCATGGCTGAAACACAGGCAAAAACCTCACGCCGCAAGGAGCGCACCGGCCAGGTGGTGTCCGACAAGATGGCCAAGACCATCGTGGTGCGCGTGGAACGGCGCATCCGGCACCCGCGCTACCACAAGATCGTCCGGCGCTTCAACAAACTGCACGCCCACGACGAGCAGGAACAGGCCCGGTTGGGCGACTGGGTGCGCATCCGCGAGTGCCGCCCCCTCTCCCGCCACAAGTGCTGGCGGCTGGTCGAGGTGCTCGGCCCCAAACGCGGCGCGACGAAGACCCCCGAAGGGAAGGAATAACCATGCTGCAACTGCGATCCATTCTGACCGTGGCGGACAATTCCGGCGCCAAACGCGCCGCCGCCATCCGGGTGCTCGGCCCCAACCAGCGCTACGCCCGGGTGGGCGACATCATCAAGGCCCACATCAAGGAAGCCGCCCCCGACGGCGCCGTCAAAAAGGGCGACGTGGTGGACGCCGTGGTGGTCCGCACCCGCCAGCCGATCTTCCGTTCGGACGGCTCCTCGCTGCGTTTCGACAGCAACGCGGTGGTGATCGTGGACAAGGACGGCAACCCCAAGGGCACCCGCATCTTCGGCCCCGTGGCGCGCGAACTGCGGGAGAAAAAATTCATGAAGATCATTTCCCTGGCTCCGGAAGTCATCTGATGCCATGAAACGCTTTCACGTAAAACGCGGCGACGAAGTGGTGGTGCTGACCGGCACCGAAAAAGGCAAGCGCGGCCGGATCATCCGCGTCCTGACCAAGAAGGACCGGGTGGTCATTGAAGGGGTCAAGATGATGAAGAAGCACGTCCGCAAAAGCCAGGAACACCCCGAGGGCGCCATCATTGACATCGAAGGCAGCATCCACGTCTCCAACGTGATGCGCGCCGATCGCTACGACGCCCGCGCCGCCCGCCGTTCCGCCCCGTCGGCCGAGACCGCCTGAGACCGATCATGAAACCGAGGTTGCAACAGAAGTACGCCGAAGAGATTCGCCCCGCGCTGCAGAAAAAACGGGGCTACCGGAACATCCACGAGATTCCCGCCCTGGAGAAGATCGTGATTCACATGGGCGTGCCCTCGAGCCAGGAAAAATCGGCCCTCGAAGAGGCCATGCGCGACCTGGCCACCATCACCGGCCAGCGCCCCGTGATTGACAAGGCCCGCAAAAGTGTGTCGAACTTCAAGATTCGCGCCGGCCAGTCCATCGGCTGTCACGTCACGCTGCGCCGCGCGATGATGTATGAATTTATGGATCGCCTGATCTCGGCCACCCTGCCGCGCATCCGCGACTTCCGCGGCCTCAGCAGCCGCGCCTTCGACGGCCGCGGCAACTACTCCCTGGGGCTGGAGGATCAGAGCATCTTTCCCGAGATTGACCTGGACAAGATCAAGCGCCACCAGGGCATGGACGTGACCATCGTCACCACCGCCCGCACCAACGAGGAGGCGTACGATTTGTTGAAACTCATGGGCATGCCCTTTGCCGAGAAAAAGTAAGCTATGTCGAAGAAGGCTTGGATTCAACGAGACCGGCGCCGGCGCCGGACGGTGGAGAAATACGCCGCCCGCCGCGCGGAACTGAAAGCGAACCGCGACTACGCGGGGCTGGCCAAACTGCCCCGCGACGCCAGCCCCGTCCGGCTGGTGAACCGCTGCCAGGTCACCGGGCGCAAGCGCGCTTATATCCGCAAATTCCAGATGTCCCGCCTCACCTTCCGCGAGATGGCCCTGGCGGGCATGATCCCCGGCGTCACGAAAGCCAGTTGGTAATCCGCCCATGTTAACCGATCCCATCGCCGATTTGCTGACGCGCATCCGCAACGCCTACCGCGCCCGGCACCAAACCGTGGACCTCCCGCACTCGAAGGTGAAGGAGAGCATCGCCCGCGTGCTGGTCAAGGAGGGCTACCTGGCCGACTGCGCGGTGAGCGGAGACAAGAAAAAAGTGCTGCGCCTCACCCTGCGCTACGCGGGCCGCAAGCCGGCGGTCACCGGCCTGCGCCGCGTCAGCAAACCGGGCCTGCGCCACTACGTGGGCGCGGACGAAGTGCCCCGGGTGCTGGGCGGCTTGGGCGTGCCCATCCTCTCCACCTCCCAGGGCGTCATGAGCGGACGCGAAGCCCGCCGGGCCCACGTCGGCGGCGAAGTCGTGTGCTACGTCTGGTAGAAGGGTTAATCGAGCTATGTCACGAATCGGCAAACTTCCCGTCCCCATCCCCGACAAGGTCAAGGCCGCGCTCAAGGGCCGGACGATCCACGTCGAAGGCCCCAAGGGCAAACTGGATTTCGAAGTGCCCGGGCGCATCGAGGTGCGCATTGACGACGGCCGGGTGCTGGTGACCCGCGCGGACGACCAGCCCCAGACCCGGGCCCTCCACGGCCTGAGCCGCGCCCTGATCAACAACATGGTCAAGGGCGTCTCGGACGGCTACGTGAAACGGCTCGAAATCCACGGCGTCGGCTTCAAGGCCGCCGTGAGCGGGGGCAAGGTGACGATGCATCTGGGCTATGCCCATCCCATCGAATACTCCATTCCCGCCGGCGTCTCGGTGAAGGTCGAGGACAACACCAAAATCATCGTGGAAGGCGCGGACAAACAGGCGGTGGGGCAGGTGGCGGCCGAACTCCGCAGCTACTACCCGCCGGAGCCCTACAAGGGCAAGGGCGTCCGCTACGCCGACGAGCGCGTGGTGCGCAAGGAGGGCAAGAAGGTCCAGTAACGACCGCGGGGCAAGGAACCATGAGAACTGACAAGAAACGCAAACTGTTGCAACGGCGGCGGCGCGGCATCCGCAAAAAGGTGCGCGGCACGGCGGAACGCCCGCGCATGAGCGTTCGCTTCACCGGCCAGCACATCTACGTGCAGTTTATTGACGACGATCTGGGGCGGACCCTCGCCCAGGCCTCGACCCGCTCGAAGCAGCTCGCCGCCGAAGGCAAAAAGCTGGCGGCCAACGTCGAGAGCGCCCAGGTGGTCGGCAAGGCGGCCGCCGAGGCCGCGAAGAATCAGGGCATCACCGCCGTGGTGTTCGACCGCAGCGGCGCGCGGTATCACGGCAAGGTGGCGGCGCTGGCCGAGGCGGCCCGCGAGGCGGGACTGAAATTTTAGCGGATTCCAGGAGTTTCAAAGTGGCTGAGCAAGATCAAAAACCCAGCGTGGAAAGCAAACCGGAAAGCAACGCGCCCGCTCCGGCGGCCCCGGCCGGGTCCGGCGGCGCCGCAAGCGGGACGCCCGCGGCGCCGTCCGCCGCGAAACCGGCCGGTCCGCCGGCGGAATCCCAGCCCGCCTCCGCCCCCCGGGGCGGCCAGCGCGGCTTCGGCGGCGGCCGGGGCGGCCGCGGCGGCGGCTTCGGCGGGCGCGGCGGGCGCGGCGGCGGCTTCGGCGGGCGCGGCGGGCGCGGCGGCCGGGATCGGCGGCGGCCCGACGACGGCCCCCAGGACGACATGGAGGAGCGGGTGATCTTCATCAACCGTTCGTCCAAGGTGGTCAAGGGCGGTCGGCGCTTCAACTTCAGCGCGCTGGTGGCCGTGGGCGACCGCAAGGGCAAGGTGGGCCTGGGCATGGGCAAGGCCCGCGAGGTGGTGGAAGCCATCCGCAAGGGCAACGAAAACGCCCGCGCCAACCTCGAAAAAGTGGCCCTCCTCGACAACACCATCCCCCACGAAGTGCTGGTGGATTACGATGGCGCGAAAGTGCTCCTCCGCCCGGCCTCGCCCGGCACCGGCGTCATCGCCGGCAAGACCGTCCGGGCGGTGCTCGAACTGGCCGGTTTGCGCGACGTGCTGAGCAAGTCGCTGGGCTCCAACAACGCGGCCAACGTGGCCAAGGCCACCATGTGCGCCCTGCGGCAGCTCCGGCTGCGGGATGAGATTTACCAACTGCGCGGGTTGCCGCTGGACCGTTCGAAGAACGAGAGCGAAACCCCGGCTCCGACCACGACCTAATCGAGCTTATGCGACTCCACACTCTGAAACCCCGTCCCGGGGCGAAACATCGGCGCAAGCGCGTGGGACAGGGCCCCGGCAGCGGTCGGGGCAAGACCGCCACCCGCGGCCAGAACGGTCAGCGCTCCCGCTCCGGCGGCTCGTTGCGGCCCGGCTTCGAGGGCGGCCAGATGCCGCTCATCCGGCGCCTGCCCAAGCGCGGCTTCAACAACGCCCGCCACGCCACGGTGTACATTCCGGTGAACGTGGGCGCGCTCCAGCAGTTCGCGGAAGGCACCGAGGTGACGGAGGAACTCCTCCGCCAGAAAGGCCTGGCCAACGGCCGCGCCGACGGCGTGAAGCTGTTGGGCAGGGGCGATTTGGACCGTAAATTGACCGTCAAAGTGCAC
>Ga0256914_1000989_pt1 | contig 27040 bp, 21 predicted proteins | sample HulkmetaG_FD_191571 | JGI IMG/M metagenome (GOLD analysis project Ga0256914, IMG submission 191571) | Hydrothermal chimney microbial communities from Main Endeavour vent field at the Juan de Fuca Ridge, Pacific Ocean - Hulk | ecosystem: Environmental > Aquatic > Marine > Hydrothermal vents ... | reverse complement strand
TGCCCGATGTGGACGTTGACCTGCCGGGCGTGGAAGCCAAGCTGCCCGATGTAGACGTTGACCTGCCCGACGTGGAAGCCAGCCTGCCCGATGTGGATGTTGACCTGCCCGACGTGGAAGCCAAGCTGCCCGATGTGGACGTTGACCTGCCGGACATGGAAGCCAAGCTGCCCGATGTGGACGTTGACCTCCCCGACGTGGAAGCCAGCCTGCCAGATGTGGACGTTGACCTACCGGGCGTGGAAGCCAGCGCAGCCGTTGGTGGCGCCGTTGAAAATCTGACCAGCCGCACCCAGGGCAGCATCGATCTGAGTGGCGTGGCCGCAGAGAACATCACCCAGTGCCCGCAAAAATTGGCCCGCATCAAAGGCATTGGCCGGGTTTACGAAGATAAACTCTATCAAATCGGCATCGGCACCTTCTGGCAGGTAGCCACTGCCTCGGTGCAACTACTCTCCGACACCTTCGGCATCAAGGAATTCCAAGCCGTGAACCTGGAAGCTATCCAGCGATTTGCCCGGGAATGGGCCGAAAAGACTGGAACCGAAGGCAAATTGTGGAACGGCAATCAGCCCGATGATCTGGAAACGCTGCCAGGCATTGGCAAAACCTATGAAGGCCGCTTATATGATGCCGGCATTTGCACCTGGGCCAAACTTGCTCAACTTTCTCCCGATGAGCTTGCTGCCATCCTCAAAGCCCCCAGTTGGAATCAACCTGATTACGCTGCCTGGATTGCCTACGCCAAAGCACAAATAAGCTGAGTTTGAAATCCAAAGTCCAGTGACCGGTATGCAACGGCCATGGACGCACAAGCATTGCAATCCTCTCTTCGTGCCCTTCGAGCCTTCGTGGCTAAGGATTGAAGGGCACGACCTGTATCGTTACGACTGAAAAAGGATGCTGTCTAGGGGCCTTCCCACAAAACCACCTGAGTTTCGCCCGAAAGCAGTGGCAGGGGCGCACCTGTTTCTGCATCGTAAAGCCCAGCAATGATGCGATAGCTGCCGGAAGCCAGTTGAGCGGGCGCACGCAACACAAAATTACTGCTTATCGGCTGGCCCGCGGGCCACGACGAGGTGGGCAAAGCGCCAAAACCGGGCAATAGATCAGCTTGGGCAATTTTCTGCCAGTCCGCCGTGAGCCAATGCACAAAAATCTTGTAGGAACGCTCAGGTGTCGCGGTTGCCTGCCAGTGCAATGTCAGGCGCAGGGGCTGATGGGGCTGGGGGGGGATGGGCACCATGTCATAGCCCAGCAGGTGAATGTTATCCTCAAAGGCTACACTGAGCCCGATAGCAGGAGCCAACGGCGCTTGCTGCCAGCCTTGCACCCGCACATAAGTTTGCCCGGCGAAGGCCTGGTCATAGATGAGCTGTGCATTGTTTTCCAGCCAGGCCCGAATCACACCGTTAGGGTCATTGACTGTATCGTAGCCACGTAGCAGCCACACCATGTTATGCTCCCGAAAGAGCTGGCTCAGTTGGGCCTCGGTACGCTGCTGGCTGATAGCATAAAAATCGCTGCTCGGGTCGCCCCACCCGATGTCAGGAGCGCCGTCGACAAAACCGGCCAGCGCAACCACAGGCCCGGCCTGCACGGGCACAGCAGGAGGATCATCGTCCAGACGGCCCATCCACCCCACTGTGCCGGGCCAATAATAGCTAAAAGCGGGATAAAGATAGCCGGCATCGATGAGAATGGCATCGTTCGGGCCCAAATGGTCGTCGAGGGCCGCGATGGCACCCCGCAAATCATCCGCAGCCTCGTACTGGAAGCGCTGCGTGTGATAGTTGCGCAAACTCAGGCCAGAGCCCAGCAGCAAGAGCCCCAGCAGCCCCGCGCTCAGCACCTGTCCCGGCAGCTTGCCGCGCTCCCAAAGAGCAGCCAAGCCCGCAGCCACCAGCAAGGGCCAGGGCCCGCTGTACACATTCAGGTAGCGCACGTGGTAAAGGGGCGTAATGGTTTGCGAGATGAACAGGATGATGAGCAATGGCCCCAGCAGCAGCGCCCACAGCAAGCCCACGCGCCCACGTTGCCCGCCCGGGCGTAAGGCGCCCGCGCCCGCGGCCAGCGCCAGCGCGCCCACCAGCCACCAGCGCCCGGCATCTATCGATTGCCCCAAAGCCAATGCGGTGCTGCCTTCGCGGGCTACGCGCAGCAACAACGGGCCCAGGGTCAATGATTCGCGCCAGGGGGGCACGGGAGGGTGCAAAGCCTGATGCAAAGCATGGGGCAGCCAGGGCAAATAAAGCAAAAGCGCGGCGACTTGTGCAGCCAGCCAAGGCCCGAGCTGCCGAGGCCAACGCCGCCACAGCCAGGGAATCAGCACCAAGTTCAGCGCCATGAGCGTGAATGCCGCGTAATAAAGCGTCCACAGCAGCAACGCCGCCACCAACGCATATCCCACCAAAGCGCCACTAAACCGCTGCCGCGAATGCAAAAAATCCAGCACAAATTTGAGCAGAAGCAGGGTCAAAAAGAGGCCCAGGGTGTACATGCGTACCTCCTGGGCATACCAGATGCCAAAAGGATTGATGGCGGCCAAAAAGGCTGCCAGCAACCCTGTGCCCGGGCCAAACAAACGTCGCCCAAGAGACGCGGTGAGGGCAATCCCGGCCACGCTGAACCACAGCGAAAAAAAAGCCAAACTAAACTCGCTGCCCCCAGCCCCAACGCGCCAGCCGTGCAACAGTGCATAATACAAGGGCGGGTGAATATCCAATGCTGTGTGGGCCCACATGGCAGCTAAAGATTTGCGGGCCAACAGGGCGCTGACCGTTTCATCGTACCACAAACTGTCAGCGCCCAAATGGTAGACGCGCAAAGCAAAGCCCAGCAGCAAAATGCCGCTCAACCCCAGACGTTCAGCCAAACGTGGGCGCATGGACTTTCCTTTGGGCATGACGGCTGTTAATCCTTCTTGAAGGTCATGTATTTCATCAATTTTCCTGCCAGATTAGAAAGAGGCATGGTTTGCAGCCAAATTTTCCCGGGCCCGGTGAGCGTGGCCAAAAAGAGTCCCTCACCCGAGAAGAAGATATTTTTCAGGCCCTTGACCCGCTGGATGTCATAGCGCACGCTCTCTTCGAACATGGCAATGTAACCGGGATCGATGCGCATGGATTCACCCGCGGCCAATGTGTATTCCCGCACCTCGCCAGGAATCTCGAAAAAGACCACACCTGGGCCCGTGACCTTTTGCAGAATAAATCCCTCGCCGCCAAAAAGACCCGCACCCAGTTTTTTGTTCAGGTGCATGCTCAATTTGACCGAGCTCTGGGCGCACATGAACGCGTCTTTCTGGCAAATGAGGCTCTGACCAGCCGCCAATGATACCGGAATCACCTTACCGGGTGCTTCGGGCGCAAATACCACCAAGCCATCATCCTCTTTGCTGGTGTATGTGGTCATAAACAACGATTCCCCAGCCAACATGCGCCCCAAGCCCTTCATCAGGCCCCCTTTTGTGTTCGTCTCCATGCTAATGTTACCCTGCATCCAGGCCATGCCGCCCGATTCGGTGTAAACGCTTTCACCGCGCGCTAGGTAAATATCCAGCGATTGCATAACGGTTCCATGAATGTCGTAACGCATAATAGGCTCCTGTTGAAAATGATGGTTACTACTAAGGTAGCCCGGATAGAAACCACGAAGCCACAAAGGCACGAAGAAAAGAAAAAGCTTTGAAATGCTTGGTGTTCTTAGTGTCTTTGCACCTTTGTGGTGATTGAAGTCGGGTACGTTAGTCGTTACAAATGATGATGCTTATTTTTTGGCTGCCCGAAATTCATCAATTTTGGATTTGGGCAGGATATGGCTTTGGCGTTCGTATTGGGCGTTCTGGGCAGCTTGCTCACCGGGGGTCAAGCCGCCCAGGCTGCCCAGAATGGCTACCCGCGATAAAAGGCGTCGGGTATCCTGGCTTTCGCACAGCGGACAAGGCCAGGTGGCACTTTCGCCCACCGATTGCATGCTACGGGAAAGTTTGGTGAAGATGTGGCCACAATTTTGGCACTGATAGTCGTAAACGGGCATGATGGCTCCACAAAAACGTTGACTCTGGGATAGATGAGGCTGGCGTCAGCAGCATCATCTCATGGGAGGAAGGATGGTTTGCCAGCGGGCGAGTTCAGCACCATCGGCTGGGTTGTAGAGGATGATGAGCAGGGTGGTTTCGGTGTCGGGCAGGGTGGGAAGTGCCAAATCATAGCCATCCAGCACGGTTTCGCCAGCCCGCCACAGGGTTGGAGGATAGGCGTTGTGCACGGGCCAGGCATCTTGCTGAACCCAGAGCGCACCATCGGGCCCGAGCAGCCGGGCCGAGATTTTGAAATCGGGCGGGGTGTGCTGGACCTGCCACCACAGGCGGACGCGCAGTGAGGGGCCACTGCGGGGCTGGCGGGGCACAGCTTGCCAGCCTTCGAGATGGAGTTCCGGCAATAGGGGTTGATGCAGCACTTGCGGCGGCAAGGGCAGTTGGGCCTGTCCCGGCGGCCATATCTGAATCAGCGGGCCTACTGCGCTCAGGCTGTAACGCTGGGGTAATCCATCGAGGGGATGGGTGGTAAAGGTGGTCATGCCCTGGCCCAGGCTTTGCGCAATGCCTGCCATGCGATCATCGTCGCGGTCGGCGGCCAGCGTTTGCACGCCCAGACCCATTTCGTCTTCATATTGAAAATAGCGCAGCAAGGTCATTTCGCCCAAAAAGCCAATGACCCGAGCTTCGGAGCCTGCGCTTTCTAGCATGTCGTGGCCGTAGTCGTGGATGCCCCAGGCTCGAGCGGGGGGGTGACGGCGATCCAGTTGGGGCCAGTGTGCAGCCAGGCTTTGGCCGGGCAACAGAAGTAGCAAGGTGGCGACCATTGGCATGCCCCAGGCCCGCAGGCCAGGCTTTTGGGTGGATGCCAGCAGGGTCGCTGCTCCCTGCCAGAGTTGCTGCATTCCCAGCGCTATGCCCAGGGCCATGATGATGAATAGGGGAATGAGGAAAACGTCGATATCCTGTACTTTGTAGATGGCCGCGAATCCGAGATCGGTTATGGCGATCAGCAGAAGCAGCAGGGCTTCGCGTCGGTTTTTGAACCACCATGGGCCCGAGATGAGTAACAGCCCCACGCCCATCCAGCCGAATTGTTGCCGGGCCAGGGTGAGCAAATCGCCTACGGTGCGCTGAATGCCAAAAGGGTTTTCAAGGATGAAGGCTTGGCCATATCCGCCCCCTGCCAGCCATGGCCAAAATCCCAGGCGGGCGTAGCTGCCATCCAGCGACCCGATGTGTGCGCGTAATGGCAGCAGCAGGTAAGTCAGAAGGGGTGCAAGCAGAATCGGGAGGAGGGAAGCGAGGACGCGCGGGCGCAGTATGTTTTTTGCATCCACCCAAAAAATAAAGAGGAACAACCCGGGCAGCAGCAGGAGGGTGAGCCGATGATGAGCCAATCCCATGCCCACCGCCAGGGCCAGGGCCATGAGCCATTTTTGCCGCTGCGATGCGGGGGCATGGGCCCAGCGTATGGCGGTGTAGAGGATGCCCAGGGTGATGGCTCCCTGAAAGGTGTAGACTTCGGCGATGGTGGCTTGGGCGTGCCACGCCGGACTGATGGCCAGCAGCAGGGCTGCGCTCAGGGCAGGAATGGGGGCAACACGCAGGTGGCGGGCCAAAAGGTAGAGGAGGGTGATAGCGGTGGCCGCGGCCAGGGCCGAGAAAAGGTTGACGCGGTACGCGGCATCGCCCCAGGGAATGAGGTGTTCCAGGGTGAAGGCCAGGATTTCGTAAAGGGGGTAGCCGGTGGGATGCAGGATGGCCAACGTGGGCACAGCCAGTTGCATTTCTAATGAGTCGTCAAAGAGGGTGACGACTGTGGGTGCCAGGGTGCTCAGGTAAAGGAGGAGGCTGGCGGCAAAGGTTAAGGCCGGCAAAAGTTTGTTACGCATAGAATAAGTATAACGCAAGTTTCTGAGAACTGCATGGGCGCCCGATGCCCGAAGTCAGGGGCAGGGGCTGAGCCTTGCGGGCGCGGGCGCATGATGCGCAGGTGCGGGCCAGGAGTCAATCGATGGATAGCGGGAAGGTCTGGTTGGTCAGGTTTTGGAAGCTGCCATCAGCCAGTTGGCGGTAGAGGATGATTTGCAGGGTGTCGGGTGGTGGGGCGGTGTCGGGCCAGCTCAGGGTGAAGGCGTCGAAGACTGTTTGGCCGGGACGCAGGCTGGTGGTGGGGGTAAAGCCCAGTGCGGGCGCAGCATGATCTTGCTGCATGATGATGTTGCCTCCTGCGAGCAGGCGCACGCTGATGGCCCAATTCTGTTGCGGGGTTTGGCGGGCTTTTAGGGCCAGATGCAGGGTGGTCAGGGTGTCGCTTTTTTGCACCTGGTAGCCCAGCAGGATGAGGTTATCGCCCAGTTTTGCTCCACTGTAGGTGAGGTCACGGATGCTGCGTTGGGGCAATTGTTGGGGTGAGGCCAGCAGCAGGCTCGGGCCCCACGCGGTGTAGCGCAAGGGCAGGCCGCTTTGCGCTGCGGCATAATTGGCAGCCGTGGCGCTGACTAGCAGCGGGCGCTGTGCTTCCAATGCGCGAAATGCGTCGCTCGGGCCCAAAGCGCTGACATCGGGCCGCAGTCCCCAAATGGTGGTAAGATAATCCAGCGCCAGTTTTTCCTGCATATCGGTGATGATGGCGCTGTTTTGGGGGGGATTTTGGGCCAAGATGTGTTGGCCGGGCACAAGGCCGGTGTCATCTGCCCGGTGGCGTTGATTGGCCCGAGGATAAACATCTGTCCCTTTGCCAATAATCAACGCGGCTAACAGGGCCAACAGCAGGCCCCGCCAAAAATGCCCATGATTGCGCTGCCACAATTGCAGCCAGGCATAGGCTGCTCCCAGCAAAATCAGCGGATACAATGGCATGATGACCTGAAACCAATTGCCCTGGCGATCGATGTAACAAAATATAAGATAGATGAGGGCGGTGGTGGTAAAGAGTATGGCGGGCCGACCTCGCCACACATACCATCCGGCCAGCCCCACCAGTAGCAACAGGGGGGTCAACTCCATCCAAATCAATGAAAATTGTCCCAACTTCATGGGTAGCAAGGACCAGGTGAGTTCATCCTGCCCTTGTTTGGTGGCGATAAAGCTAAGAAACCACTGGCTGGCTGAGGCCCACTGGCCCGCTCCCCACCATTCAGGATGCTGGGCGCCCCGCACATAAACGTAGCTGTATGATGTCAGTGGCAAAAGAGCCAGGAGTGTGCCTTTGAGAATGAGCCGCCCTCGTTTAAGCAGTTGGGGTTGTTTGAGCAGCACAAAGGCCAGGGCTCCGGGCCCGATGAACAAGACAGTTACCATGTGCGCCAGTCCCAATCCCAGCAAGAGTGCCAACGCATAAAGCCAGCGTTCCTGTTGTCTTTCATCCCAGGCCAGCAACACAGCCACAATGAGTAAGGTGTGCAGCACTGCCGAGGTGTATTGCTCGGTGCTGACTGCGTAATACCAAAAGAAGTAGGTCATGGCATAGAACAGGCTGAATCCCAGGCTGATGAATAAATGACCGCTGGTGATGCGATAAAGCAGCACAAAGAAGAGAGCCAGCGCCAGCAGGGCCCACAGGGTAGAGTAGCTGGAAAGAATGGGGACAGGATTGGCGTGGGGAAACAACAACCGCCAGCCGTGGAACCAGGCCCATCCTCCCATGGTGTAGAGGGGATAACCGGGTGCGTTGGAGGGGCGGGCCTGAACCTGGGCGTATTGATGGGTGATGAGATCGCCCCCTTGCAAATCGCCGGGCGTGAGGCCGGTATCCAGTGTGGCGCCGTAAAGCAGGCTCGCCAGCAACAAGAGCAGCAGCAGGCCCCAGCGCCCGCGCCGCCCCAGCCAGCTAGATGCAGTGGTTGTTTGTGGTGAGTTTGTCATGGTGTCATTTTATCATTGAACGGCGTAGCAGGCATTTTTTCGGCTGGCGGTGTCCTGGTTCAGTTTTGCCGAAGGTATCCATTTACAAAAGTGATGTAACGACTAACGTACCCGACTTCAATCACCACAAAGGCGCAAAGACACTAAGAACACCAAGCATTTCAAAGCTTTTTCTTTTCTTCGTGCCTTTGTGGCTTCGTGTCTTCGTGGTTTCTAGCCGGGCGACCTTAGTAGTAACAAAGTGATGCCAAACTTAGTTAAAATTGGGCCAGTTGTGGCACAATAGGGCCAATAAAATTCACTCATCAATAAAATTAAGGAGCAAACAAAAAATGGAACGTACTTTTGTAATGATTAAACCGGATGGTGTGCAGCGTGGCCTGATTGGCGCTATTGTACAACGCTTTGAGCGCCGTGGCATGAAAATTGTTGCCATGAAGATGGTACACGTTTCGCAGGAATTAGCTGAAAAGCACTATGCTGTGCATCAGGGCCGCCCCTTCTACAACAGCCTCATCGAATATATCACCTCTGGGCCCGTGGTTGCCATGGTTCTGGAAAGTACCGATGCCATCGCCGTAGCCCGCAATACCATGGGTGCTACCAAGCCTGCAGAAGCTGCCCCCGGAACTATCCGGGCCGACTTTGGTGTGGAGATTGGCCGCAACCTGGTTCATGGTTCCGATGGACCTGACACTGCCGCTTTCGAGATTGGCCTGTGGTTCGGCGATGACCTGCCTGGCTGGCAACGTAGCACCGACGACTGGATTTTCGAATAACCGGGCGCTGGTTTTTTGGGGGCCACAGCTTTCACAGAAACATTCCTTCATGTTCTTTAGAATGCGCATCTACTTAAGTAACTGATGCTATGAATGTTAAAATGTGACGGCTCATCGCTACCCAGAGTGCACCACTAGAGCACCAAGGCACCAAGGCACTAAGAACACCAAGCATTTCAAAACTTTTTCTTTCTTTGTGCCTTTGTGGCTTCGTGTCTTAGTGGTTTCTAGCCGGGCTACCTTAGCCGTTCTATACAAGTGTTGCTCATGGAATCTCAAAAAATTGCCATCCTCACCGGCGCAGGCGTTTCCAAGGCCAGCGGTATCCCTACCTATCGCGATGGCACCGATAGCTTGTGGAACAATTATCATCTAAAAGAGCTGGCCACGCCTGAGGCTTTTGCCCGAGATCCCAGGCTGGTATGGGAATTTTACGATTGGCGGCGGCAAAACATGGCCGCGGCCCGCCCCAATCCAGCACACAAAACGCTTGCGAAAATGGAGGCTGCCGGGCCCGATGTCATTCTGGTAACACAGAATATCGACGGTCTGCATCGGGCCGCGGGCAGTCGCAAGGTGCATTACCTGCATGGCGATATCTGGCTGGTGCGCTGCACCGAATGCGACTACCGGGGCGAAGATCGTCGCGTGCCATTGCCCGAGATTCCTCCCATCTGCCCCCGCTGCGGTGCCATGCTACGCCCCGATATTGTCTGGTTTGGCGAAGCGCTGAATCCTCACACCCTCTACCAGGCTGAGCAAGCCTTTCGCAAGGCGGACATTGCCCTGGTGGTGGGAACTTCGGCGGAGGTGTATCCTGCGGCCTATTTACCCTTTTACACGCTGGAGCATGGCGGCCAGGTCATCGAATTCAACATGGTGCGTTCAGCGCTTTCCGATTACGCCAGTAAGGTGATTCTTGGGCCTGCTGAGCAAACTTTGCCCCATTGGTGGTCACGATGGCAGCAGGCATCAACGTCTTAGATAGGTGATGCTATGAAAGTTGTCATGTGACGGTTCATCGCTATCCAGAGCATACCACCAAGAGCACAAAGGCACGAAGAAAAAAGGGAAAAGAAACGCTCAAGAAAAATCTGTGCCATCTGCGGTTGCCATGGCAACGAATCCATTTTTGCCGTTGGGCGAGATATGCAGGTGCTTTTCTCAAGTTTTCATAATGCCTGCCCCAATTTGTAACACACCCCAAACCTTTCTGCAATTTGACATTAGGGTCATTTTGTTGCAGGATAAGGCAGACACCTCTGTCAGCGAGTAGTCTTATGCCTCATCTCAGATTAGCAAGCAATCGAGCAGTTAGCCTGCACCACAATTCTTTTGTCATCGGCTCAGACCCAGGCTGCGATTTGTCGCTGACCGATAAAAGCATTTTGCCGCGGCATCTTATTTTGCAGCCCAGGGGTCATCAATGGCAGGCTGCCACGCTGAATTTACGGGCTACAGTCTTTGTCAATGAGCGCCCGCTGACCGGTATCGCGCTGCTCAATGACGGTGATAGGATTCGAGTGGGAAATGTGACCATGGTGTGGCAAGAGCAGGATGTAGTTCCTACTCAGGGCAGCCCGTGGATGGGCCTGTTGAGCATTTTGCTGATTGTGCTGATGCTGATGAGTGGTTTGTTTGCCTGGTTCCAATACACCGGCATCTCGCAATCTGCGCTTGCGACTCCCATTGTGGCGCAGCAAGAAGATGCCAAGCCCAAGTTACATTTTCAGCAGCTCAGCAAGACGGGGCATCCTCTTTATAACATTGTTGTGCCCATCCCGCAGGATTAATCTGCGTCTGAACGCCCGGGCAACAACTGCAATGCCATCTGAATGAAATCGGGGCTGAGTAGGCGCGAGGCTAATGCCATGCCCAAATAAAGCGCCGCCGCCAGTAACGATGCCAGCAGGGCCATGATAAAGCTGGCGGGAAGCAGGTTTCGGGCCCACAGGAAGGGGAGCGCCAACAAAAATAATCCGGCAAGTTTGCGCCACGGGAAGCCTAATGTATGCCGCACTTGGGCAAAAAGCAGTAAGGCGTAGGCGTTTAGGCCCGCGGTCAAACCCCAGGCTGTGCCCACTGCACCATAGCGGGCGGTGATGAAAAAGGCGCTGCCCCAAAATAACATCGCCCCTGCCAAGATGGCAATCAATTTTACACGCGGGCTCTGATGCACGGCCGCGGCCACTGTGCCCACGCCCACCAGCACCAAGGCAGGTAACGAAAACAGCATTACCCGCAATACCATGGCCGATTCGCTGTAATCGCCCCCCAGAATAAAGGGCAAAATCCAATCGGCAGTGTAATGCACCGCCACGACGGCAATCATGGCCAGGGCCGCGCCCCATTGCGTCAGAACCTGCAACCATCGCCCCACCCGGGCCTGTTGTCCCCCTTCGTGAAATTCGGTAACGGTGGGCAAAAAGGAGCGAATGAGCTGATCGATGATGGTGAAGATCAAAAAGAAGACTGTGAGCGCTAAATCGTAGAAGGACACCTGCGCCGAATCACCGGTAAGCACTTGCACCAGCACAGTTCCGGTGCGAAAGAGCAAAATCAGGCCCACGTTGGTGGCCCAAAAGCCAAATCCCATGCGCAAATAAGGTTTGAGAAAATGCAAATCGGGTTTGAGGGCCCGCTTATCAAACCACGCCCGGGTCCACCACAGCGCCAGCGCCAGATAAATGACCTCGTTGGCTGCGTAGGCTGCCATCTGCGAAGTGAGCCCCCAGCGCCCTGCCAACAGCACCAAAGGCAGTTGTGTCAGCAGTCGGGCCGAAAGCTCCATGGCCCATTTGCCCATTTCTTTGCGGGCATAAAGCAGATGAAAGCTGCTCCAGGAGATGATGTGCAAGCCTGCGGAAAGGGCAATCAAAAAAGCGGGCCAGCCAGCGAGCCAGGGCGCAATCAACGGGGCAATCAGCAGCATCAGGGGAATGAGTGCCAATGCAATGCCTATGCGCAAAAGAAAAGATTGTCCGAAAAGCTTGCGGGCCGCTTTGGGGTTATCAGCTTCCAGCGGTGGAATATGCCGCCCGAACACCTCCAACCCACCTAGATCGCCAGCCCACCACAGCAGCAGCGAAAGCGACATAGCCAAAGCAAAACGCCCGTACTGCTCCGGGCCCATCCAACGAGGAATAAGCAGGGCCCATAGTGCGCCCCCCACCAATTGAAACACCTTCCCCAAAGTGATGAGGGAAAGGTTGCGACTCATTTTTCGGGCTTCGATAGTCATGGTGAGTAGACCAGGAGGGGCAGATTAGATGGATGGGGTACGACAATGGGCAGTTACGGTGATGAGCCTGGCAAGAGATGGGTGTATTCATTCAGCTACTTGCGGCCCGGCCATGATAGCACAAAAGAAAGTGCGTGGGAAAAGCATCAGAGAAACGTGTACCGGGCGTCATGCAGAAAATGCGAACACTTGGTATACTTACCTTGGGAGCATACCCGAGCGCATTGCATCTGGCAAGATTCGGCGCTCCTCTCGCATTTCTCGCCACTCGCAAAAAAAAGGAGATAACCATGAGAACATTCCCTTGGGTGAAGTATTTGTTGCTTTCGTTAGCTGTAGTGCTTTTTGTGAGCAGCACCACCGTAGTCTGGGGATTTGAGATGTCCGGGCCAACCAGCGTCGCCCGAACGCTGCCAGCGCCCAATCCAACCCCGCCAGCGCCCAATGCGGCCACCGATGTTGCGGCCACAGCAGGCTTTGTAGTGGACCACACCCATACCGATTTAGCCGAGATTCCGGCAGCATGGGTAGAGTGGGCCAAGATGACTTTGCACATCGCCTATGAGCATACATCGCATGGCAGTCAATTGGTAACAGGGATGACAGCACTGCGCGATTACCCCGATTTTGGCACGAAATATGATTGGTCAGATAGCACTGTGGGCAATGAGCATGTGCTGAGCCTGGACGATTACGGCATCCCCAACGCCCCCAATGATTTAAGCCAAGGAGATCACGATAATGATGGTAATGGTATTGATGATTGGGCTGATGCCACGTACAACTACCTGGTTGACCCCAACCACTATCATGTCAATGTCATTTTGTGGTCCTGGTGCAACATTGCCGGACACGATATTCCCCGCTATCTGAATAGCATGGAGTGGCTCATCAATCAGTTCGATGTTGGGGGTACACACCCACGGGCGGCTGAGCATCCTGTTAAATTTGTCTACATCACAGGCCATGCCAATGGTGGTGGCGAGGGCGACTCTTCTGATTCGCAAAATGTGTTGATTCGCAATTTTGTGGCCTCGCATAACCGCATTCTGTTTGATTTTTCAGATATGGAAAACTACAATCCTGATAATGTTTACTTTTTGGATAAATACTTGCAGGATGATTTGGATTATGATTCCGATGGGAATGGCTCGGTAGATGCCAATTGGGCTGTTGAATACATCGCGCTCCATGATGACAGCGAGTTAGACCGTTTGACAACTGGCGATAATGTAACAGGTTACAGCGGTGCGGGTTCATGCGCTCACTCCGACGGCCCGAGCAACCTGGCCCGCTTGAATTGTGTTCTCAAGGGCCGCGGGGCGTGGTATCTTTTTGCCCGGCTGGCTGGCTGGGATGGTAATCCGGTGGACGTGACGCTGAGCGCAGCCGCCCGGGATGCTGCCATCGACATGAGCTGGCCTGTTACAGGAACGCTCCCCGTAAGCACCACCTGGAAAATCAGCTACACCGGGCCCGCGGGCAATCAAACCTCTCCTATTGACAATATCAACCTGAACACCCACAACTACACTCTGACCGGCCTGACCAACGGCACGCCCTACACTGTCACACTCAATGCCATGCTCAACGGCGTCGAAGTTCTGACACAGACCAGAATTTTAACTCCGACAGGAAATCCCGTTTATTTGCCACTGGTCACAACCTCGGCAGCCACGCAAACCCAGTTGCAGTTAGAATGGAATGCTGCCAGCGGTTACAATCTTTATCAGGTTTGGAAAAGCACAGAGGCCTATGCAAACATGGCCGAAAGTACGTTGATGGAGGAACTAACCGCTGCCCCCTGGCAATATCTTGAGGAAAATGCGCTGGGCGATGCTACCATCAATCATTTTTATCAGGTGATTGGCGTAAAGGCCAACAACGAAACCACCATCTCGCAGCGGGTTGGTGAATTCGACTTTTCGCTGTTACCAGGAGAATAAGCGGCTAACAAAAGACAAAAATCTGTCCCGCTGCGCGGGCGCATAATGCGCAGGAGGGCCAAACGGGCGACCGAGAAAGCAGATCTCTTGGTCGCCCGTTTTATTACCGTTTAAGTAGCTGCACATTTGAAACTTGAAGAAAGCGCTGTGCATCTCGGCGAACATCGAAAATGGATTCGCGCCATGGCAACCACAGATGGCACAGATGGCACAGATTTTTTTGATGGTTTCTTTTTTCGTAACTACTAACGTACCCGACTTCAATCACCACAAGGGCACAAAGACACTAAGAACACCAAGAATTTCAAAGCTTTTTCTTTTCTTCGTGCCGTTGTGTCCTCGTGCCCTTCGCGATCAGTCAGAGAGCGAGAATCGCTACCGCTTTTGCGCTTGCCAAGAGCTGCTCAAGCGGTTGGTGCGCAACATGGATTAATAATGCACAACCACAATGACCCGGGGCGGGGCCCAGTAATAGAGTCGTCGGGCCGCAGCATTGGGGGCATTGATGCACCCATGACTCATGGGATGCCCGTAATTATGATGCCAATAAGTGCCGTGGATAGCGTTGTCACCGGAAAAATACATAACCCACTGTACGTTGGGTAGATTGTAACCGGGCCCTGACATAGTCTGACTGCGCACCTTGGCCCACACCCGGAATGTGCCCACGGGGGTACGATGCCCGGCCACGCCCGAGCTGATGAGCGTGCTAAAAACTACCTGCCCATTTTCGTGGGCGTACAACCGCTGTCGCGAAAGATCGACTTCAATCCACTTGTAAGCATTGGGCCCCTTGTAATTGGATTGCGGCACATTCTTTTTGGGTAGCGGTATGCGTAACTTTTGCCCCACATAAACACGCTTGGCCTTACCCAGCTCGTTCACTTTAACAATCTTGTCAATAGAAACCTTGAATTTTCGGGAAATTTTACCCAGCGTATCGCCCTGCTTGACAACATAAACTTTATACTTGGTTGTTTCAGTAGCGTGGGTGCCAAAATGGGGAGCAGCATGCAATAAAGCGGGCAATCCCACAACCGACACCAAGGCAAAAAGTAAACCAATAATCAGGCTACGACGCAATTTCATGGAAGAACTCCGGGGGAAATAATAAGTTAAGGGTAACTACTAACGTACCCGACTTCAATCACCACAAAGGCACAAAGACACTAAGAACACCAAGAATTTCAAAGCTTTTTCTTTTCTTCGTGCCTTTGTGGCTTCGTGTCTTCGTGGTTTCTAGCCGGGCTACCTTAGTCGTAACAGTTAAGGGGGAAAATAAATTCACGAACTATACAAGACATAAGAATACATCGAAACAAGAAGATTCGCAAATTATCTGCGTCGAGCAAAGCCAATACTGGCATCACGACAGGATAACAGGCAGATAAAGTCTGGCCTGCGTTGCAATGCGCAAAACATAGCGTGCATCGCAGCCTGTTCCGGCATCGGCGTTGGCCAGTTCGAGATAATAAACGCCATCTTCCGGAACTTCCCAAAACAACAGGCTGGCCGGAGCCGCCCCGGGGGCATCGTCATTGTAAGCCAGTTGCGTTATGCCATCGTGGTCATAAATGCGCAAGATGGTATCGACTTGCTCTGAAAGCTGCTCTGTGCCAATGACAACGTGTTGGCCTGCCCGAACATCCAGCCGCACAAAATCAAGATCGTAAGGTTGATGAAAATTGTGCTGCTGCACGCCCGATTCCCAATCAAAGTTGCCGGCAGTCTGCCAGGTATCATCCGGCTCATATTGATCTTCGCAGGGAATGGTAGGTGTGACAGTGGGGGTCAAAGTAGCTGTGGGTGTGAGGGTGGGCGTGGGCGTAGGGGCATGGGGACGGGCGGCAATGGTTCGCAGCCGGGTCAGATAAACACCCGTTGCGACCACATAGCTGGCATAAAAGTCGACATTTGCGCCCACGACTGCGCCCGCGGCCACCCGGGCGTAGCTATGATACCCTGGTGCATCATCCAACTCCATGGCGGGCAATAACTCGCCGGTGTCCAGCACGACGCGGGCCACCATCTTGCCTGAGGCCTCTCGATAAACCAACAGGCATCGATTAGCAGCGCAGGCAACATCGTGGACATGAAGCCGGGAGCTCTCTCCGTGCGGCAAAGCTTGCGGAGCTACTATCACATGGCCCTGCTCATCAAAAATGGCCATCATCAATTTGTAAACTGCATTCTCGGCATCAGCATACTGCTCAATCCTTGTCCAGATAATCAAAAAATAGCCAACATCGGATAAATAGCTTACCCGCGGTTCCATCAGCTTAACGCCATCGGGCCCGGTGCTCTCGAGGCCAGTGGCAATGACCCACTCGTCGCCAAACACCAGGTCGCTTCCGTCAGAAGCCACCATCCGGCCATAAATCTCGCGAAAACCATGCCCATCGCTGCTGGCGCTGTGGCGCTCATCCTCCCACACCACCAGCCAATGCCCATCCTGCCCGGCAATATCGGGCTTTTCCTGATAGTTAGGCAAGCGCTCGGCTCTTTCAGCCTGAGCACGAGAGAAGAGGATGCCTGTTTCGACTTGCCGCTGGTCATCAACCACCACCTGCCCGTAAATATCCTTGCCTGCCAGCGCCGGGGGAACCGGTTCGTAACGCTCACGATGATCATGCCAGATAACCAGAGGCTTGCCGGGCCCAAGCAGGGTCAAAACGGGCTCTTGCTGGCAGCTCCAATCGTAAAAAACGTGCCAGGGACTGCGCAAGTCTGCCGGGGCGGTGTACCAGGCTAAATCTGCTACCGGGGTGCTAAGCGTGCTGGAGATGGGTGAAAACATGCTCAAATCTACATCGTAACAGGTGGTGGTGTGCAAATCGCCCTCCTCCAACACTGAGTCGGGCAGTGTTTGCCAGGAGATGATGTAAGCCTCGGTGGCAGGGTCGTAGATGACTGCTGGCCGCTGTTCGTTGTCATAGCGCTGCGAACCGGGCGGATACTCGCCACCGTCAGCGATGGCAAAGGCCGCGGCCACGGGCGTGCCCTGAGCGCTGTACTGCCGGGCGAAAATATCGCTATTGTAGGCCATGCCATATTGATCAGGCACACCCTGCGGGTCGTTGCGCATATCCTCCCACACCAACAAAAGCTGCTTACGTCGTGCATCGTAGGCAACATCGGGATGGGTTTGAGCGGCAGGGCCCGGATTGATAATTAGCCAGTCCTGCTGCATGCTGGGCGCGGGCGTGGGGGTAGACGTTGGCGTGGGAGTCGGCGTGAGTGTTGGTGTAGGCGTCAGCGTCCCCCAATATGTGGGCCGAATCGTAGGAGCTGGCACGGGCTCAGCACCGATGGTGTCGGTCAGCAAAAAGCTGCATCCAACAAGCCCTAGAAACAAAAATGTGATCAATAGCTGCTTCAACATTATCTTCCCGACCCAACATCAGTCAGTGGCGGCAATCAGCCCCTTTTAGCGTGAATGTCCCCGATAAGGCATCAGGCGCAGCTCGTTGAGTGGGATACGGTGCGCGACAACAATAAGCCGCCGAGTATTCGTCCACCAGGGATGACAAGTGATCAGTGTTACTCGCTCGTCAGGAAATTCACCAATCCAGCGGGCATTTTGCGCCCGCTTTTTCTTGCTCTGGTACAATTCTCGCACAATAACACGTTCGGTTACAGCATAGGTGTACACCGAATCGTCGGCGTAAATTTGTATTCGGTCACCAACTTGTAGTTTGTAGAGCTTGCGGAAGACCTTGTTGCCCCGAGACCCATTATGCCCGGAAAGCACTAAATTTCCCTGTTTGCCCGGTATGGCTGAAAGATTATGCCAGGAGACGCCCTTTTTGACAGTCATCCATTGGTAGCGGCCCCGTTTTTTGATGAGCGCCACAGGCTTGATGCGAGCATCGACCTTGATTTTAGGAATGACAATGCGAGTGGGCGCGCCCTCGGGCCTCCAGACTGGCGGTGATCCTTCGGCTGCCTGCACCCCCGCGACATTCAGGCACAGCATAAGGCCCGCCAACACAAAACCAATCAGCGCCGACAAAAATCGTCGATGCTGATTGGTCATTTTACATGGCACAACCGTGGGCCACACAGAAAATGGCATGACTCTAGCCGCCAAAATCAGTGAATAGCGCGTTTTCGGAAAATAAAGAGACTGGCCGCCATCAGTAGCAGTGCCAAAGCTATGACGACATCGGTGGGCAGTAGCGCCCCTGTTTCGGGCAATTGGGGTGCGGGCGGGTCATCCATGGCTGCAACGCTGGCGGGAAAGATAGCCATGTCCTGCACGCCACTTTGCTTGGCATCGGCAAAACGCACGCCATTCGGAAGACTCAGCACCTGAACTTTATCGGTTTGATTCTCAATCACCAAAGTTCCTTCGCCATAGAAATCATAATCTTTGGGCGAGATGTCACTGTAAACATCGACCCGGGCAGAAACCAATCCCGCTTTGACAGCCTCGGGCAATGGAACTGAGGCACTACGCACACATTCGGGCACATCGTTGGCGTGGGCTGTGGCTGATGCCGCGATTTCGTCGGCCAGAACCTGGCCCGCATAATCAGTGGTCTCACCATCCAGCAAATGCCAGATGGCCAGTTGCGTACTCCACAATTCCGGCATGCGCTGATGATAGCCTTTTTCAACGGCCTCTTTGATGACAGCCTGCACAGCCGCGGGGGCGGCATCGGCAAAAACCAGTTGCTGCCCCGGGAAAGGCAAGCCACGATTCATGCAAAAGCCATTCACCGGAATGGTGCGTGTTTCCTTAGGATCCAACACCACATAGAATGTTGGGTCGGTGGTGCAGTCGGCGTTTGCTGCTACGGTTTTGGCTTTAGCATCGTTGCCATCGCCGCCGCCGCCAGCAAAAACAAACCCTGGTGTTGCTAAAACTAACATGAGAGCCAATCCCAGGACGATAGCCCCGAGATAAAACTGTTTACGTCCCAAAGCTGTAGACATTTTTAATCCTCCATGAGAAGTAATAAGAACAAAACCAAAACAACGCTGTAGTCATTATAGTGCAAGCCCTTTGTTTTGGCAATTGCATTGCTGGCGGGGCATTTCGGTAAAAATCACTCGCTTTATCAGGGTCATCGTATTGGCTGTACATCTGAGGGATAGGCTTGACGCCGCAATTGAAAGTGCTGACCATCGCTGATGATTTCGGTAATGGCGTTGTTGGGGATGCCTGCCAGGCCCGGCGATTGCGCCAGGGTTGCTTGCACGCCAGGTGGATAATGTGTGCCCGCAGGCTGCAAGATGGCTATTGGTTGTATTTGTGTCAATAAATCGGGATGCGGCCACGCGCCCGAACCAGGCCAAGGCGTGACCAGCAGTGTTACTGTTGGCAACCGGCCCGCGACCAACCACTGTTCTTGCGCGGCCTGGCTGTTGCTCAGGGGCAGCAGCATAGAAAAATTATGATATTGCAAATGAAAGAGGGGTGTTTCATCCTGAGGCCCGGGCAGCCGTGTCAAACGCACATCGGGCCCCAGAGCGATGGTTGTGCCTGGCGACACCGCAGCTTGGGCCGCCAGCGAAAGTCGCGCGGGGGCGCGACCTGCTGGCAGAAATTTTAGAACCCGTGTCAGGGGAATCGCAGCAGCCGTATCATCGGCCAGCAACAGATGCTGCCCCGCGGGCGTGGTGATGTGCCAGGCCACGTTATCGCCCAATCCCAGCACGCGCAGGTGCAACTGGCCATCGGCCCGGGCCTGAAATGCGGTGGTTCCCAGCCACAGCACGCTTATGGCCAATGCGGCGGCCCACGCGGCGCGCATGATGCCCGGGCGCAGGCGCGGGGGAATCAGATGCCGGGCATGTTGCTCCTGTCGCCACAGCCACCACAAAAAGCCTGCCAAAAATCCAACATAGTAAAGCGCAGCCACCATACGCCCAAAACTGCCCACTTCGATAGAGCCCCAAGAGATCGCGGCCAACTTTTGCACCACGAACACCGTCCACCACAGGCTGGCCAGAGGAATAAGTGCAATAAGCTGGCCCAGCGGCTGAAACAGCGCAGCCAGCATTATGGCCGCGCCTCCGGCAATCATAATGGGCGGCTGCACCGGAATGATGAGCAAATTGGCCAAAAATGAGATGATGGACAAGCGTCCGAAATAGTAAACCACCAAAGGCATGGTGGTTATTTGTGCGGCCAGCGTAATCAACAGCCCCTCGGCCAAAATGTTGTTGACCAAACTGGGCAAAAGCTGTCCCAAACGTGCATCCCAGGCCCGCTGCAAAGGCGTGCCAAATAAAATCAGGCCCAGAGTAGCCATAAAACTAAGCTGAAAACCAACATCCCACAACGTAAGCGGATTAAGCAGCAGCATGATGATGGCGGCCAAAAACAGCGTGATAATGGCCGCGCTGCGACGATTGAGGGCAATGGCCAGCACATAAAGCCCGCCCATGATGGCGGCCCGCACCACCGCGGCATCAGCTCCCACCAAAAATGTATAAAGCGCAATGCCCGCCAAACTCAGCAAGGCAGCCATCTTTTTGCGTCCGCGCAGCAAATGGGTAAACAACAGCAACAAAATGCCCGAAACCAAAGCGATATTGCTACCACTGATGACAATCACATGCGATGTGCCCGTAAGATTGAACTCATCGTAAAGCTCGCGGGGAATACCACTCTCGATGCCCAAAATCATGCCATTGGCCAACGCAGCATAGGGCTGCGGCATCAAAGCATTCAGGTGGGCGCTGGCCCGGGCCCGAATCGCATAAAGCCAGGCCAGCACACGATTCCCCTGCCCATCGGCCAACCAGCGCACATCGGCCCGCCGCACCAGCGTAAAAATCCCCTTGCGCGCCAAATAACGCCGATAATCAAATCCTGAAAAAACAGGGGGAGCTTCGGGCACACCCCGGATGCGTACCACATCGCCATAAACCAAATCTGCGTTATCGCTACGCACCAGCGCCATGCCCGACACCGCAACAGCGGTCTCGCCCTGCCACAAATGCGTCACCCGCACCTTGTATTGCGTAAACCGCTCCCGCTGCACCGGATATCCCACCACCACACCCTCCATCACCCGTGGCCGCCCGAACTGATCCGCAGCATGAGCCTGCACCAGCGCATCGGGCCCAAAACAGGGCTCAAAAGGATGCGACACATAGCGCCAGGCTCCCAGCATCACAAAAAACAGCGTCAGCGCCGGAACCAGCATCCGACGACGATGACGCCCCCACCAGGCCAAACCCAGCAGCACCGTTCCCACCGCCACAAGCCAGGGGAGATAAGGCAGATTCATGGGCCCCAAGCAGGTGTGAGCATCCCGCCCCGCCCACTGTTCCCCCGCGACAATGCCCGCGCTCACAGCCAGCGCCAAATAAACGGGCAGATAGGGCGTCGGGAACTCATAATCCAACCACGCAAACCGTGGCATCAGCACCCTCCCACGGGACATCCAAACGCAAAGGTGTGAGCATGCATGAGCAGAACGATGATGCGCAGCTCACGTTACAAACATACTACCGCTTCTGCCTGGGAACCAGCCACCTGAAAGTGACAAAAAGTAAAATCAGCATAATCCAGGCCGAAGTCATGCACCACATGCAAATGGCGCCAATAACAAAAGGCTCCAAAAAAGTCAGATACGCGCTGAACGCCACGCCAAAAAAGGAGGCCGCGGGTAGCATCCAGCCAGTGGCCCGCACCTTTTGCGCCGGCCCGAATCGCTGCCAGGCCCACAGCGCCAAAATAACACCATACCCCAGCAATCCCAACACACCCACAGGCAACACGCCAAACAAACGCGCATAGCTGCTTTGTTGCACCGCATTGCAATCGCCCACAGGCCCGCAAATCGCCTCAGCACCAGTAGTCTCTACAAAAGCCAAATAAAAAGCCACGCCAGCCCCCACCACACTGAGCAAAGGAATCAGCCAGACAAGCCAACTCGGGCCTGGCGTCAGTGCAAGATTAGAGCGCATCCAATAACGCAGCGCCCACAACATCATGCCCAGCATCAGCACCAAAGTAATGAGCGCAATGGCACTGCCCGCCCAGTCCAGAGCCAGACGCTCGGAAATGCTCATATCGCCAATTGATTTCACATCCACCGGATTCAGGCTGGCGCCGGTATGGGTAGCAGGGGTAGGTTCGGGCGCTGCTGTGGCCTGTTCCGGCTGTGCTGGCGTGGGCACCGCTTCGGCTCGGGCCTGAATATCTTTAATCACCCGCTCCAAGCCAGGAATGGCGGGCCAATCAATGCCCTCAGCAGCCAAAGCTTGCTCGATGATGCCGGGCAATTGTTCTGGAATTTCTTGATCGCCCACCAGCAACGTTTCGCCCACCACCAACGCGGGCACGCCCCGCTTATCATCTGGAATCGGCACCGATTTTGCTGCCGAAAGATAAAGCTCCTGCCCCCCCTCGGTGGTGACATCGATGAGCAAAATTTGCAACTGCTCACCATATTTGTCAGCCAATGGCGGCAAATCCTCTTGAATCACCTTGTGGCAGTGGGGACAAGTAGGTGAATAAAACATCACCGCCCGCACAACCGGCGCATCTTGGGCAGCAACAGCCAGGGGCAGCAGCAACATTCCCATCAAAAAAAACAAGCTAAACAGCGAAACAGTTCGACGCATCGGAGACACCTCGGCATGAAGATTCAAAGGACTATGTGAGTAGGATCATCTATTACAACTGTTTACCTCTATCCAAAAAGAACCACCAAGGACACAAAGGCAAGAAAAAACGCTTTGTTTCTGTCCATTCTTCATGTCTTGGCGGCAAGAAGAGGACAAGGAGCTGTACAGTTATCCTCTATTTTATCAAAAAAATGACCGGGCGGATAGTCCATTTGTCATTGACACGTTCCTCAGAGCCATTTTCTCATCAAAGACTCATGGAACGATGCGACTGATGGCACCCTACCTACGTTGTAAAAACAGGCGCTTTTGGCTACAATGGGCTATGGCCTCCAAACGTCTTGTTTCTGCTTTCGATATCATTGGCCCGATTATGGTGGGGCCTTCAAGCTCGCACACTGCGGGCGCGGCGCGGCTGGGAAAACTGGCCCGTGGCATCCTCGGCTGCCAGCCCGAACATGCCATTTTGGGGCTACATGGCTCCTTTGCGCACACAGGCAAAGGCCACGGAACGGACCGGGCGCTGGTCGCGGGCCTGCTGGGTCTATCCACGCATGATGCGCGCCTGCGCGACAGCCTGGCCCTGGCCCGGGCGTGGGGCATGACAGTGACCTTTCGCACCGTAGATTTAGGTGAAGAGGCACACCCCAACTCGGCAGAGCTGATTTTGCAGGCCGCAGGACAAAAAGTGCAGATAGTGGGCGCATCCACCGGAGGCGGCATGGTGGCCATCCAACGTATCAACCAATACGACATTCGTTTTACAGGCGAACATGAAACCTTGCTGGTGGTAGCAAAGGATCGCCCCGGCACGGTTCATGCCATCACCGGACTTTTTCTGCAATACCACCTTAACATCGCATTTTCGCGGGTCGAGCGACAACAACGTGGGGGCGAAGCCATCCAGCTTTTCGAAACCGACGATAACATCCCGCCGGGCCTGGTTGCCACGCTGGAAACTTTTGACTGGGTACACTGGGCCCGCCACATCCCGCATCTGGGAGAATAACCATGTTCAACTCTCTGGCAGAGATGATTGCCCTGGCCGAAGAGACAAACCAGCCCCTGCACAGCATCGTATTGGCCCGCGAAGCTGAGCTCACAGGCCGTTCACCCGCCACCATCCGCGAAATGATGGCCCAACGTCTGGCCGTGATGCGCCGCAGCACCGAAGAGGGCATCGCCCGCCCGGTACGTTCGCTGAGCGGCATGAGTGGCGGCAGCGCCTGGCAACTGTGGCAACATCTAAAAACAGGCTATCAACCGGTGACCGGGCCCATCTTGAGCCGTGCCATAGCCCGAGCCATGGCTGTCAACGAAGTCAATGCAGGCATGGGCTGCATTGTGGCCACACCCACCGCAGGCTCAGCCGGCATCTTGCCGGGCGTGCTGCTCACCTTGCAGGAAGCCTACAAGTTTCGTGACGAGCAATTGGTAGATGCGCTGCTCATCGCCAGCGGCGTGGGCGCGGTCATTGCCCGCCGCGCCAGCATTTCGGGCGCAGCAGGTGGCTGCCAGGCAGAAACAGGCAGCGCTGCTGCCATGGCCGCAGCAGCCTCGGTGGCCCTGCTGGGGGGCACGCCGCATCAATCGGGCCAAGCTGTGGCCATCACACTGAAGAACATGCTGGGCCTGGTCTGCGACCCGGTCGCGGGCCTGGTAGAAGCCCCCTGTGTCAAACGCAACGCCGGCGGCGTGGCGCAATGCTTCATTGCCATTGATCTGGCCATGGCTGGCGTCGAAAGCATCATCCCCCCCGATGAAGTCATCGATGCCATGGCCGATGTGGGACGCCACATGCACCCACGCTTCAAAGAAACTGCCCGCGGCGGCCTGGCAGCCACCCCCACGGGCCAGCGTTTGGCAGCCAAAATCTGGCAAGACAAGCCCTCCGCTGCCTGATGCCGACATTGCTCCGGCGGGCAATCCTCAACTATAATAACCAAGATACTGGCGTTTTTTGGCTTAACCACAGATTTTCACGAAAACTGTAAAAAGCCCTCAAAAAAACATTGTCACCTTCGAGTCTTTGTGCAAAGGATTGAAGGACACGACCGGTATCGTTACAACCAGCATGCCGACGCTCACAACATCCCCTGCGTCAAGACCTATCTCACACTTCACGGAGCCATCCATGAAAACCTATCCTGCATTGGTACTGGCAGGCTACTCCACCGAAACCCCAGACCCCCTGGCCCTGGCCATGGGCGTTCAACGTAAATCACTCATCCCCATCGTGGGTAAACCAATGGTCTACTGGGTGGTCAAGGCCCTGCAAGAAAGCAGTCGTGTCGACCAAATCTACATCGTGGGCATGAGCGAAGAAGACCAGGTTGATTTTGGTACAGAGGTCATTTATGTGCCCAATCAAAATCGCCATTTCGATAACATTGTGGCCGGCATGGATGCAGCTCGCGCGCATCAGCCCGATGTTGATTTCATGCTAACGGTCTCAGCCGATATTCCTGCGCTTCAGCCCCAAACCATCGATTGGTTTGTGCAAACCAGCGAAAATTCGGGCGCAGATTTGTGCTATTCGGTGGTGCAAAAAGAGGTGATGGAAGCAGCTTACCCCAATTCCCGACGCTCCTACGTGCCCGTGGTGGAAGGCAAAATGTGCGGCGGCGATCTTTTCTTCGTGCGTATTGCCATCGTACACAACAACGAACAGTTGGTACGCGAATTGCTGGCCAAACGTAAAAATGTTCTGCAACAGGCCCGCTTGCTCGGATTCAGCACCATCGTCAAATTCCTGTTCCGCCGCCTTTCCATCAAGGATGCCGAGGGCATTAGCAAACGCGTCCTCAACGCAGTCACCCACATTGTGGTCTCGCCCTATGCCGATTTAGCCATGGATGTGGATAAACCGCATCAATTCGATTTGGTTCGGGCCAAAATGGAACAAGAGGCATGAGCTTGATTCAAACCCTGGAAACATGGGATCAACGTTGGAGCGCAAGCCTGCGGGTAGATGAAAACCCTGTCGGCAAAGGGCTGGCCAGCATTGCCGCCCATTTTGGCGATGGCCCTCTGTGGCTGGTTTTATGGCTAGCAGGCATACTTCTTTTGCCTGCGCCGCAACGCTGGCAAATAGCGTTGTGGCTGGCAGCCTCGCTGGTGGCAGCGATCATCACTTACAGCATTAAATTTACGCTCAAGCGCCCCCGCCCCCACGAAATCGATGGTTTTTACAGCAAAGGCTACGATCGCCACGCCTTCCCCAGCGGACACGCCACCCGCATGGGCAGCCTGCCACTGTTCGGAGCCTGGATTTTCCCGCAGTGGGCGCCCCTGTTTTGGTTCATCTCACTAATTTGCATCTGGGCCCGAGTGGCACTGGGCGTGCATTACTTGGGCGATGTAGTCGTGGGCTGGCTCATTGGCGCGGGCGTCAGTTTGCTGCTCATCTTTGCCATCTCCTATCTGAACATCCTGTAAACGCACCATGGATCATCCATTCCGAATCTCTTACTACCTGCGCCAACTGGCCCGACGCTGGAAACTCATTCTGGCTCCGGCAATCATCGCACTGCTGGCCGCAGTGGCATTTTCATTCATAACGCCCACGCGCTACACTGCCCACACCACACTCATTGCCCCCAAACCGCAACTGGTCTGGCGCTGGGAGAACAAAGTCTACGACATCGTCAACCTACGCTTTGATTGGCGGGCCGAGGTCATCCCCCTGGTTAAAACGCAAAAAGTAGCCGATGCTGCGCTGACGCAAGCAGCAGACCAACTTAGCCGCACTTACAGCGCAGCAGAGCTGATGGCAGCCACCTCGGTCAAAGAGGAAACAGGCTCTCTCTTCAGCATCAACGTCAAACTGAGCAATGCCGAAGACGCAGCCCACCTGGCCAACGCCCTGGCCTTGGCCCTGCCCGCGGCCATCGCCGATATTTATGCCGGCGACCAGGATGCCTTTACCAAGGCCCAAGCCTACGCCCAGCAAAACTTCGACAAGCTGGATGACCAATGGCGGGCCTTTCGGGCCCAAAATGGCATTGGCCTCGGCTTCACCGGTGATCTCACCAGCACCGGCGATGAAACCCTGTACGGCAATCAAAGCGCCATCAAGCACGAGCTCACCATCCGTAGCTCCGATGTGGCCAACAGCACACTCTTTCTCGATAAACTCTCCACTGTGCTGGCCGCACTGGAAGCCAATGAGCCCAACACACATCTGGCGCTGCTGGATTCCAGCATTTTGGCCCGCTACGGCCTAAACTTTGAGCAACTGCGGCAACTCTCACGCCCGGCCCTGCAACAAACCCTGCAAACCCTGCAACAGCAATTGCAAAGTGATGTTGCAGTTGCCAATGCAGATTTGCTAACCCTGCAAGACAACATGGCACAACTTCTCCAGCAGCGAGATAACCTCCTGCTCACTCGCGGCGTGTGGTACGATTCACTCAAAGCGCTGCAAAACAAACAAATCGAGCTGGAGACCAAACGCATTGTCGAAGGGCAACGGGTGCAGCAAGTGGATGCGGCACAAATTCCCACACGCCCGTCGCAACCCAACTGGCCCCTAAACCTGGGCCTGGCCCTGATTGCAGGTCTGCTGGGGGGACTT
>Ga0256914_1000988_pt1 | contig 27063 bp, 26 predicted proteins | sample HulkmetaG_FD_191571 | JGI IMG/M metagenome (GOLD analysis project Ga0256914, IMG submission 191571) | Hydrothermal chimney microbial communities from Main Endeavour vent field at the Juan de Fuca Ridge, Pacific Ocean - Hulk | ecosystem: Environmental > Aquatic > Marine > Hydrothermal vents ... | reverse complement strand
CACACCGGGAGGCTTCTTTAGCCCTACCCCCTCGAGAAAATCTCTAACGGAGTGAAACCCTTCCCCCAGGGGGAGCATGGCAGATACCGCTTTCCCCGTATCCATCACACTCCCCCCACCGATACCTACAACTATCTTTAACTTCCCCTCTCTGTAGAGAGGAAAATACTTTAGAACAATCCTATCCACCACCCCAGGGGAGGGCTCACCATGAACACTCTCCATATAAAAGTCCAACCGAGCATTAGAAAAAACCTCTCTCAAGGCTTCCATTTTGCCACTGGCAGAAAAACTCTTCCCCGTTACCACCAACACACCCGCATTTCCATCCATTCCCCTATCTATCCCGCCACTTATCCCAAGACGTTTATTAACTATCCCTCCAATTTCTGCCAGTGTTCCGGGGCCAAATATAACCCTCCCATTAAAAACAACAGAAAAGGGATTTACCATTCCCCAACATCCTCCGGTTCTATTGGAATATACTTAATTCCCTCCCTCGGCTTGGCCATCCATGGTGATACAGTTTCTCTCCACTTCTGATAATGCTCCGTATTCTTGTGCTCTTTGACCGCATCATCCGATTTGTAAACCTCAAGGAGTAAGAACTGAGTCTTTTCGTCCTCATTCTGTAAAATATCAAACCTCACGTTTCCAGGTTCCTTCCTCGTTCCCTCCCTATTTTCCCTGGTCGCTCTAATAAAATCCTCCTCATGTCCCTCTTTCACAGAGACACTAACACAGTATACAACCATTACCGCCTCCTTAAATCATTATTAATTATTATATAAATCTCTCAATAGCCCTATAACCCTCGAAGGTAAGATCGATAAGAACCTCCCCATACTCTCTAACAGCTGGTGTTTCTCCCCATATCTGCAAAAGAATTTCCTTAAGCCCAGAGCGCTTCAAACTTACCGGGGTCTTCGGCAATACAAGATCTGGCTGCGATCCCCTATCCTGACGCTTAACCAAGGAAACAACTCCCGCCGCAGCCCCAAGGGCCAAATTCATCGGCCGAATCCCATACTCCAGAGCAAGGATCATGGTTCCGAACAATCTATCCTCAATACCTAATTTTCTGGGCCTGTCCCGCCCTACCCTCTCAATAGTATCATTGAGATGCGGATTTACCATCCTCACAAGGAGATCCTCTGCATATTCCCTATACCCCCCCTCTGTAAAGAGAGGATCGCCAATAGCATGATACTTCCTTACAAGAGCTGCCCCGGACTCATCAAGAAAGGCCCTCCGAGCCCTTTCCATAATCCATTCGTCTTTACCCGCTTCCCCTATTGTAGTATAACCCTTTACATCCCCAAGGTAGGCTATTAATGCATGGATAGCATTATGTCCGTACAGTTTCGCTTCCTCAAAGGGCAACAAGTCATCCTTTTCTATAAAAACCTCTATACCTCTCTCAAAATTATTAAGCCTTACCCTGGAGATTAGTATTTTATTAAACTCCTCCACCAGTACAGCCCTCTCCAGACCTGGAGTTAATTTCATAAGGGACAAACGCTCAATTGTCGCAACATCCCTTATAACCCCGCTCATCTTACCGATAACGGTATTTAAAATCTGCAAATTAACAAAGGGGAACTCTTTTCCCTTCTTTCCGGTTATACTTTGAAAAGAATTAAGTATCTGTTCCTTCAATATCTCAGCAGCTCTATTGTTATTCTCCGCAGTGTAGATTACAGTGGGAAAATCATTCTTTCTCCTCAGCAATCCTTTCACAATAAGATCTGAGACCGAATCAGTGCCATCTTTCCCTTTAAGCCCATAGAAACTAACACTGGGAAGAGCCGTACACATTTCATCGGATGCTCCTATAGCCTCGATAATTTCATCCCTATCCTTCTCAACCCCGGGATTGTATATCTCAATTCCGCTTACCCTTTCCGTGACAATCCCATCCATCTTTGCTATATTTACGTAGTACTCTCCCCCGTTACTTCTCACAGAGTCAACCAACTCCTCATCCACATCCGCCACGACAAATCTGGAAAAATTACCGGAGTTAAAGGCTTCGTACAAAAACAGAGCACTTTGAATAGGCCCGAAACCAAAACCAATAAATGTTTTTTTCTTCATGGCTTTATGAGTATAACATCTTTTTAACTATTAGTTAATCCGGAGGGAAGGGTTAATCGATATTAATCGCCGAGACCTTTAACATTCGATTTCCTTTAAGAGATACTCCCTAATCCACTGGTTAATCTCATCTCTCACCCTTCTAAAAGCAGCCAATCGCTCATACTTTTCCCCTTCCACATCGGAGGGATCCGTAAAGCCTCTATGGATAACCCTCTTTCCAGGGAAAAAGGGACAGGTTTCCCTGGCATGATCACAAACAGTCACAACAACATCAAAAGTTTTACTCTTGAAAACGTCTACCGTCTTAGAGGTGTGATTAGATATATCTATCCCAATCTCCCTCAACACTTCGACGGCAAGCGGATTCACCCTCGTTTTCTCCGTTCCGGCACTGTAAGCCTTTAGTTTATCAGAATAAAGAGCATTAACAAGTCCCTCTGCTAACTGTGATCTGGCAGAATTATGCGTACATATAAACAGTACCTCTTTTATCCTGGCCATACATACCACCTAACCTTTAAATAGACTACCTTTATAAGTCATAATAGCGGTTTTAACAAGTGTCAAAATCCATATAAACACAAACAGAATGTATAGGGCAAAACCTATTTGATCAACCAGATGTATCCCCGTAACCCCGGAAACAGCATGACTTGCAGAGACATATGCGCCCAGAGGGAACGTAAAGGCCCACCATGACATTGCATAGGGAAGACTTATATTTTTTATATAGTGAAGTATCATCACTATCGCCATAACAATCCACCATATACCAAATCCCCAGAAGATAAACCCAAGGGTATAAAAGACATCCTTTGCCATTACAAAGTTACTCGCTTTAACGAGCCCTATAAGGGCAGCCGTACCGGCTCCGATGGGTCCAAGATTAATCCATATCGTAGGAGCAAGTGTATTTGGAAGGGGGTGATGGAGTGCAAATCTATAGAAACAAATAGCCAATAGTGCGACGTAGAGAAAAAATCCCCCACCCCACCCAAAGTAATTAACAACCAACAGCAATTCTTTAAATATCCCGCCAAAATGCTTAAGCAAGAGACTCCCCGGTATCGGTATCACTATCAAACCCACAGGCGGGATAAACCAGGCGGGATTCACATGATCCAGTTTGGCTTCGTTAGAGGTAAATACAATAAACGGAACGAGAAGGGCAAAAACAATCGTTAAAGTTGTCCCCACAAACCAGAACACTTCACCCCACAGAAGATTCTTCCCGATAATAAGAAAATCCGCAGAGAGAACCAACATCCCAACAGAAATTGTAGGATAAAAATTTGAAACAACGGGATTTTTAAGGTCGGAGAGAGCATTTTCACTGAACAGTATCCACCTTAGAGTCCAGGGAATAAGCATAACAACAAAGAGGACAATATTGAAATACATTAATACCTCTGCAACATCAGACAATAGGGATAGATAGGAGGAGTAAAACTTACTCACAATGGCTAAAATCCCCGTTCCCATCACGGCAGCAAACCATGAGGGGGCAAAATTTTTTATAATCTCACATTTACAGTTCAACTCTTCAAACATAAAACACCTCCAAGTTAAAATGCTCCCAGACGTTCCTTTGCCGTTCCCCTTACCACACTCCTTATACACGAGGTAAAGTTTAAAATACAGGGATACCGCAAGCTGTAAAAAATCTTCAAACCTCGCTTTTCTCCCCGCACAATACCGGCACGTTTCAAAATAGCGAGATGCTTGGATACCGTAGAGGTATCTATCCCTAACATCTCTGTTAACTCACAAACACAATGTTCCCCGTCCCTCAATTTTTCAACGATAAAGAGCCTACTAGGATGGGCAAGAGCCTTTAATATCTCTGCTGTATATTCATAACGAACCCTCTCTGTATCTTCCATTTCGATTCTCTCCTTCCCTATGGCGTTTCTTGACTATTTGGTAATATAGCCAAATAGTCAAACAAAATCAACACCCAACCCCTCAAAAACTGGAGAAAATTACTTTGATTTTTCAGTAATACTAATATAAAATTTGAATCGATTACACAGTAATCCGAAGGAGGGGAAATATCGAGAGAGATAAAAACAATAAAACCTACGATAAATACAGAATAATATTTGACACCTCCAAAGTGGGTCTATGGGAAGAGGATTACTCCGGCGTAAAGAAGGGATTGGAAGAATTACAAAAGAGCGGAGTATCGGATTTCAGAGACTACTTTGAGAAACACCCGGAGAAATTGGTAGAACTTATCAATTCCATAAGGGTAATAGATGTCAACCAAGAGGTTTTACGAATCCACGGAGCAAAAACAAAGGAAGAACTCCTCGGTTCCCTGGAAAAAATAACAGTCCCGGAGGCTCTTCCCGTATTCAGAGAGGCCATCCTTGCCATAGCAGAGGGCAAAGATTCATTCGAAAGCGAGGTGCCCGGACAAACTCTCCAGGGGAAAAAGATATATACCATTATCAGATTTATAATTCCCAAAAAGTACAAACACTTCAAAAATTTAATAGTCACCACTCTCGATATCACAAAGAGAAAACGACTTGAAGAAACACTTCAAAAGAGCAGAGAACGCTACATACGCATCTTCGAAAACGCAATGGTCTCTCTCTGGGAGGAGGACTATTCTGAGGTTGTAAGGGCACTGAACCAACTTAAAAGTGACGGAATTACAGATCTAAACAGTTACTTAAAGGAGCACAAGGATAAACTAATTAGCATTATCGATAAGATAAAAATAATAAATGTAAACCGTGAAACCCTAAGAATATTTAAAGCAAAAACAAAGGGAGAACTAATAGGAGACATAAAGAAAATATTCAATAAGGATTCAATTGACGATTTTAGAAAATTGTTTGTCACGATAGCAGAGGGCAAGCAATTCTTTGAGAGTGTCTCTACCGCAAAAACCCTTACCGGAGAAAAACTCACAATAAAGCTAAATATTGCAATCCCACAAAACGAGAGTGATTTTAAAAACCTTATAATAAGTATAGTGGATTTGACAGAATACAACAGAATGGAAGAGAGACTGATACGGAGTCAGAAATTGGAATCTCTGGGATTACTAGCGGGAGGGATTGCCCATGATTTTAACAATATTCTTACTGCCATACTGGGGAATGTCTCGCTCCTAAAGCTGGAACTCGGTTCTTCTGTATACACAAACGAGAACGAGATGCTTGAAATTCTGGGGGATATCGAAAACTCTATAATAAAAGCAAAGGGCCTGACAAAACAACTACTCACCTTTTCCAGAGGCGGTATGCCAATTAAAAAACCTACCGATATGAAGCGCTTAATTAAAGAGGCATCGGAAATTGCCTCTCTAGGTTCCAAAATAAAGGTCAATATCTCAGCCGAAAACGACCTATGGTACTGTAACGTAGACGAATCACAAATAACCCAGGTAATAAGCAACATAATTATAAATGCAAAAGAGGCAATGCCCAACGGGGGAATCATCAACATACGCCTCTCCAACTATACAAATACCAGGGGAACTCGCTACGTAAAAATAGAGATAGAGGACACGGGATGTGGCATAAAAAGGGAATATATTGATAAAATATTTGACCCCTATTTTACAACAAAACCAACAGGTAACGGACTTGGATTAGCAATTACCTACTCTATCATAAAGAAACATAACGGAAATATATCGGTATCCTCCAGAGAGGGAAAAGGCACATTATTTACAATTCTGCTCGAAGCCACTGAAAGGCCCTCTCCATTTGCCACACCCACTTCCGAGGGAAACAACGAGAAACCTCCTACCTCAGAGGAGGGTAAAACCTCAGGTGAGACTAAAAAAGCCTTAAAACCCCAAAGCCCCAAAGCCAGAATATTAATAATGGACGACAATCCCTACATTAGAAACACATTAAGCAGGATACTGGAAAAACTGGGTTTTGAAACCGCAACCACAAGGGACGGAGAGGAACTTATAGAAAGGTACAAGCAATCCATAAACCATAAAAGACCATTTGACCTGCTTATCATGGATCTTACCATCCCCGGTAAAATGGGAGGCAGGGAGGCAATAAAGGAGATCTTAAAGATTAACCCCCACGCAAATGCAATAGTTTCCAGCGGATATTCTCAAAATGATGTGCTTTCACACTACCAATCTTTTGGCTTTAAGGGTATATTAAAGAAACCCTACACTATAAAAGAGATAAAGAGTGTGGTTGATTCAGTACTCAGGGAAGGAGAGGAATAAAAATGAAAATTGCCTTTTCAAGCGAAGAGAATAAAGGACTGGAGAGTCAAATGAGTCCGCACTTTGGCAGATGTCCCTACTATGTTTTTGTCGAACTCGACAATGAAAACAACGTAACATCGGTTGCGACAGAGGAAAACCCCTTTTTCCAGAGCCATCAACCGGGGGCAGTACCCAACTATATCGCAGATAAAAAGGTCAACGTTATGATAGCAGGCGGGATGGGCCCAAGAGCAATGGAGTTTTTTAACCAACTTGGTGTAGAAGCAGTTACAGGAGCTAGCGGTACTGTCAAAGAGGCTCTCTCACAATATCTAGGGGGAACTTTAAAGGGCAGCAAACCCTGTGCAGAGGGAGAAGAACACAGTCGTCACTACAATTAGAACCATCTTAACCTAAAGATAGTAACCGTAGGGTATAAGATTTTTTCCTACTATCCTTACTCTTTCCTCATCAAATATCTCCTTTAACTCCCGAGCTACACTCTCTGCATATGCAAGATAAGAATCGTAGAGTTTTCTCTTTTCCTCTTCCCCGACAGGCGGGAATTTCCCCCTCCCTTCTTTATCAAAGTAGGAAAAAGCCGTTCCGATACCAAACCCCGGATCATCTGCCACAGTAGTGGCAAGACCATCTGTTTTCATCAACGTTACAAGTTTATTCGCTTTATTAGCTTGCTCTCTCAACCCCTTAAAAGCCCACCTCCCCGTTCTCATACTAAAACTGTAGAGAGGAAGAAAGTATCTACCGTACCTAGCAATAAACTCAATAGCCTCAAGGAGAAATTCCACTTCTGTATCGGTAAACAAAAAATGAAAGTTCACCCTCGCCCAGCCGGGCTTAAGACCAAGGTTCCCATTTATCACTATTTCCCTGTAATACTCCGACGATTCATCATCATCAATACCAAGAAGTCTATGCCCATAGGGACCGGCACAGGAACAGCCGGCACGCCCCTGTATACCAAACAGATCATTCATCAGCTTTATTACGAACCGAGGATGTAAAAAATACCTCCCCGCCTGTACTACAAAAGAAAATATAGGGATCCTATCCCCTGGGCTTTCAGGGCCCAGCACTTCGATATTTGGGATATTCCTAAGTTTACTAAATGCTCGCTCTGTCAACTCCCGCTCCCTCCGCTCTATTTTCTCTGTCCCCAACTTCCGCTTTAGCTCAAGAGCGAGGGCAGCCCGCATTATCTGAAGAATCGGAGGGGTCCCGGGTTTTTCTCTAACCTCAATAGCATGACTATACTTCTGCGTATTAAAGTTTACAAAATCTACCGTACCACCCCCCGAATAAGTAGGAGGAAGCTCAAAGGGGTAGAGTTTTCTCTTAAATACCAATACTCCACAACTACCGGGCCCACCTAAAAACTTATGGGGTGAAAAAAATATCGCATCAAAATAGGAGTCCTCATCCCTATTAACATCAATCTCAACGTAAGGCGCAGCAGCAGCAAAATCAAAAAAAGCATAGGCACCGTGGCTGTGAAGAATACGCGCCACATCGTACACCGGGGTAAGGATACCGGTAACATTGGAGGCGGCAGAAAAAGAACCTATCTTCAATCTATCTTTATAAGTACTATCCTCAAGTTTACTCTCCAATTCTTTTAAATCCAGCCTTCCCTCGTCGTTGAGACCAATCTCTACAACCTCACAGAAACACTCCCGCCAGGATATTTCGTTGGAGTGATGCTCATACGGTCCTATAAAAACTACCGGGCGCTTTGCCATTATAAAATCATAAAACCTTTCTCTATCACCCTCCTTCAAAAACTCATTATACAACTGATCAAACCTTCTCTTTGTGGCCGGCGGTATATATATACCCAAAATCTCCTGCAGTCTATTAATAGCCCCGGTTGCTCCGGAGCCAACCTCTATCACCGAATAGCTCTCATCTGCATTGACACACTCCTTTATCATATGTTCAGATAAGTGCAGTCTCTCAGTGGTTATTTCTCCTGTCAAATCATCATCGGTGTGAGTATTGGCATACAGCTTAAGTATATCACTTTTAAAATACTCCTCTATAAAAGAAATCCCACGCCCGGAGGCCGTATAGTCCGCATAGGTAAGAAGGCGTTTCCCAAAGGGAGTATCTATGAATACATCCCTACCAATGATAGATTCTCTAACCATACTCCACAGAGCACTCTCTTCCATAAAAAACACCCCCATAGAACTTAATAAATAGATTCTGCAAAACTAATAAGATTCCCTCAAAAGTTTAACAATGTCCTCAATCCCTGCCTCTACAGGGTTTGACCTTACTCCTCCGGCCATATACCTTAGAGAATCTCTGGCAAGGCTCTCAAGACTATCCAGCTCAACACCCAGCTGAGATAGCTTAACATCCAGGCCTATCTCTTTAAGGAAATCCCTTCCCCGTCTTACCAAGGCCTCCCTCGTATTTTCATCATCACTCAATCCGAATATTTTTCCGACTATCCTAAATTTTTCAGGGTTTCCCTCCCATGAAAACTCAATCCACTTCGGGAAGAGAGCGGCAAGTCCCTCCGCATGGATCACATTAAAGTGACCGGAGATAGGATGCTCCATGGCATGGAGAAGGGTAGCCCTGCTGTGGGTAAGCGAAAAACCCGCCAACATATTGGCAAAGGCGAGATATCCCCTTGCCTCGAGGTCTTCCCCATTCCTAACGGCCCTTGGTAGGTAATTGATCACATACTCCATAGCTCTCTCGTTTAATATCTCACATATCGGATTTGAAACCTTGCTCACAAAACCCTCCATAGTGTGACAGAGGATGTCAAATCCCGTTACAGCTGTCATACGTGGGGACACACTTAGAGTTACCTCGGGATCAATAATAGCAACCCTTGGAAATATTTGGGGAAGAGCATACCCTGGTTTTTCGTTGGTTTCCGCGTTGGTAATTACAGCTATGTTGTCCGACTCACTACCCGTTCCTGCAAGGGTCTCTATTGCCATTATGGGAAGGGCATCCTGAGGAACCACATAGTCATCCTCCCAGGAGGCAATATGTCGCCATATAGGAAGGCCACTCTTTGCAGAAATCGCAATAGACTTAGCGGCATCAATCGCCGATCCTCCCCCCAAACCTATAACAAAATCACACCCCTCTCTCCTCGCTATAGAGGCAGCTTCATCAACTATAACATTGGTAGGATTTGGCGTTACTCCATTAAAGTGATACCATGCAATCCCCCTCAAACTAAGCTGATCCGTCAAACGTTTTAAAAGCCCGGTCTTTTGGGCACTTTTTTTCCCCGTAACTATAAAAGCCTTTCTGCCAAGCGCTACCGCCTCCTCACCGGCTCTACCAAACGAACCGTTACCAAAGACTATTTTAATCGGTAAAAAAAATGTAAACTCCTTAATCATCTTAAACCCCCTTTGAACTACTTTCCCTCTATAAACAAGCGTAGATCCGCAAACTCACTCTCAACGAAACCCTCACAACGCTCAAGGAACCTCTCATACCTCTCCAAGAATTCCCTTCCAAACTCGGTAAGTTGAGCACCGCCTCCCTCAGGCCCACCTATACGTCTATCAAGCACCCTCTTACCCAGATTACCTTCCAGTTCAGAGAGAATCCTATGTGCCTTGGCGTAGGACATGCCCATTTCCCCAGCGGCCTGCCTTATAGAATTATGTCGTTCTATACCCTTTAAGAGGGTAACAATCCCTATACCCATAAACGATTTTCCCTCATCATTTACAAGACTGATACGCACTTTTACTCTCATCTAAACCTTCTTCCAAATTTACACTTCTCTTCCAAACACATCAAAACTCACCACCCGCCTGTTATCGTAGCCAACAGCCAACAACCCACCAGTTAAAATCTTCTATCATTCTATTTTTTTAGTATTTATCCCGTCAAGTATCATATTCATTAAATGCTTTCACATTGACAGGGCCATAAATACATCCTATATTTAATATAATGACCGAAAGTTCAAAATATAGAAACTCGCTCATTGCACAATCCGGAAAAAAGAGAGGAACAGAAACCAATGTCCTTTAAAATTACAGAACTAACCTTTCTGGAACACTTTGCAAAACGATACGGGATACCCACACCCCGGTATATAAGCGCAGAAGCAGAAATAGGTATCATAAAGAAAACCATAGAGGAATGGGGAAAAGAGGGGATCGTAAAGCCGGATATAACAGTCACAGGGAGGGGAAAGGCAGGTGCCATAGCGGAGGTAAAAAACAGCCATGAGGCATTAAGGGAACTAAAGAGAATCTCAAGCCTTGAAATAAATGGGAAAATACCGCGAACAGCATACCTGGTAGAAAAAATTCCTGCCGTCCATGAGATATACGTGGCAATTACCTACAATACCGGCTTCCTAGGTCCCGCAATAACGGTATCTCTCCATGGGGGTATGGACGTGGAATCTATACCCGAGGATGAAAAAATAACGATACCCATAGATATATTCACCGGATTGGATGCCTATCAGGCCTCTGAGATACTCGCCCAGCTCCACTGTCCCGGGGAACTAATAAGCCCACTCTCACGGGTTATGGTATCCTTCTGGGATATGTTTGTCTCCACCGGAATGGAATCCGCAGAGATAAATCCTATCCGCGTCACCCCAGAGGGCAAACCATTTGCCTGTGATTTTAAAGGAGTAATAGACGAGGCTAACTACAAGGCAAGGGTTCCGGGGGTAGAGTTTCCAGAATATCCGGAGAACCTATCCGAGTTTGAGGATGAAATGAACAGATGGAACGCATCGAGCTACCAGGGCCAAGCTCATGTATCGGAACTAGGGGGAAAGAAAATACTCCCGATACTCTTTGGAGGCGGAGCCTCTACGATTATTACAGAAACCCTGGAATCGTTAGGCGGAGACCCTATGTTCCTCTCCGACTTCGGAGGCAATCCTCCCTATGAAAGAATGCTCGGAACAGCCAAAATCTGTTTCAAACACAAACTGAGGGATGCCAAGCTACTACTGATACTAGGCGGGAAGGCAAACAACACTCTTATAGATGTCACCTTCAAGGCAATAGCGGATGCACTTATAAACTACGTAGAGGAAAACGGTCCGGTAGAGATACCGGTAGTCATCGGGCGAGGGGGACCCAAACTGGTAAAGGGGATTCTCATCATTAAACAGGCCCTTGAGTATCTCAAAATGCCCTATGTAATCTTCGGACCGGATACACCCGTAACGATGGTTGCGGAATACGCGGCAAAACTGGCAAACGCCATAACCAACTCATAGGGAGTAAAGCCGATGAGAGCCAATAATCTCAGAGATTTAATCAAGAGGGGCGACAGGGTTGCTATTTCTAATATTACGGGACGGGAGGCTTCAAAGGTCTCCTTTATCACCCAAAAATACTGCAACAACATAGTGGGAGGCTGGGCACTGGGAAAGGGTGGTCAGAGTGTAGAAACTCCGGAGGGTCTTATTCCCGTGTACGCCACCTTCGACGAGTTGCTCAAAATCACCCCAAGAGAGAAACATCCAAACAAAATATTGATTTACTCACCACCGGAAGCCGTATACGGAGAGGTTAAAGAGGTCGTCAAACACGGAGGTAATACCGTAGAAACCATCTATATCGTAACCGAGCATGTGTCCATAGAGGTAACCGCTAAAATTCATAAGATATGCAGCGAAAAAAATATAGACGTCATAGGCTGCAACACCCTAGGAATAATTAATGTACACGAGAGAGTCCGAATAGGCGCCGTAGGAGGAGAGAGTCCCCAGGAAACCTTTAGACCGGGCTCTGCCACTGTAATATCTAACTCCGGCAATATGGTAAATACCATTTCAAGCTACCTACTGGCCTATGGGATAGGGACATCCTTCGGAATATCCACAGGGAAAGACAGATTAATTCTTACACCCCTCAAAGATTTTCTTAGTTTAGCAGAGAAAGACCCGCACACAAAGATTATAGTACTGTACGTAGAACCAGGCGGAACATACGAGCACGATGCCCTGGAGATGATAAAAGCAAGGGGGTTTTCTAAACCCATAGTGGTGTACGTAGCCGGGGAAATTGCAGAACGCTACGGGGTTTCACTGGGACACGCAGGTTCCGTGGTGGAAGGAGGAAAGAGCCGTGCCCGTGCCAAAAAAGCGGCATTCGATGCCTATTTCGGTATACAACCATTTAAAACTACAGGAAGATATAAAAAGATAGAATTAAGGAATACCCTATCGCGAGGTATCCGGGTAGAGGTGCTTCACGACATACCTCTCGCTGTGAACCTGATACTCAATATCCTGGGAATAAAAAAAGATTACAGTAAAACCAAACCCCTCAGGCTCAATCCCTGGTTCATAAATCTCGGAGAACTTGGAAAAGAACTACCGGAGGAACTTAACCTTCCACAGGGGATAATTCCTGAACCATTTGCATCTCAGTTTAAGGAGCAGAGCAAGAATCTTTTAAAGGGAATGATACGACAATCCATGAGAAATGCCTCTCACGCAAGTTCTAACGACGGAAGAACTCCACGAATATACGGATACTCACTACTCGATCTGATGAAAAGACGTTCCTTCGCCGCCTCGCTCATAGCCTATTGGACAGGGGATCTTCCAATCGACAGCTTTGAGGAGAGAGCGGTAGAAATGGCCCTCATAGCGGCCCTAACCAACGGACCCGGAACAATGTCCGCCCAGGGGGCAAAACTCTCTGCCTCCGCCGGTAACCGACCCAATACAGCAATGATTGCCACCCTGGCCACCATAGGGGATATCCACGGAGGAAACGGTTCAAAGGCTGTTGAATATCTGTTGAGATACTTCGACATTACGGAGATTCAAAACCCATACGACCCAAAATTGGATACTGCAAAAATCGCAGAAGATGCCGCTTCAAAATTTAAAAGGGAAAAACAAGCGGCAAAAGAAGCCGGCCTGGAGTACGAGAAGATACCATGCCTGGGGCACCCCGTATTTAAAAACAACTCCATTAATTACGACCCCAGAGAACAAGAAATATACAAATTTATCAGGGAATCGGGAAGAGTGAATATCTTCCTCGATTTCTATCACAACCTTGCAAGAGCACTAAAGGAAAACGGCTCAACCAAGAACATCCTGGCCGTCAATGTAGATGCGGCTATTGCCTCCGTCTGGCTTGCCATATGTTGGCCCAAGTTACGTGAAAAGAAAATGACTGTCAAACGAGCCATCGATATTCCCTTTGTTTCATTTGCCCTCGGAAGAGTGGCTGGGGGAGCAGGAGAGTTTTTAGACCATCAGGATTTTGGAACAGAGATGGATATGCGCATACCTGTTAATGAATGCAGGAGGCTAACCAACCCAAGAGAGATAAAATAGAACATTCCAATTCTACGCAAGTCTCGCTCTGAGGAGTAATTTCCTATCGGAAAAAACATCCTCAACAGCACCAATACTTTCAACCACCCCCCTATTCAATACCATTACCCGCTCACACAACTCCCTAACCAGCTCAATATCGTGGGTCACTATCAATCTCGTCTTATCTATTCCTCCAAGTATCTCTACAATTTCCCGTCTGCTTCTGGGATCAAGATTGCTCGTAGGCTCATCAAAACAGTAAATCTCCGGCCTCATAGAATAAATCGTAGCGATAGCCGCAATCTTTTTCTCTCCAAAGCTGAGATGATACGGATTCTTGTCCCTATATCTCTCCAGTTTAAAGTACCTAAGGGTTTCATCAACTATTCTTTCCAACTCCTCACCCTCTACCCCCATATTTCTAGGGCCAAAGGCTATATCGTCGTATAGGGTTGCAGAGAAGAGTTGATCCTCCGGATTTTGAAAAACCAAACCCAACTTTTGCCGAATGGTTTTTAAATTCTTCTTTTCCACCCTCATACCCAAAACAAAAATCTCTCCGCTGTTACCCTCAAGGATACCGTTTAAATGAAGTAACAGCGTGGACTTACCTGCCCCGTTTCCCCCCACTATACCAAGACATTCTCCCCTTCTCACCCCAAAGCTCACAGACTTAAGTGCCTCTGTTCCATCCGGATACCTGTAGGAAAGATTATCTACAACGATAACCCTGCTACCGTTACCATCTATGCCATCCATCCCCAATACCCCTTTCACTTAGAAAACCCTAACAAGCGCAAGATAACTAACGGAGAGGAAGAGAAAGAGATAATCATATCGTTTGTAACTCATACGTTTCTTAAAACCCTTCATACCCTCAATACTAAAACCCCGAGCTACCATAGCCCCATACACGCGTTCACTCCTCTCATAAGCCCTCAGAAAGAGATTACCTATCAGGTTCCCTACAATTTTTGCATCCCATACCCACTTCCCATTATACCCACGAGATCTCGCGGACCGCATCAACAGCGCAGCCTCCTCCCCAAGCACATATATATACCTGTAGGCCATTCCTATGGTAACCGTAATAACAGAGGGAACCCCAAACGATGCAAACCCCTCTACAATTCCACTGAAACCCGTAGTTCCGGTTAAAAGAACTATAGCCACAATCGCAAGATTTGCTCTAATCAAAACGTTGTATAGAATCCTTATCCCCTCTCTATAGACCTTAATATCACAACACAGAACGAATAACACAGTATCGCCGTTGCCGTGCCTAAAAAAGGGTAAAAAGCCTGCAATGACAACAGAGATTATCGATATAAAGGCTATTCGCTTTAAAAAAAACATCAGCGGGATTTTAGAGAGAATGACCATTAGAACAAGAAATCCCAGAAACAGCGAGAAATTAAGCGCATCATAATATTTGATCGTTACAATGAGAAATATGTATACGAGAAAAACCACAATCTTGAAATTGGAAGAAATCCTATGCAGGGGACTCTCTATCTGTAGGTACCTTTCCAGACTACTCTCAACCAGTTTTCTTACCCTCCAATCTTCTCTATAATTTATTCACCAATCTATTCACTCCGATTCCCGCTTTAAATTACTACCGGTTTTTCTTTTATCGGAAGTTCCCCTCCTTACAAGAAACAGAACACTATAGCTCAGAGCAAATACAATCAGAGTACCCACCAGACCGGCAAGGCCCTTAGCCAGAAACTCACTCTTAATACCGGGGAAAACATAATCGGCAATTGGGGAATGATCCCATACGTTCTTCTCGCCTTTTTGAATAAAACCATGGTTAGTAGCAACCCTTTCCAGTCCATCGGGATAGCTTGAGGCAAAGGGCGAAACAAAAAACGCAAGAAAAACAGAGACAATCAATCCGCCTATCAAAAAATACTTCCACGATACCTTCATCTTTCAACCTCCGTAGCATACTTCACATAAACCAAATCCGGCCTTGAAGCCATAACAATAGAAATTACAGATGTGGTAATTATAGCTTCCCCTATTCCTATAAGACTATGCACTCCCACCATAGCCGGAAAGACAACCCTAAACGGACTGGTCCCAGAGAGTGCCAATTCCAAAGAACAAAACGCCGCCGCAACTACCACTCCCAACCACGAGGCAACAGCCACAGAACCGAGAAAGAACCCCCTCTTCCGGGGAAGTATCTTCATCAAAAACCAATATACAAGATATGCGCCCAACCCCCCGACAATTCCCATATTAAAGATATTCGTCCCAAGGGCAGTTATTCCCCCATCGCCAAACATTAAACACTGTACTAAAAGAACAATTATCATCACCAGCACCCCATTCAACGGCCCTAAAAGCAAGGCGGCAAGGAATGCCCCCAGGAAATGACCGCTCGTTCCCCCGGCAACCGGGAAGTTCAACATCTGAGCAGCGAAGACAAAAGCCGCTGTTATTCCCAAAAGGGGAACCTTCTTTTCATCAAGATTTTTCTTCGCCTTTACTACAGCCATTCCACCTACCGCAGCAGAAATAGCATAGGTTACAGCATTAATTCCGGGACTCACAAACCCATCAGGCACATGCATAACTCTCCCTCCATTCTTGTTTGTTACTCATCAGTACCATATTCGTAACACGATATTACAAAATTTCACACGCTTAATCAATACCTAAACACCTATTACTTGAGAAAAAATTCACAAAATAATAGTCCATAAAAAAATACTATACAAAACCCCATTTATGATTAAAAATAGAGAAAAATATTAAACAAAAGATCAAACAAAATCAGGAAGTGACACTATGGAAGAAAAAACCGTAACTGGCTACAGATGGATTGTCCTACTACTCTACATGTACATAACCGCTCTAACCCAGCTATTCTGGCTGAATTTCGCCGCTATAGATACCTATATAGAAAAGCATCTAAACGTATCGGCAATGAGCGTGGGGTTACTCGCAATGATATTCCCCCTTACCTATCTAATACTATCCATTCCAACCGGAATACTAATTGACAAAAAGGGGTTTAAATTCAGTGTGGGAACAGGGGCACTGTTAACAGCTTTTTTCTCTCTCGTAAGGCTTATCTCCCCAAACTCATACACCGTACTATTTATATCCCAATTTGGAATCTCCCTGGGACAACCATTCGTACTAAACGGAATGACAAAACTCGCAGCCCTATGGTTTCCAAAAGACGAAGAGGCAACGGCTGTAGGGCTCGGATCACTTGCCCTATTCATAGGTATGTTAATAGGCCTTGGAGCTACCCCGGCTATCGTCCAATTCGCAGGCTACAAAACAATGCTCATCTCCTATGCAATATTTGCTCTACTGGGTCTGTTTCTCTTTGTAGTATTTGCCAAGGAACAACCCGAGACTCCTCCCGGAGGGGCAGAGATAACTCTGGAAACAGATGTTCACGAGGAGAAATCGTATATAAGGGGGATAAAAGAACTATTCGGAATGAAAGATTTCATAATTCTTGGCTTTCTTGCACTCATAGGTATAGGGGGATTTAACGGCCTCGCCACCTGGTTGGAGAAAATGTTAACCGAAATGCACGGTATAACAATGGTACAGGCAGGAAATGTATCCAGTGCTCTTATCTTTAGCGGAATGGTAGGATGTATTATAATACCTATACTCTCCGATAAGGCAGGAAGGAGAAAACCCTTTATCATCATAGCCTCGGGGATGGCCGTGTTTACCCTTACTATACTAATATTTGCCAGAGGATATCTCGCAAACGTGCTTAACAGTATATTCTTAGGCTTTTTCTTAATCTCTGCACTCCCCATAATGCTTACAATGTCTGCAGAACTGGCAGGCCCCAGGTTGGCAGGCATATCCGTTAGTTACCTTCAACTTCTCGGAAACGGTGCTGCTGTGTTAATAGTCCCCTTTATGGAGTTCCTCCATAAGAGCTCCACACGTTACACTCTACCAATTGGCTTTCTTATTGTGCTTTTCATTATCTCTCTTATCCTGGGAATCATAATCAGGGAAACGGGAAACCATGCATGAGGCAGTTCACCCCCATTTTCTACTCCACCTCGCTATAATTCTTATAGTCGCAAAGTACGTCTCTGCCCTATCGCTAAAGTTTAAAATGCCTCCGGTATTGGGGATGATAATAATCGGAATCGTCCTGGGTCCCTCGGGGATAGATATAGTAAAAACTGACATTGTAATAAAATGGCTTGCAAAACTAGGGGTAATACTTCTCCTCTTCACAGCAGGCCTGGAAACCGACCTTGTCCAGATGAAATCGCAGGGGAAGGTATCACTACTTACAGCCCTCGGGGGCGTAGCCCTCCCCTTTGCTCTGGGTCTTGGTACTTCACTGTTCTTCGGAAACGATCCCTTTTCCTCCACACTCATAGGTACAGTTTTAACAGCTACAAGTGTAAGCGTAACTGTAATGACCCTTATAGAACTAAAACGACTCCACTCACCGGAGGGAACATCAATCCTTGGTGCTGCAATTATAGACGATGTCATAGGAATTTTACTCCTCACCTTTGTATTCGGACTCCATGGAGGCGGAGGAAACGTTACAATTGCCCTTCTAAAGATTCTTGGTTACTTCTTTGCCACTTTTCTTGTGGGGTTTTTCCTCTTCAAACCAATCATGCGCTTTACAAAGCTCTTAAATGTAGAGGCGGGGGTGCTCTCTGTTGCACTTGCCCTATGTTTCGTCTTCGCATGGGCAGCGGAAAAGGCCGGAATTGCAGAGATTACCGGGGCATACATAGCGGGGCTTTTCTTAGGACAGACACGCCACAAACGGGCGATTAGGGAGGGAATAGAAACCCTTGGTCAATCTTTTTTCGTTGCCATATTCTTTATAAATATTGGTCTGGAGACCCATCTGGAGAATATTTCGGGAAACCCACTATTCATAATTCTCGTAATTCTATTTGCCATAGTAGGCAAAACCTTCGGAGCCGGTATGGGTGCCAAAATAGGGGGGTTTAGCTGGATCCAATCGATAAGAACCGGTATCGGAATGATACCCAGAGGTGAGGTGGCCCTTATCATATCCTCAATGGCATTAACCAGGGGCATATTCACCCAGACAGAGTTTTCCACCACAGTTCTCATAGTGATAATATCAGCCATAATCACTCCGCCACTATTAAAATTGTTCTTCAAGGGTGAGGGATAATAATACTCACTACGTTAACTCCCAAAAGGAGGGAAAATAAAAATGAAAGAAACAAAGGTTAAAGAGATAAGAAAGTATATCACGGAAAAACCGGCCTACGTGTTAGAGACAGATTCAATTCACACGGTGATAAGAAAATTTATAGAAAACCCAATTATAAGGGCAGTTTATGTGGTGGATGAAGGAAATGTCCTCCAGGGAATAATCACCATACAGGAGATACTAAAGAGGATAAGCGTAGATTTTTACTCAATTTCCTTCATATATTCGGAATCAAGCTTCACAGGTTATAACCTTATCTCAACTATAGGAGAAACCAGGGCAAGGGACATAATGAATACAGAGATCTATTACATAAAAGACGAAGAGACGATAGAGAAAGCCTTTAACATCCTCTTTCAAAATAATGCTGGCGAACTTCCCGTGGTTGATGATAAACTAAGGCTGATCGGAGACTTAAACGTAATAGAACTACTTGTGCTCTGGGAGGAAAAAAAGAGAGAGAAATAAGGAGGTAAAACCATATGTATATAATAGATTACCTGAGACCAGAGGCAATATTCTTAAAGATGGAAGGGGCTAGAAAGAAAGAGATCATACGCAAAATACTCGAACTGGGTAGTGACAGGGGTATCCTTCCGAGAGAAAAGTTGGATAACATATACGAAGCGATTATGGAGAGAGAGAAACAGAGCACTACGGGAATAGGAAACGGTATTGCAATCCCACATTGCAAATCGGATTATCTGGAAAGAGGCGTCATCTTAGCGGCAACATTTCCAAACGGAATAAAGTACAACTCGATCGATGGGAAACCTGTCTATATACTCTTTATGTTTATCTTTCCCGGAAGTGAAAACAAAGAGTACCTCCAGGTCCTTGCCAAAGTAGCAAGACTTTTAAGCGACGAAAATATAAGAAACAAACTAATCCTTACCGATACACCGGAAGAGTTTAGAAACATAATTGCCAAAAATGACATCATACCAATAGTTAAGGGCAAAGAGGGGAAATACATATTCATCCTGGCAATCAATGATCAGAAAAAAATTCAAAATGTAATATCAAACCTCGTAGAAATAGGGGCACAAACCTCTCTAATAATCGACAGTGAAACCCTGGAAAAAAAACTTGCCTACGATATCCCAATATTCGCCGGATTAACGTACTTTAAGGGTAAATCGCCATACTCAAAGACATTCATAGGAATTTTAAACAATAAGGAGCAGATAGACTACCTAAATCAGCTACTCCTGAAAGAGGATATAGACCTAACCAAACCCGGGGCTGGTTTCCTTATTGCAATGGAAGCAACAAAAATTATAGGTGGTATTCCGGAAGAGATAGATGTCTAATTTTTGAAATTTATCCGGGAAGTATTGACAAAAAATCCATTTCCATATTTAATCCATACCCACATCCAAAATAGGCAATGGAGTTTGCCTTAAACCGCCCAATATAAAAACAGTAAACGGGCTGATGACTCCTGCTAAAAAAGATAGCAGGAGTGTGCCCATGACCCTAACAGTAAGCCTTGCGCTTGTTGTTCTACTGAGCCTACTGGTAAACCACTACATGAAAAAAATTAATCTTCCCGGACTCGTAGGGATGCTTATTATAGGAATACTTGCAGGGCCATACGTATTTAATATTTTGCAACCTGAGGTTCTAAAGGTTTCCGCAGACCTCAGAATGATAGCCCTCATTGTAATACTATCCAGGGCAGGTCTCGAACTCAAACGTGATACACTCAACAGAATAGGAAGACCTGCCCTACTTCTCTCATTTGTCCCTGCCCTCTTTGAGGGAACAGCGATAACACTTCTTGGACCCTACTTTTTACACATCACGTACCTAGAATCCGCAATACTCGGTGCAATACTAAGTGCGGTCTCTCCGGCAGTGGTTGTACCTCTAATGATTCACTTTATTGATAAGAAAAAAGGGACAAAAAAGGGTATACCAACGCTCCTCCTTGCCGGCTCTTCCATCGACGACGTTTTTGTAATTGTTATCTTTTCCATACTTATAGGGCTCTACTTTGGTACCCACACAAATATTCTACTAAAACTCCTGGAAATTCCGGAATCAATAGTACTCGGTATAGCCACTGGTGCTTTAATAGGAATCGTCCTCTTTAAAATCTTTGAAAAATACAACCTCAGAGCTACAAAAATGACAATTGTACTAATATCTGTAGCTATACTATTTACATGGCTCGAGGATGTACTTAAGGGGAAAGTCGCGATATCCGCCCTACTAGGGGTAATGACAATAGGATTTGTGATACTTGAAAAAACAGAGAAAAGGGCGCACGATATCTCCAAGAAACTCTCTAAAATATGGATACTTGCAGAGATCCTTCTGTTTGTACTTGTCGGGGCACAGGTAAACATAAAAATAGCCCTAAATGCCGGTTTGGCAGGAATTGCTCTTATTTTTCTGGCACTAATCGCAAGAAGCGTGGGAACCTACATATCTCTAATAGGAACGGATCTCAATTTCAGAGAAAGAATATTCTGTGTAATCTCCTACATTCCAAAGGCAACCGTACAGGCGGCAATCGGTGCAGTACCATTGGAAATGGGTGTTCAAAACGGCGGAGTTATACTCGCCGTCGCAGTTCTTTCAATCCTCGTAACAGCCCCTCTGGGTGCCATAGGAATCCTCTTTTCAGGGGAAAAATGGCTTGAAAAAGAGGAAATACATCAAACCTCTTCAAATGATGAAACCCTGTACGAGGGAAACCCTGACACAGAACCTACACCGGCATCGGAAAATCCTCTACCGGAGACAACATAAAAGAGACAAATACGTCTGTGCATTACAACTATAATTAAATTGTCACTATCTTATCTGCAGAGATTTCCTCTACAAATATTCTGTCAAACCTCCCGGAATGGTCCACCGTCACTCTATCCGGAAAGTAAGTAGCGGCAAAAAAGTAGAGAATATCCGTTAGATCCTTGTAAGATTCGAGGATGGAGAACCTATAGTAACATTTATACCTCTCTAAAAGCTCACGTTTTTCAGGATTATCCTCTAACTCCGGATCGGTTCTCATCCTTATACTGTGCCTTAAACCACCATACCACGCCTTTTGCACGTGGAACAGGTTTAGCTTACCCTTTTCATCCATATAGTAAAGTTCAAAAATTCCCGACATACTGGGAACGGACTTTATAATCGAATACTTATCGGCAAGAGTAAGATGTGACCAGTAGATCGTAAAGTACACATCCCTGTTGTCCTCTACCTTCTTTATCGTATATCTCAATGTGTACCCCCTCTATATATAGTACATACTTTTTACAAAAAAACACAACCCTAATTACAATATTGAAAAATCATAGTTTTTATTCTAATCTGTAGTACCATAAAAAAAGGGATAAACCCAATGACAACAGACCCGTCGATAAAACAAATATCCACAATCCCTCTCATCCTCCTGTTTGTTATACTAACATCCGTTCCTCTAAATGGGTGCTTATCGATTCAACATACTAATATCCCAAAATCCTCAGACCATAAAACCTCTTCACCGGAGGTAAGTCTTGACGTTGAACAACCTACGGTGTCCTCTCCACAGAACAAAAACAAAGAAATTGGCAAACCGGGCCCCAACGACGTAGAGAGGGCAGGTGAAAAGCCCTCTGTTACAGACATTCCAGAAAAAACCAAAAGTTCCACCAATTCTATTCCCCCTATAAACCCCAAAGCACCCATACTGACAAAATTAGAGGCAATCCGCCAGATAAGAGAGATGCGTTACAGAGATTTTTATCCCATCATGGTATCCGGTTCTCCGCTGATGATCCTCTACGACCTTACAGGCGACGGCCAACCGGAATTATTTTTACTAACCGTAAAGGTAAAGAACCGAGCCAATGCAAAAATCGGATATCTGTCCGACTATGCAAGACTATTCTCGGAAAATAAAGAACCAATAGATTTTAGCCTATACCTATACGGCAACCACGCCGGCAAACTCTACCTATTAAAAACCTACAACCTAGGGAAGAGATACGTATTTAAATCATTTGAAAAACTCCGTCTAAGCAGAAAAAACAAAGCCCTCATAGCAATAGTAGTAGGTTTCCAAACCCAGAACGGATATGAAAAAACTCTCCTTAATTTCACAGGTCCATCAATAAAACTCCTATCAAGATTTAGAATTAAGGAAAACCTCTCAACAAAATCAACTCTGACTGACATTGATAATGATGGGGTAATTGATATTCTTGTTCAAGAAAAGGCTATGGAAGAGGGCGTTGGGTACGAAACCTTTCTCACATGGTACAGATGGCAGGGATATAGATTTGTAGAGTACAAATCTACTAATGTGGTGAGAAACCTACGAATCTTTCTAGAAAATGTAAAGAGAATGCTAATAAACGGTAAATATAGAGAACTTCTCAACTACGCAGTTGATAAAAAAATCATATCAAAACTAAAAAAAGAAGGAGAGAATAACACAAATCTTCTATTTAGAATTCTTGGCTTCGATACCTTTTTTGACCCTTCAATTTCCAATCCCAAAACTCTATTTTCAAACATCAACGACGTTACCTTTCCCGAGATTCTCGAGGATCCTTTTACAAAACAGGAAGATGGAAACTGGGGCTTTAAAATCTCGTACAGGGTTTCCATTCAGAATGGAATATCTTTTATCGCAGAATCAAAAATCCTTATGATGAGAAACCCATTCGGTAAGAGACAGTTTTCCTTTACCTTGCTACGCAAATAAACATACAATTCGTCTCCCTCACTGCATATTACACCACCTTGTTATAAAATCTAAAATCCAATAAAATTAGAGGAAACCGAAAAGAAAAACTCAATGAGACAGAGAGACCCAACGAGGAGTAAAATAATATGTACAAATATGAAATAGAGGGGAGCTTTCCACTCAAAGGTTCCATTAAGACAAGCGGTAACAAAAATGCGGCTCTCCCATGCCTTGCGGCAACTCTACTAACGGATGAAGCCGTAACATTAAAAAATCTTCCGGATATAGAAGACGTCCGTGTAATGTTGGAGATACTAAAAACCCTTGGTTCAAACATAAAGAGGATAAACAAAAATACCTATGAGATAAAGACCCTCGATATAAAACAGAACGAAATACCGGTAGAACTTGCAAAGCAGATAAGAGCATCGATTCTATTCGCAGGCCCCCTCCTTTCACGAACGGGGAAGGTTACACTTCCCCCTCCGGGAGGCGACGTTATAGGAAGAAGACGGCTGGATACACACTTTCTAGCCCTAAAGGAGCTAGGTGCCAGGGTGGAGATAGACGGGCAGTTTATTCTTCAGGCCAACAAACTCAAGGGTGAGGACATATTCTTAGACGAGGCATCGGTAACAGCTACGGAAAACGCGATTATGGCATCCGTATTGGCCGAGGGAAAAACCGTAATAAGGAATGCCGCATCGGAGCCCCACGTTCAAGACCTATGCAACATGCTAAACAGCATGGGGGCAAGAATAACGGGAATAGGGTCTAATATTCTCTACATTGAAGGGGTAAAAAAACTCCGTGGCACGGAGTTTAAGATTAGTCCGGATTACATGGAGGTTGGTTCCTTTATAGGGCTCGCAGCAGTTACGAGAAGCGAAATAGTGATAGAGGATGCCGCCCCCCAATTCCTGAGGATGACTAAGCTTGCATTTGCAAAACTCGGGATACACTGGGAGGTCGAGGGAGAAAACATAAGGATACCATCCGGACAGGAACTAAAGGTAAATCCGGATCTAGGAGGAATGGTCCCCAAAATAGACGATGCCCCATGGCCGGGTTTTCCGCCCGATCTAATAAGTATAGCACTGGTCGTTGCAACACAGGTTGACGGTATAATATTAATATACGAAAAGATGTTTGAATCCAGGATGTTTTTTGTGGATAAGCTAATAGGGATGGGGGCACGCATCGTTCTATGCGATCCCCACAGGGCAGTCGTAAGTGGTCCTTCAAGACTAAGAGGCTCGGAGCTTGTATCCCCGGATGTAAGAGCCGGGATGGCAATGGTTATAGCCGCCCTCTGTGCCGAGGGCAAAAGTACAATCCACAACGTCTATCAGATAGAGAGAGGATACGAGAACATAACCCAACGCCTCCAGAAACTGGGGGCAAAAATAAAGCGCCTTCCCGAGGGATAAACCCGGGAGGGTAAAATCTCCAAACCGAATCAAGATATCCCTATGGAAAAGACAACAACCAGAGACAGATTACCAGAGCTACTCGCACCGGTAGGTGATTTCTCAATGCTTCAGGCGGCAATAGACGCAAAAGCCGATGCCGTATATTTTGGAGTCAAGAAGCTAAACATGAGGGCAACAGCCAAGAACTTCGAACTAGACCAACTACCCAAAGTTGTCTCTACCGCTCATGCCAACAATCTTAAAGCGTATCTAACCCTCAACACAATCATCTACGAGGAAGAGATAGACGAGGTTAGCAATATTCTTGCTCTAGCTAAAGAAGCCGGAGTAGATGCCATTATCTGCTGGGATTTTGCCGTTATACAAAAAGCCAAAGAACTCGGGCTTGAGATACATATAAGTACTCAGGGAAGTATCTCCAACTCGCTCTCCGCATCATTCTACCATGCACTGGGGGCCACAAGGTGTGTTCTTGCTCGAGAATGCACACTGGAACAGATTAGAGAGATACGCTCTAAGAGCAAAATTCAGATAGAGGTGTTTATCCACGGGGCTATGTGCGTATCGGTATCCGGAAGATGCTTTTTGTCCCAGTTTTTATACGGACGCTCTGCAAACAGGGGAGACTGCATACAACCCTGTAGACGCGCATACGAGACTTACCTAATAAGGGATAAACAGACGGGTAAAGAGTTGATCCTTGGGAATGACTACATCTTGAGTCCCAAGGACCTATGTACCCTACCCTTTCTAGATAAAATTGTGCCCTATGTGGATGCCCTAAAGATAGAGGGAAGGGTTAGGGGTGCTGAGTACGTGTATGTAACGGTAAAGACCTATAGGGAGGCACTAAACAGAATTGCCGATGCCACATTTAACGAGGAGTTTGTAGAGTGGGGAATGAAAGAGCTGGCGAAGGTTTACAACAGGGGATTCTCCGAGGGGTTCTTTATGGGTAAACCGATAGACAGCTTTACAAAAAAACCCAACTCTCAGGCAACAAGGAGAAAGAGGATACTCGGGAGTGTTACCAACTACTTTTCCAGAGTATCCGTTGCAGAAATACAGATAACGGCCAACAGCGTAAAAGTTGGGGATGAGATAGTAATAACAGGTCCGACAACCGGGGTGGTAATACAAAGGGTAGAAAGCATCGAGAGAGAATACAATCCAGTTAAAGAGGCTCATAAGGGAGAAAGGGTAGGAATCAAGGTATCAAAAAAGGTACGAAGAAACGACTCCGTATTTGTCTGGGAAAAACGCGAACCAACAGCTTAAATCAAAATTTTATCCTCAGATTAGAACCCCCTTTCCTCTCTTATCTTCCTATAGGCCTCCTGAATAATCTTAAACTTCTCCTCGGCAACCTTTATAAACTCCTCCCCCAGATTTGCCACCTTATCCGGATGGTACTGCTGCACAAGATGCCTGTATGCGGCCTTAATCTCTTCCACAGAGGCAGTTCTATCAACCCCAAGAATCTTATAGTATCTATCACTATCCTCACGTGCAAACTCTGCCTTAATGGCGGAATAGGTCTGTCCGTCAACCCCAAGTAAAAAGGCAATCCTACTAATCAGGTTTTCCTCTGCAACAGTAACCCCATCCCTGTCGGCCAGGGCAATCTTAAATAGGAGTCGCAAAAGCAATACCCTATCCTGCAAACCGGAAACAGCTCTATAGTAGTAACACAGTCCCTCTATATCTATCCTGTACCTGTTCTTAAAGGTCTCATCGATTATTTTCTGGAGGAGGTCCTGATCCTCGGGTCCAAACGAAAAACTTTGACGCATAAAACTCTTTAGCGCCTCTATTTGAGAAACCTTTACATGCCCATCAACATTTGCAACTGCTATGGACAACCCAACAAGAGAAGAGATAAAGTTTATCTGAGCGGTAGAAACAGGGTCTGCCCCAAAGACACCGGGTTCTCTACCCAGACGCCTCCAGTATTCCCGTTCCTCCTGAGCCTTGTCAAAGAGATGGCCTATAAGCCCGCCGAGAATGGTTCCAAATGGCCCTGCAAAGGAACCCAGAAGAGCTCCTATCAATTTTCCCTTAAAAGCCAAGGTTTACATAATCCTCCGTACGTATAGGGGGTATGATTCCTCT
>Ga0256914_1000987_pt1 | contig 27090 bp, 25 predicted proteins | sample HulkmetaG_FD_191571 | JGI IMG/M metagenome (GOLD analysis project Ga0256914, IMG submission 191571) | Hydrothermal chimney microbial communities from Main Endeavour vent field at the Juan de Fuca Ridge, Pacific Ocean - Hulk | ecosystem: Environmental > Aquatic > Marine > Hydrothermal vents ... | reverse complement strand
TTAAAGATGGAGGTCTATAGGATTAATGACAGATGCAAATAGAGAATCTAGTGGTTACAATCGCGATGTTATTTACAAATCCAGCCCTGTGATTTCGCGGTATCGGAATAATCCTATTCTGCGTGCTAGCGATGTACCCTATGAATCCGATCTCGTTATGAATCCTGGAGTATGTAAATATCAGGGTAAATATGTAATGGTATTTAGGAATGATATTCGCGAGAGTGAGACGAAGGTGCGAGAGGGTGTGAATCTTGGACTTGCCTTTAGTGATGATGGGATTCATTGGGAAGTGGAGAGTAAACCATGCTTTGATATGAGTAATGAGGAGTTTCATAATACCTATGATCCGAGAATTACGGTTATGGATGGGAGATGTTATATGACTTTTGGTATGGATACAGAGCATGGAGTTAGAGGGGGAATTGCTGTAACCGAAGATTTTCATCATTTTGATATTATTTCTATTTCTCCACCTGATAATAGGAACTTTGTGATATTTCCTGAAAAATTTGGAGGAAAATATATTCGGCTTGAACGCCCCTTTCCCATTTATGGAAGACCGGGATACCCTGAACGGTTTGATATATGGATTTCTCGCTCACCTGACCTGAGATACTGGGGTGACTCTGAGTTATTGCTTGGGGTAGAGCATGTTCCGTTTGCCAATTTAAAACTTGGTGCTGGTCCACCTCCTGTTAAGACTGAGCGTGGATGGCTTACCGTGTTTCACGCCTCTGATTTTGATCCTAACAGGGGAAAGAATGGTTTTGAAGAGGTGTGGCAAAAGCGGTATTTTGCCGGTGTTATGCTTCTCGATCTTGAGGATCCGTACAGGGTGGTAGGGATTTCGAAAGAACCTCTTTTGGTCCCTGAGGCGGATTACGAGACGAAGAATGGTTATAGAAATAATGTGATCTTTCCCACGGGTATGATACTTGAGGAGACGGGAGAGCTAAAGATTTACTATGGCGCTGCAGATACCTGTATTGCTCTTGCCTCCGCGCAGGTTGGGGATTTGATTGATTTGTGTGATACCCCTATATCACCTTAAACAATTTACTGAGTGACTAATTTCAGGCTCTTTTTCGCATTTGAGTGATGTTTCCCCTATTGCCATCTTGCTCGTGTCGGTTTGCTCCGTTTACACTGTATCCGTTTCCCCCTTGCCCATTTGTGGTGTGTCCGTTTCCGTTTAAGTAGCCGTAGAAATTGGTGAATATTGCGTGGAGTTTCCGCTTTAGTACCTGATATGAGAAATGTTTCTTTCCTATCTGAAAGTTTTTTTCCACCATCTCTCTTCTTCTCTCTTCATTTAGCATAACCTCTCTAACCTGATCCACAGCTCGCTGTGTTAGAAAGCCATCTATGGCAATAACGTCGAATCCTTTGGGCTCCAGGTCCACTATGTAGACGGAGTATCTGTTTACAAGGAGGGGTTTTTTAAAGTATATCGCTTCGAGAAAGGCATTGCCGAATCCCTCGTACAGGCTTGGGTAGGTTATGAGATCAACATGTGGATAAACGTCCCAGAGTGAGTAGAGTTTTTTACCGTTTTTGGTGTACTTTCTCGTGTCATGAAGTCTGTTACTGAGAAACGATATTCTAACCCTGTGTTCCTTGGCCGTTTCCTTTATCCACTCGTAGTACTCATTTCCCTCATCACCTGTTGAGTGGGAGATTAAAAAGTGAAGGTTGGGGAGGTTTAGTTTTTCCGTAAGGTATAGAGCTTGCTCTATTCCCTTTCTGGATACGACCCTCGTTGGTTGTAGTATTAGTATGTCATCACTTTTAAATCCGAACTGTTCCCTGAAATCTCTGTTGAAATCGTCAAAGTAGTCCGGTGGTTTATCGAAATCAAGAACATTGTATATAACGGTAGAGGAAATTTCTCGCTTTGCGGCAAGCTCTCGCTGAGCTACCGAGTTGATAACCACATGGCGTATGGATGGTAAGTCCGGCGGGAACGCCATCTGGAGTATGTCCTGGATAGAGTTTAGGAGAAACCGTGGTCTTTCCCATGCGAAATCGTGGTGATGCCCTATTGTAGGAATGCCTGTCTCGGCTATTACCTCTGTGATTGCAACCCCCAATGGTATATGCATGGGGATAGAGAGGGCATTCTCCGGTATAAGCATGTCTATTTTAAATTTGTCTATAAACTCATATATCTTATCCTTAAGGAACTCTTTCTTCTCGTAGATTTCATTGGTTATCTCTCTCGTTCTTACCTGTGTCCCGAAGATTTTTTTGTTTAGTTCCAGGTTTTCCGGGTATTGGAAAAAGGCTTCGGGAACCCTCATACTGATTTCAGGGTCTTTGTCCAATTCTCCCGCAAACCAGAAACAGTTGTGCTTAAAGCTCTTTGTTAAGACCTCCGCCCATTTTGAGGCTTCCAGGGAAACCCCGTCTAGGCCTGCAAATCGTGTGGATACAAATCCGATGTTAAGTGGTTTGTAGTGTTTACCGTTTTTCTTGCTGTAGTCACTCATAGATCAACCTCAGGTAATCAATTTTTGCAAAATTATCAATTATACTATCCCAGATACCATGTGTAGTATCCGGTAGTACTGTTTCTCTATTGTTAAATGTGGAGATAATCTCTATAAATTTACTACTGTAATTTGAAAAACCAAACCTATCCTCTATTTTTTTCAATTTTTCTCTGTGAATTGTGGGTGAGGGTTTTTTATCCAGTAGGGTATTAAATTTCTGTATACTCCCTCTGTTGAGGTTGAGTATTTCGTGTTGAAGGGATTCTTCTTTAAGTGCCTCTTCCAGAATTGAGATTTGCGTATCAACATCCAGAAAGGAAAAGTCAAGCACCTCTTCGGAGGTTAGTTGTTCTACCTCGCTGTATAGTTTTTCTGTGGAGTGAGGAGGAAGTACTGTAGAAATTGCTTCTACTCTGATTTTGTATGCCTCCGTTATTGATTTTCGGATATTTTTTGCTACGGGGCAAAGGAAATTTGCATAGAAATTATGGGGGTATTGGCTAAAAAGCTCGTTAAAGGTTTTTAGTACCTCTATCTCTCTGGCGAATAGAGGCTTAGCCCACATGATTGATTGAATGAAAGAAAATCCGAATCCCTCCTGTACGGATGAGGAGAAGATCATATCGCTTGCATGCACAAGTTGTTCGAATGATATGCCGATATCTCCTAATGCAATGCCGGTTTTAAAAAATCCGTTTATCGTTCCGGTGCTAAAGGCGTTTTCTACGAGAGAGGAGTAGTGTTGTTCTGTCTTTGATACGCCGGGTAGGGTTACGATGAGTTTGTAGGTATCTCTCGGATTTCGAAGATTGGCGATTTGGGATACAAGGGCTGCCTCGAATACATTTTTGCGACGTATCGCTCTTATAGGATAGAGTATCAATTTTGTGTGTTCTGAGTTAACATTATAGAATCTGAGTAATGTTTTCCTCCACCCTTCTATCTCCTCCTCGCCGGGAAGCGAAGATCTCCCGATATCTATGGGATTTTCCAATAGATACACTAGTTTTTCGGGTATTCCGCTCTGTATGAGTATGTTTCTATCTCTCAAGTTAATAACAAGGTATCTAATGTTTGGGTTTATAGGGTAAGGTTGATGTTGTAGGGTAGCTTTTAGAGTTTTCAGATTTTCATAACGCCCGCTCTCGGGGAAGTCATGTATCTGAAGTAATAGTTTGGGTATTGTTTCGTTTTCGCCCTCTGCTATCTCAAGAATTGCCTCCGTAAAGATCGGGTTTTTTCCGAGATGATAGTTGTGTATCCACCATACGGAATCTCTGCCACCGTACCGTTTTAAGAGTTTTCGGGCAAGTTCACCTGCGTTCCTTGTGTCGATTGCGTTTTTGTCCAGGTAATCGATGTCCGGTAGTATCTCTATGGAAATTTTCTCTCCAATTTTATCCCTGGAGGTTTCGGGGAAGGAATTTAGTACTGAGGCATATACATTATCCGTATTTTCTTTTCTTCCGGTTACAAGGGTTATTTTGTTTATGGGATTGAGGCTATTGGCTAAGGTAGCTTTTAGAAGGGCCTTTAAGCCGTCTGTTATAACCGATGTAACGCCGCCGGGTAGAAGATGATAGTGAAATATATATAGATTAATCATTATTATTTTTATTGTGTACTATTTGTACTTTTAAATAATTAAGGTAATAGATAGCACAATAGTAATCAAAGTTTCAATACGTAAAGGCTATTTTTGTCTTGCTTTTTGAACTTTTTTTAATAGAATTCACTCCTGTAACGATTGAATAGGAGAGGCAAGGTATGAAAGAGACAATGGAGAGAATTAAAGATCACCTTGAGTTTTTGTATGGAAAGGAGAGGGGAGACGATACTTTTTCTCGTCTTAAAACCCTTATGGATAGCTATAAGACAAAGCTGAAAAGACCCGGGAATATTCCGGAAGCTCCTCTCCCCTTGGATGAGCGGGATGCTATTGTAATAACCTATGGTGATCAGTTTCAGCGGGATAGTGAAAATCCCCTTAAGACGCTCGAGGATTTTTTTACCACTCGTGTTGGTGATGCAGTCTCTGGAATACACATTCTTCCCTTTGCTCCCTATTCTTCCGATGATGGATTTTCTGTAATAGATTACAGGAGGGTAAACCCGGACTTTGGTTCGTGGGAGGATATAAGGGAAATAGCAAAGAACTACAGGTTGATGGTGGACTTGGTACTGAACCATATCTCTGCTAAGAGCGAATGGTTTCAGGAGTTTCTTAAGGGTAATGAAAAGTACAGGGATTATTTTATAGTGGTTCCCGATGGGGTAGATCTCTCCATGGTGGTAAGACCAAGAGCTCTTCCGCTTTTAACTGAATTTGATACCTGGGAGGGGAAGAAAAAACTCTGGACAACCTTTAGTGCGGATCAGATAGATTTGAACTATAAGAGCCCGGATCTTCTCTTGGAGATGATTGATATAATGCTTTTCTATGCCGAAATGGGGGCGCAGATTGTAAGGCTTGATGCCATTGCATACCTGTGGAAAGAGTTTGGTACTACCTGTATTCACCTTGAACAGACTCACCGTGTGGTTAAGCTCTTTAGGGCTATTTTTGAAGAGGTAGCGCCGTGGGTTATAATAATAACGGAGACCAATGTTCCTCACGAAGAAAATATTTCGTACTTTGGAAACGGTTACGATGAGGCGCAGATGGTGTATCAGTTTTCTCTTCCCCCGCTGGTTCTTGATGCTTTTAGGCGAGGAGAGGCGAATCACCTTAGGGATTGGGCCTCAACCCTTACCGGAATTGAGGGTGACGTGACTTTTTTTAACTTTCTTGCCTCGCATGACGGAATAGGGCTTTTGCCTGCGCATGGGATTCTGACGGAGGAGGAGATTAACGATTTGGTTAATCTTTCTCTCTCCAGGGGTGGGCTTGTCTCTTATAAAGCTACCCCTAACGGTGATATTCCCTACGAGCTTAACATTACCTATTTTGATGCTATTGTCAGTGAGAACGAGGGAGATGATATTAAGGTTAAGAAATTTTTAAATTCACAGGCAATAATGCTTGCGCTTAAGGGGGTTCCCGGTATTTATATCCATAGTCTTTTAGGTACTCGTAACTATCGTGAGGGGGTTAAGATTACGGGGGTTAATAGAACTATTAATAGGAAGAAATTTAAAATGGAAGAGTTGGAGAGAGAGCTTGCCGATGAGAACAGCCTTGTCAGAAGGGTTTTTGATGGCTATACGCGTATGCTCGGGGTACGTAGGAGAGAAAGGGTATTTAACCCTTTAAGCTCTCAGAAGATACTTAAAACAGAGGGAGCTGTATTTGGTGTGTTTCGTTACACCGATACCGGTGAGGCTGTTGTGTGCCTTAACAACACATCCTCTAAAGAGGTGGAGGTTAGCATTGCCCTCTCGGAGTTGGGTCTTGAGAATGTTTCTGAGGGAAAGGTTTTGGGATTTAAAGATCTTCTCTCTCAGCGGGTCTATCAGTTGGGTGTAACGGGAAATTCTCTGGTTCTAAAGCTTGATGCCTATGATACACTGTGGTTGAAACGGGTTTAGAGTGAGTAATAGGGTGAAGAGGAAGGGTGTTGTTTTAGCTTTTGTTTTGTTGAGTAGCGTTTTTTTTGGTACAGTCTCCGGGTTGTGGGGAGACGATTTTTCAAGTGGTAATGTCTCCCCGAGTGATTTTATCTTCTTTAACTCCCCCTACGGTTTGGATTGGGCATTGGACGGATGTGGGGTTGGGATGTCTACGGGTATTTTTGTTCTTGGTCGTGTACTTTACAATTCGAAACCAAATCCATCGGTGACAGAAATTAAAAATCTTAACAGGGACAATATTTTTATAGTCGATCGTGAATTAATGACTGACTATTCTCCCTATGTGGGATGGGCAAGTGATATTGCAAAGGATATTTCGGTTTCTCTACCGGTGTTGCTTATAGCGAGTTCTCTGTGGCAATACTATAGGCTAAGGGGAGATTTGTCAGGAAATCTCCCCTTCGGTCAGAGAGGGTATTCTGCAGAAAATGCCCTGGCAGAGCGTCTGACAGAGATTGTGATCATGTACTACGAGTCTCTCATGCTTGCCCTTGGTATAAAGGATTCCCTTAAAGGACTTGTTACCAGATTCAGGCCTTATGCGTATGGTTCGGTATTGAGTGTTGAAGAAATTGCTTCTAATCCGGATTCCACCTGTTCGTTTCCTTCGGGTCATACCACCGCTGCCTTCGTGGGTGCGGTTTTTCTCTCCACGGTGTTTAGCGATTACTATCCCGATTCCCCGTTAAAACTTCCCGTCTGGCTTGGAAGCCTTATGCTGGCAGCTACTACCGGGGCTTTGAGGATTGCCTCTGGAAATCATTTTCTAAGTGATGTTGTGGCTGGTGCTGTGATAGGGGCGGTCTCTGTGATTGGGGTAAGATATCTCCATGTTACTATTAAATTCCCACCCAAATAGATGAAATAGTTGCCGGATAACAATGAAATGACTTGTCTGTTATCGAGAGGAGTAATATTTTTGTATAGGATAGTTGATAGAAGGGGTGATGTCAGGTGAAATCGAGGAGAAGAGTAGGAGTGGCTTTCGGTGGAGGAGGAGCGAGAGGTTTAGCCCATCTTGGGGCTCTTAGGGTTTTGCGAGATAGTGTGGATTACTTCCCGCAGATTGTGGCGGGAACCTCCGCGGGTTCTATTGCCGCTGTTTTGTATGCCAGTGGGCTTTCTCAGATGGAGATAGAACAGACGGCGAAGGAGTTTGATTGGTTTAGAACGGTTATAAGTTTCTCCGACACGGTTAAGCACATGCTGGAGAGGAGGGGAGGTGGGGTTGTATCCAATGCAAAATTGGGGGATGCCATAAACCGGATAGTGAGCGGGAGAACTTTTGATGATTTTGAGATAGATGTGGCCGTTGTGGCTGCGGATATAGAGGCTAAACGCCGGGTAATTTTTACCTCTAGACGGGTTGCAGAGCGGATAGATAAAAAGCCTCTGTTTGATTTTTTGCCCCCTCCAGATGGAAACAAGCCGGGCTGTGAGACTGTGGTTGTTTCTGATTGTGAGGATGTGGGAAAAGCGGTGATGGCAAGCTGTGCCGTTCCCGGTGTTTTTATGCCAGTTGATATTGCGGGCATGCGGCTTTTGGACGGTGGCGCAGTGGATCAGGTTCCCGTTGATGTGGTTCTTGCTATGGGTGCTGATTTTTCCATAGGGATAAGTCTGGCTCTTTCCTTCATGCCGCAACGTATAACCAGTGCGATGCACTCTCTCTCCGGTATGGTTGCCTTGCTGGGGGTGCAGCAGTTGAGAAAGAGTATGGATATGGCGGATATCGGTTTTCAGGTTGAGGGGATAGAGAGACGCAGTCCCATTACCCCACATCAATATGAGCTTATTGATCTGGGGGAAGAGCAGATGCGGTATTGGATAGAGGATTATGAGAGACGTAAGAGGGGGATTTTTTCACGCGGTAAGTTTTCTGTTGATAGGCTGGAAAAATTGCTTAAGATTAGCCAAAGAAATACATCTCTGTCATAGCGCAGAGTGCATGATACACGGGTAGATGTAATTCCTGAATCGCATACGTTTCATCTTCCGGTACGAGGATGGTAATATCGCATAATTCTTTTAGTTTCCCACCATTCTTGCCGGTTAGTCCTATGGTGTTAAGCCCCAGTGATTTTGCAGTAAAGATTGCATTGTTTACACTGGTAGAGTTACCCGATGTGCTTATTCCTATTAGGGTATCTCCCCTCTCCCCGTAACCCAACACCTGCTGTGCAAAGGCAAACTCGTAACCAACATCGTTTGCAAAGGCCGTTACCAGGGAGCTATGAGCGCTGAGGGAGATAGATTTTAAAGGCATCTGCAGCTTACTTGCAAGGAGATTACCTATTTCTCTGTATTCCGGATTGTTATACTCTGTGAGCTTTGCTTTTATCTCGTTTGTTAGTTGTCTTTTAAGTTTGAAACCCTTCATCAATTCACCAACTATGTGTTGAGAATCGGCGGCACTTCCCCCGTTTCCACATACCAGTAGTTTGCCACCACCCTTATAGGTGCGAATTATCATTCCGTAGGCGTTTTCAATTTCCTCTCTACATTCGTTTAGGATAGGGTATCTATTTAGTAAATTTGTTAGTATCTTTTGAATTGCTCTCTCCTTTTCTTCCATTTTTACCTTTTTCCTCCGTACTGTGCTACTGCAAGACTTGCGTAATCACCTATAGATTCTCCAAGTTGTGATGGTACTATTTTACACACCTTTGCTGCAATTGGAAGAGCCTCCTTTTTAATTATCTCCTCCATCGTTTTTCTGAATAATTCCTCATTCCTGGTAAATATGCTGCCAATTATTATCCGTTGAGGGTTTAGAATGTCGATTAGAATGGAAAGCCCATACCCCAGATATCTGGCGCTTACGCTTATAATCTCTTTGGCAAGTTTGTCTCCCCTCTTTGCCGCTTCGAAAACCTCTTTTGCGGTAATATTTTTTGGGGAGCTTGGTTTTAGGATCGCTTTTAGAAGGGAGTTTTCCTCCTGTTTTTGGGAGATTATTTTCTCTGCAAGGTTGGAGATACCGCTTCCGCTGCAAAAGCCTTCGAATGAACCCTCTTTCCCGTATCCTACCGGTCCGGTTTGTGCGAGTCTTATGTGGCCAACCTCACCGGCAGTGTCGGTTGTTCCTACGTAGAGTTTCCCATTAAGTATAAGACCCCCTCCCATCCCTGTTCCGAAGGTAAGAAATACTATATTCTCAAATCCCCTTCCCGCTCCGTACATCCACTCGGCGAGTGCCCCTGCGTTTGCATCGTTTTGAAGGAAGGTTTTTACATTAAACCTGTTTTCGATTATCTCTACTATGGGGATACTATCCCACCCGGGGAGATTGGGTGGTGAAAGAACTATTCCTGTTTTACTGTCGAGGGGACCGCCACAGCTGATGCCTATGACTCCTGCCTCGTGGTGAGTTATTAATTTTTCTGTGGCTTTGATGATGTTAGAGATGAGATGCTCTGGGCCTCTGTCGGTTTCACTGGGGAATGCGATTCTCTCCAGTATCCTGGGTGGATCTTTGGTGAGTTGGTTGTCTACGTTTGATGGGTCAGGAGGGGCTTGAGGTTTTTTTGCAAGTACTACAGCGGTCTTTGTGCCACCTATATCGATACCCAAGATGTAGTTACTGTTCATCCTTCTGTTTGAGGTTATACCCCGTTCTTAGAGTTTGTCAATGATTTTCAAAGAGGAATTATGCGGTGACTCTCTTAAAGTTTTATAGGGGATGTGTTATTGTGAAGTTATGGTATTGTTTATATTGGCTTGATGTGAAAAAATTGTATTGCCGATGTATTTATTGCCGGAGGTGGTTTTATTATGGAGGACTTTGATTTTCGTGAAATAAAAGAGGCTCTCAAATTACCCTCCGAGTTTGAGGTTCCAGGGGATAGATGGCATCGTATTGAGTCTTTCTATGGCAAGGTACCGAAGTATTTTTTGGAGAGAAGAAAGCTTATTGAAATACTTGACTGGTTTGATATAGAAACAGACCTTGTTGAGGCGATCTTTGAGAAGCTTGAAGTGGTGAAGAGTAACCACTATTGGAATATTCTTGCCTATCACCTATACGATATCTTGTTTTTAGATACCGGGGATGATGCAGGTGTTGTAGACGCTCGTAGTCGATCGAGTATTTCTCGGCTTGAAAATGTTGTTCGAAAATGGCCTCGCTTAACCGGACTGCTTGGGGATAATTCTAATCTCTTTTATGCATTTCCCTACCTCTACAGGATTCCAGAGGTTTTAAAGATGTATAGAGAGAGAGGATTATCCAGGGAAATAGCCCTTGCTACCCTTCGGGATCTATTTCTCTGGATGTATGAGTATAAGAGACAGTATGGTGAATGGGGATTGATGGAGCTGGGTTGGTTTATGCTTCACTTTAATCTTAGGTTGTTTCAGCTTGGTAGGCTTCAGTTTGAGATCTCGCGTTTTGGGTATGATTTTCACGTCTTAAGGAATAAACAGAGAGGAGACATTCTTATGCTTGCCGGTGAGGGTATGCGCTTTAGAGGCGATGGGCAGTTTTTTGATGCGGATAGAGTTACGGCCAGTGATTACTGGGAGGCACATTACGAGAGCGGGGAGAGTGAATATGTAGGCTACATAATTGATGGGAGAGGATTCGCAACTCGAGAGCTTGTGCATCTGAGTAAGGGTAGTTGGAACGAAGTCTTAAAGAGGAAAGATTATGCTCTGGGGGTTCATATACCTGCAGGGGGGAAGCCGCCTGGCCATGGCCCTATGAGCGAGGAGAGATGTGAGGAATCCTTTTCAATGGCGAGGGAATTTTTCTCCAGACATTTCCCTGAAAAGCATTTTGGATTTTTTACATGTACTTCGTGGATGCTGGATCCCCAACTTAAGTTATATTTGAAAGGCAATTCCAATATTGTTGCCTTCCAGAGGAGATTCTATCTCCACCCCGTTCCCGGGGCGGATGATAGACAGATATATGAGAGGGTTTTCTCCTACGACAAATCGAAGTGGGCTAGCGCACCTGCAGTTACCTCTCTCCAGAGGGTTATTCGTCAACATGAGGCCCATGGAGGCAAGTGGAGAATAACAGGTGGGGTGTTTCCTCTATGAACCCGATGCATATCCGTAGTATGCCATTTCTCTTGATGCTTCGTAATCCGGAACTATGTGAATTCCGTCGTAGTATATCCTTAGGGTGGTTATAATCTCCCCCCTGTAGGCAAGGGGAACAAGCCAGCAACCCTCCGGTTCTCTGTACCATACCCCATTGAGTATTTGTAAGCCATTTACTATTTTGAGGAACTGGTTTTGAAGGTTCTCCATTGATACATTCTGTTGATATACTATGGGTCTGTAATCCGCAGGAAGGACATATCCGTTTAGAGGGTTAAACTCTAAAACGGAGACGACGGCTCCCTGATAAACAATTCCCCCTCGTATCTCTAGTTCTCCCCCGGGACCTCTTACTATCCATATCTTTCCCGGTTTTAGATAGGCTCTTGCCCTTTTTGCAGTAGATAGTACCTGTTGTATTTTCTCCGGGCTTATGTTGACGGTGTATGTAGAGGAGTATCCGTAACCCCCGGCCATCGGGGCTACAGTCCCCGGCCCGCCGGGTGCGGGAAGTCCTGCTCCTGGTCCGCCCGGCGGAACTCCCGGAGCACCAGGGGGAGGTGCAATTGCTCCTGGTCCGCCGATACCCGGTGGGGGAGGTGGTACGGGTGGAGCTACGGGCGCCACATAACCGTATGTTGTGGGAGGCGCAGATGTTTGGGTACTCTCCGGTGTTGTTATTGTGCTCTGCGTGTTGGTAGCGTAGGAGTTTCCGTAGAGATTTAGAATAGGTGGCGGGCCTGTAGTTGTACTGGAAGAATCCTCTGCTGTTAATGAGACAGAGGTTGCAACGAGGATTAGTAGAAGTATGATCATTGTTTTTTTCATTTTTCCCTCCTAATTTTGGGAAACTTTTATTGGAAAATCTTTTATTGTATGATTTTCTCTGTTTAAAATGTATAAGTAGTTTATTAAGAAAAGTTGAAGGAATTATTAAGTTTTTATTAAGATTGTATTATGAAGAGTTATAATTTCCCTACGGATAAATTGAGACTTCGTAGGATTTATGAGAGTGAGATTGTAAAGTCTTTCAAGAATTCCATAATTGAGAGTGAGAAAATAGATAACGTATACGGGAAATTTCTCTTTCCCCCGCTGCCAGAGGCAAGACCGTACGTGTATGGTTCTTTTGTCACCTCTATAGACGGAAGGATTGCCTTTCCTGAGTCCCCGGACGGGAGTTTGGTTGCAAAGAGTAATTTTTACGATCCCGATGGTGGATTGTGTGATTTTTGGCTGTTAAGCATGCTTCGTTCCGTAAGTGACGCTCTGGTTATGGGGGGTGATGCAATTAGAAAAGAGCCAAACCTAAGGGGAGTTGTTTTTGATAGAGAGCTTTTGAAAGATAGGATTAACTCCGGGCGTTTTCCCTTTCCCCTTAATATAGTGATAACTGGGAGTGGAGAGATACCGGTAAGCCATCGAATTGTAGTTTCTGATGAGATACCGCTCCTTATTGTAACCTCGCCTGTAGGTAGAAAGAAGTTGTTGGATAAACTTGGACAGGATTGTAGGGATTATGGGCAATTTTCTGATATGGAGACAATTGTAGGTTTTGAGATGAAGACCCCCCTAAGTGTTATTGCTGTGGGATATGGCATTGATGTTGATATATCTCTGTTGCTTAGATTGCTAAGGGGTGTCGGGATAAAGATGCTCCTTGTGGAAAGCCCTACATTTCTTGTGTCTCTTATGAGGGAGGGACTTGTGGATGAGATTTTCCTAAATATTTCCTCCCTCTTTATAGGGGGTAATGCCCCGGGCATAGGGGATAACGAGATACCCTTTGGGGCAGATAACCACCCCCATGCTCAGGTATTAACTGTGCACGCTCACAGTGATTATTTCTTTTATTTTCGCTATAGAATGCGCTATGATTATTAGGTAGTGGTCGGTTAAGGTGTGTTATTGTATCTTTCCCAGAGTTTGGAGAGCACAGTTTTTAATCGCTCTCCCAATTCTTCCCCCCCCTTGGTTGTAACATCATCGTTATTGGGAAAAACCATAAAGGGAAGTTTTGTATCTCCCAAGAGAAGATACCCGTCTTTCTTATCCAACTCTTCCCAGTCGATTTCTCCGTAGAGTTTTTTTAACTTATGATCGGGTAGGGAGTGTTCCAGGATACTGTACGGTTTTTCCGGGTTAAAGCGTTTTCTGTTTTTCCTTAGAGATTCCTCGAAGGATACGTCTATGTAGAGAAGTACGCTATTCTGCAGCATCTCCCTCGAAAAATGCTGGAATGCCTCTCTGTAACCTCCATGCTCACTTCCCCGTGAAAATTCTATGATGTAGGTTTTTGTTATCCCTCTCTCATCATTTTCCTGTTTGAGTTTTCTGTAGTTTAGCTCTATGCGTCTTATAAGAACATTCCATAGATATTTGTATTTAAAATATCCCTCATTGTCTGTGTGTAATCTGGGTTTCCCCATATCGGAGAGAATCTTGTCCTCTTCGAACCAGTCCCATATCATGGGGAAATCGTCTATCTCGCTAAACTCACCGATATGGTACTCCGCTTTTCTGCGAGTAGGTTCGACCTTTTTTAAGAAGTCTATAATCTCACTCTTGCCTGCGGCCGGGCGTCCTATTAAGAATAGTGTATGAAAAATTTCTGCTTTTCTCATCTGTTTCTCCATTGGTGTTGAATGTTTTATTATGTTATTTAATTCCGGAGCTTATAAAACTCTGGATGAATCTGCGCTGGAAGATCAAAAATCCCAGGAATAGGGGTGCAATTACTATTATGGTTGCTGCAGCAAGTAGGGACCATTGGGCACCTATTTCTCCCAGTTGTGTAAACCTTACGAGACCGGCGGTTAGGGGTCTGCTTCTTGTGGAGTTGGTAATTATTAGGGGCCATAGAAATTCGTTCCAGTGCCACGTTATGGAGGAGAGTGCAAATGCCGTTAGAGTGGGAATTGAAGGGGGAAGGTAGATGTGTATGAGTAATTGCCACCAGGAACAGCCATCTATTATTCCTGCATGTACCAGGGATTTTGGTACGCTTAGAAATGCCTGTCGCATAAGAAAGGTTCCGAAGGCAGAACCAAAGTAGGGTAGGGCTATAGCCAATTTGGTGTCGTAGAGACCCATAACTCTTATTGTCTGGAAATTTGGTATGAGCAGTGCCGTTGGGGGTATCATCAATTGTAACAGTATGAAGAAGAGTATAAACTTGTCGCCTATGAACTTGTAATTTACAAAGGCGAATCCACCGAGAGTTATGGTAACAACCTGCACGGAGAATATTAAAAGTACAATATAGATGGTATTAAAGTAGTATCGCCCGAATGGTGCCAGTGATAGAGCCTTCTTAAAGTTATCGAGTGTGAGCTTGCTCCCGAACCAGACGTCGCCCCTACCGATTGGCTCGGAGTATGGTCTTAGCGATGCCACGAATGCCCATATAATCGGTATAGCCCAGCTTATTGCTATAATCAGAAGGAGTAAAAATATGATGACCTTTTTAAATCTCATCTTCTCCCCTCTTCTCCGTTAGTTTGAAATTGGTTATCGTGAATATCAGAAGAATGAGTATTAGAATAATTGTGAGAGCGGACGATTTTCCGATATCGAGATTTTCAAATCTCTGTTGCCATAGATAGTAGAGGAGCACGGTACTTGAACCGCTTGGCCCTCCCTGCGTTAGTACAAATATGTGATCTACAGTCTGGAAGGCTCCTATAAAGGCAATGGTAGTGATAAACAGAGTGGATTTTCTAAGCAATGGAAATGTTATGGAGAGCATTGTTCTAAGCCATCCGGCACCGTCTATTTTTGCCGCTTCGTAAACCTGTCGCGGTATGTTCTGTAGTCCTGCGAGGTAAAATATCATATAGTATCCTGCATTTTTCCATATAGCTACAATCATTATTGCTATAAGGGCAAGGTCGGGATTGCCTGTCCAGTTTTGAGGACCCCTGTAACCTATAAAAGAGAGAGCGGTGTTGAATAGTCCGTAATCCGGAGTTAGGAAAAACATCCATATGGTTGCGGCGCTTACCATAGGGATTATCGTTGGATAGAAGATACCCAATCTGAACATCCCTATTCCCTTTATCTTTCTGTCCAAAAGTATTGCGAATATAAATGCAAGGGCGATACTTATTGGAACTGTTCCCACTACATAAATAAATGTGTTTATAAGAACCTGAATAAATTCGCTATCTTTGAAGAGCTGGATGTAATTCCCAAGTCCGATGAATGTCGGTTCCCTGAATTTGGCGATATTTAATCTCTGTCTATAGAGGCTCTTTACAAGTGAGACGATAGTGGGCCATACGGTAAAGAGGCTTACGATTAAAAATGTGGGGAGTAAGAGCAAATATGGAATCTTAGGATTTTTATTCTTTATATTTTTCATTTTCTTATCGCTTAGGATTTTGGTACTCTGTCTCTCAACCATATCTCCGATGCAAAAAGATGAATAAGAGGAGCTGCCGGTTTTAAAGTGGCTTTTTTTCGGGTGATTCTTTATAAGGGGGAAAAGAGAATCACTAACGACCGGCAGCATTCTCTCTATAAAACACTTCTCTATAAAACACTTATAAAATCGTGTTGCATTTATTTAAATTCTTTTAAAGCGGCATCTGCCTCCTCTTGGGCCTTTTTCATAGCCTCTTCCGGGCTCATCTTCAGATTATAGGCTGCCTGAAGGTACTTGTGGAATATGTTTCTCACCTTGCCCAGATTTTGAACGGAGAGTTCCCTTCCGGCATACTTTAGGGCATTCTTTGTGTCTGCTGCCTGTGGAGTTTTCTGGATGTATGCCTTCATCTCTTCTGTATTGTAAGCACTCTTTCGTGTCGCTATGTAACCGGTGCGTATGCTGAAATCGGCAGCCTGTTTTGTTGCTGTCAGGAATCTTAGGAATTTAAAAGCCGCCTCTTTTTCGTTTTCCGGTACAGGTTTAAGTATATAAAGATTCCCGCCTCCGGGAACAGAGGCGTAGGTTCCCTTTTTCTTTCCCGGAACAGGCATAACGCCCACATCAAATTTTGCCTGTTTAAGGATGCCGTTTAGACTTCCAGTGGAGTGGACTATCATAGCAGTCCCCTCGCTTGCAAAGTTTGTAGGTGCCGCTCCCCATACTGACTGAACCCCTGGTGGAGTTGCTTTATACTTGGCAGATAGGGAGATATAAAACTTTATGGCCTCTATGACCTCCGGATAGTCGAAGTACACCTTTGTGTCACTCTCTCCGACGATATTTCTTCCCGCACCGATTGCAAGGGGTTGAAACAGCCAGTACGGCCAGCCGGATGGATACTGGATTCCCCATCTCTTAACCTGGTTGCCGGATCTTAGCGTTAGTTTTTCTGCGTCTGTTCCCCACGAATCCCAGCTATCCGGTGCCGATAGTCCTGCCTGTTTAAATAGTGTTTTGTTGTAGTACAGTACCACCGCACTCCTCTGGAATGGGAGACTCCAGATTTTCCCCTGATATTTCGAGTTTTCAAGAAATGCCGGGAAAAAGTCTTTCAGGTACGAATCTTTGTCGGATTGTTTATCCAGATACTTGTTTAAGGGTACAATGTAATCGGCATTAATGAGATCGTAGAGATCTGTAGCGAGCATGACGGCCATTGCCGGTGGTTTGCCACCTCCACCGATTGTCGTCTGGATTGATGTTTTTACATCCCCGTATCCCCCGGAGAATACAGGTTTCACACTGATATTGGGATTGCTCTTTTCGAATGCACTAACGTATCCGTTTAAGATTTTTGCAATGGGTGCATCAACTGCTACAGGGTAATAAACCTCAATTTTTACCGGCCCTGTCGCTTTTTTTTCTTCTTTCTGCCCCTTGGCCATCAGTGGCAGTACGAGGCCTAAGGACAAAAGAAGAATCAATAGAAAATTTCTTGCTCTCATTATTTCCTCCTGTTTCTTTGGTTTTATTGTGTTTAAGAGGAAAAGGAGAGTTTGAACCTCTCCCTCTCTTCCTCTAATTTCCTCAGATATTCTCTGAAATCCTTTCCACCCCTTAACTCAACTGTTAAAAGAAGAATATTGGCAAAGGACATAGGTACCGCCATCGAGTTTTTAAACTCGATATCCCCTCTGTTTATGTAGATCACCCTATCTGCAAAGTTTGCAAGCGATAGGTACATGCTTCCTGTTATCAGTATTACGTGGGCCTTTCTACCTTTGGCAAATGCCATGGCCCTTTCTACAAGTACCGGTTCGGTGGAATAGTTAAAAACAAAAAACAGGTCCTTCTCTCCCATTGGATACAGTTCGTCTGCCAGATGTTGAATATCCTCTCCCACAAGGTGTACATTGAATTTGTATCGTTTTAGTCGTTCGTAAAGAAAATGGGTGGGATAGATTCCGGTTCCGGGGCCAAAGAAGAATATGTTTTTTGATTGAAAAATTGTGTCAGATATAAAGATTAGGTCTTCCTCTGTTATGTATTCCTTCAGTTTGCTGATGGATTTTATTTCTATCTCGATGGCGGACTTTATTAACTCTTCTATGGAGCGAATTTTTTTAAATATTATAGTCGACGCTTTGTAAGAATCTATGTGATGTTCGTAAAAGCTTTTTACCCCTGATAAGAACTCCTTGTAAGAGGAATATCCGAGTTTCCGGTAAAACTCTATAACAGTGGGTTTGCTTGTACCGGTACGCTGTGCCAGTTCTTTCAATGATAAAAATGCCGCTTCTTGGGGAAATTGCGTGATGAAATTAAGAATTATTCTGTCACTTTTTTTAAACTCATCCCGGGCATTTGAAACCTTCGAGGCCCACTCCGTGTCAATTGCCATAGTTTAATCCTATTCTTTGCGGGTTCTGTTGTCAAGCAAAAAGTAAAAAAATAGGTATAAAAGTTAACCAAATTATATATATTGTGGCTTTATATGGGCAAAAAAGTAAAAAAAATGCGATAAATCTTGCTCATGTAAATATGTTTATTATTTGTATTCTGTGTTGTTCCATATAGATTTTAAAAAGTGTAAAATGGTGGGTAGTATAAGGAATTGGGAGAATGGCAGTTACAATAAAAGACATAGCGCGTGTTTCGGGTTTTGGAGTCGGAACAGTTTCCAGGGTTCTTAACGGGAGCCCCTTTGTTAAGGATGAAACACGTAAGAAGGTAATGGCAGTTGCCAAAAAGTTAGGCTATAGGCCTAATAAGGTGGCAAAGATGCTTGTAACGGGGCGTTTCCCGCAATCTACCATAGGGGTGCTTCTTCCCAAGATAACCCATCGCTTTTCAATGGAAATAGTCTCCGGTATTTATTCAAGGTTAAACGAACTGGGTTACAATCTTCTTGTTTTTAATATAGGTAAGAAACGGGAGGACGTTTTTGAACATATACGATATACGCATTTCACAGGCTTGATAGTTATGTTGAATCCTTTAAGCGGGCCGGAGAAACTGATGCTTAGAAATGAAAACACCCATTTTGTGTATCTCGATTTTCACGAAGAGGGTGAAAACTCGATATTTTTCAATAATAGAATGGGGGGGAGATTGGCTGCGGAGTATCTTGTTAGCCGTGGTTGTAAAAGAATTGCATTTGTGGGTGATCTTGCTAAGACTATTCAGAGGGAGGAGCGTTTTTCCGGTTTTAAGGGTGCACTGGAGGAGATGGGAGTCGGTCTTGTGGGTGAGTTTTATATCCCCGTCGATGAGAGAGAGTCATATAGACTCACCTGGAAGATTATAGAGGCAGGAAACATTGACGGGATATTTTTTTACAGTGATGATCTTGCCCTCGGGGGATTGCGGGCAAAGAGAGAAAAGAAGAGTGATATAAGGATAATCGGGTATGACGATATTCAAGCCGCGGGGTATTTGGGGCTATCAACTGTAAGACAGGATGCAAATTTGTTGGGGCGTCTTGGTGCAGAGATAATAGTTAATCTTATTGAGAGTGGGGTGGGGGTAGAGGAGGAGGAAAAGGTATACAGGTGTCTAAAACCAAGTCTTGTAGATCGAGGTAGTTAGGCGGCTAGCCTCGGGTTTGGTTGTCTTAGTGTTTGTTTCTGTCCTTTTGTTAAATGTGTTCAAAAGAAATAATTTTTTGTTGACAATAATCCGCATAGGTGGTAAAGTGTTTTTGTTGTTGGAAACGTTTCCAACAACAATTGGGGGTTGCTATTATTTCTTGTATACTTTTTTGTAGATGGGAGCGATATGGGTATTGTTAACTATACGGAATTACATGAGAAATTTGTTAACTCAGCCAGGCCTCATGTTCTTATGATAACCAACCACGGAATCCATCAGTGGGAGGTTATTCCCGGCCTTCAGGATACGGGGGGACAGAATGTATTTGTTAATCAGTTTAGTGATGCAATAGTCGGTTTTGGTTTTAAGGTTACAATTGTTAACAGAGGTGGATACAGACATCCTCTGACTGGTAAGTGGCAAAGAGGCCTTTTGTATAAAAATGAGTTTATGCGCTTGTACTATTTGGAGGATGGTTTAGATGAATTCGTAAGAAAAGAGGATATGTTTGAGCGTATCCCCTATCTATCAAAGGCTCTTAAGCACTGGATAGTGAGTGAATCGGTAAATGTGGATCTTATTGTTTCTCATTATTGGGATGCGGCTCTTCTTGGAGTATTGTGTAATGAATCCCTCCCCGGGCGAGTAAAGCATATATGGGTGCCTCACTCGTTGGGAATAATAAAAAAGCGAAATGTAGCTCCCGGGGAGTGGGAGAGATTGCGAATACAGGAGAGAATAGATATAGAGAAACAGCTAATAGGTAAATTGGACGGAATAGCCTCTACCTCTACGCTAATACAAAAGTCACTTGTGGAGGACTATGGTTATAAAGGCCCGGAGATTTTTCTTCCCCCGTGTATAGATACAAAACGGTATTACCCCCACAGGGTTGATAAAGAGAGCGATATATGGAAATTCCTTAGTTCAAAAACGGGAAAGACGGTTGAAGAGTTGTCTCGTATGGGCATTGTGGTTGAAATAAGCCGTACGGACACGACAAAGGGGAAAGATGTATTAATTAAAGCCTTTGCAGAGGTAATTAAACGACTTCCTCACTCTCTTCTTGTTGTGGCGATTGATGAAAGCAGGAGGGAATTATCAAGTATTTTAAAAAAACTCATAAATGATCTTGGTATTGCAGGAAATACCGTCACAGTTGGTTCTATATGGAATTTGCTTCCCGATCTCTATGCTATAAGTGATGTTTACTGTACACCGGCAATTCAGGAGGGTTTTGGAATGTCCGCACAGGAAGCAGCGGCTACGGGTGTGCCTGTTATCGCAAGTGAGAGAGTACCGTTTGTTACGGAGTACCTGCTGGGGGAAAGGCAAAGGGAGATTCAAATAGGGACTGATGTTGCGGATAGAATAGTAATTGGTGAGGGTGGGGTTAAGGTGAGTGTCAGTGATGTGCGTGGTTTTGCCTTTGCAATTGAGTTACTGTTAAAGGATGAGGAGTTGCGTGCTAGAATGGGAAAGAGGGCGTATGAGATTACAATTCCCTACTTTACCTGGGATAGTATGGTGAGAAGATTCTTGGAGGCAACAGGGTTTAAAAATTTTTAGGAGAGAAATGGTAGAGTGATGATTGTTCGAAAAAATAGGGAGGTATAGATTGTGATTGGTGATAAGCTGCTGATAGAGCCCTTCCATACCGATCGTGCAAGAGATATCTCTAATTATGTATTGAGGAGATACAGTTCAGAAGATTCCGGGGAGAGGATAGTTATCTCCGTTGCCGGGGAATCCGGAGCCGGTAAATCCGAATTAGCCCACGAAGTAGCCAGGATGTTGATTGATAAGGGGATAAAAACTTCTGTTCTTCAACAGGATGACTATTTTGTTTTCCCACCGAAAACCAATCATGAAATGAGAAAACGAAACATTGAACAGGTGGGGCCATACGAGGTTAAGCTTGATTTTCTGGACTGTAATTTGCGCTCCTTTAAACGGGATGAGAATCCGATTTATAAACCGCTTGTTCTTTTTAATGAGGACAGAATAACCACGGAGGAGTTGGATTTATCGGATACAAGGGTTGTAGTAGTCGAGGGAACCTATACCTCTCTTCTTAGGTTTGTGGATATTCGAGTATTTATAGATAGAGACTATAGGGCTACCCTCGAGGCAAGAAAAAGGAGGGGGAGGGATGTTATTGAGCCCTTCCTGGAGGATGTGTTGGAGAGGGAGCATAGGATTATATCGGAACACAGGGAAATGGCCGATATTGTTATTCCCCCTGGTTATGAGAGGATTATTATTTGTGGGGGAGGAGGTAATTGAACTGACTGTTTGGAAACGTTTCCATAAATAGGGGTGGTCTATTGATTCTGTAGAGGGTTTGTAAGGGAGAGGGGGAAAGGAGATAGATCTATTTTTGAAAGGAGGTGATCGGAGGCAAGTGTTTTTGCATTAAAACTTTTGTTTTGTACTTAAGTTTTACATTTGATTTAAAATATTTTAAGGAGGTTTTATTATGAAGAAAATTTTATTCATTCTTATTGCGCTAGCGTTGGTCTTCCCTCTGTTTGCCGGTGGTAAGCAGGAGGCTCAAAAAGGCGGGCCCGTTACAATAAAGGTATGGTTTCACTCCGGTAAGGGGGAGGAGCGAGCCGTTTTAAATGCTCAGATTAAAGAATTTAATGAGATGCAGAATGAGGTTAGGGTAAAGGCTATAATGCTTCCCGAAGGTTCTTACAATGATCAGGTGAGTGCTGCGGCATTGGCGGGTGATTTGCCAGATTTGCTGGATTTTGACGGACCGTATGTGTACAACTATTGCTGGTCAGGGCACCTTATTCCTCTTGACAAGTATATTACCCCGGAGTTGAAATCTGACCTTTTGCCCTCTATCGTAGCGCAGGGTACCTATGGGGGAAAAATATATGCCCTTGGTACCTTTGACTCCGGGCTGGCTATCTGGGGTAATAAGGCATATCTGAAAGAGGCAGGGGTGAGAATTCCCAAAGGTATAAAGGATCCATGGGATTCTGCCGAGTTCAACGCGGCACTTAAAAAATTGCAGGCTCTCGATAAGGTCAAGTATGCAATCGATTTCAAAATGAATTACGGGCAGGGTGAGTGGTATACCTATGGATTTTCTCCAATTATTCAGAGTTACGGTGGAGATCTTATAGACAGAAGCAATTATCAGTCTGCAGACGGTGTATTGAATGGCCCGGAATCCGTTGCTGCTATGAAGTGGTTTCAGAGCCTTTTTAAAAATGGGTATTCCATTGTGAAACCTGCAGGGGATGATGATTTCTACGGTAAGAAGATAACTGCGCTTTCGTATGTCGGTCACTGGATGTGGGGGCCACACAGTAAGGGCTTGGGAAATGATCTCGTTCTGTTACCTATGCCTAAGTTTGGGAAAAAGGTTGTAACTGGTATGGGTTCGTGGTGTTGGGGAATAACATCTCAGTCCAAACACCCGGATGCAGCCTGGAAATTTCTGAGCTATCTTATGCAACCCAGCCAAATTTTGTTTATGACTAATGCAAACGGAGCAGTACCCGCAAGAAAATCCGCACTCTTGAGGTCTAAGCTCTACAGTAAGGGCGGACCTCTTGAAATTTTTGCCGATCAGTTAAAGGCGGGATTGGGGATGCCTAGACCCATTACTCCGGCATATCCTACGATCACCACAGCTTTTGCTGAGGCCGTACAAAATATTGTGACAGGGGCAGATGTTAAGTCCGAATTGGATAAAGCTGTGAAAAAGATAGATCAGGATATAAAGGATAACAAGGGGTATCCGCTCCCCAAGTAATATGCTGGAGATTGTGAGCTGATTATTAAAGCCGGAGGTTAGTGTTAATCTCCGGCTTTAAGTAGCTTTAAGTAGATGGCAATTATGGAAATAGAGAGTAAAGGGGGAGATAATTTGAAAGAAGTTGTGGGTTCTAGTAATTTAAGTAGTATAAAAAAGGAACGAAGAAAAGAGGTAATAACGGCATGGCTCTTTTCTGCACCCTCGCTTCTGTTGCTTCTTTTCTTCCTGGTTATTCCTTTTGCTATGGCTTTTATTTTTTCCTTTACGGATCAGCGACTTATTCCGAATCCTAACGTTCCCACTGAGTTTATAGGTTTGAGAAACTATGTAAGACTCTTTTCGGATGAAACCTTTTATCGGGCAATACTAAACAATTTTTTGTTTGCCCTCATCGTTGTTCCCATTCAAACCAGTTTTGCTTTGATGCTTGCCGTTCTTATAAATCAGAAACTTAAGTTGATAAATCTCTATAGAACGATCTACTTTAGTCCTGTTGTTATAACAATGGTTGTGGTAGCTGTTGTTTGGTCAAATCTCTTTAATCCGGAACAGGGATTGATAAATCAATTTTTAAATTTCATCAGTTTTGGTAGGATAAAGTCTATTAGTTGGTTAGAGGATACCCGTTACGCTTTCCCTGCAATTATGATGCTCTCTATATGGCAGGGTGTTGGTTTTCAGATGGTTATATTTCTTGCAGGACTTCAGGACATACCGGCTGAACTGTACGAGGCGGCAAGGGTTGACGGGGCAAGTAGAGGACAGAGTTTCTGGTATGTTACCCTTCCTCAGCTTAAGAATACCACGGTTTTTGTAGTGATTACCACTACTATTCTGGCGTTTAAATTGTTCACACAGGTATGGGTTTTGACCAAGGGGGGACCACAAAATTCTACTATGACTACAATTGTGTATCTCTATCGACAGGGATTCAGAGAGCTAAGGGTAGGGTATGCGTCCACTATTGCCGTAGTCTTTTTTCTTATTGTGTTGGGTATTTCACTGCTTCAGAGGGTATTTCTCAGAGAGAGGGATGGGAGGTAAGAGAATGGAAAAGGTAGTAACAGCTCTTAAGTATCTTTTACTCACTGCATTGGCAATATTTTTCCTTTTTCCTGTTGTTTTTATGTTTGTCTCCTCCATTAAGAATAATGAGATGCAGGTCATAAGTGATATGAGCAATCTGAGGGGGTTTATCCCCTATGGGGATATAGGTTTTAAAAATTATAGGGATGTCTTTGCAGAGATGAATTTCGGAAGGTTTATGTTTAACTCTCTATTTATAACCTCCTCCACGGTTCTGCTGGGCATTACCTTTAATAGTATGCTTGCCTTTGCGCTTGCCAGGCTAAAATTTAAGGGACAACGGATTATAATTTCCCTGATAATATCTCTTATGATAATCCCTATAGAATCGGTGGTAATTCCTATGTTACTTATGGTGAATACGGTAGGTTGGATAGATAGCTATCAGGTTCAGATAGTACCTTTTATTGCAGAGCCCTTCTTTATATATCTCTTTTATCAGTTTTTCATAGGTATACCGAAGGCATTTGATGAGGCAGCCGTAGTAGATGGAGCGGGACCTTCAACCATATACTCTAGAATTATTGTGCCGTTATCGAAATCTGTGTTTGCCTCTGTAGCTATACTTCAGTCTATTTTTAGATGGAATGAGTTTTTGTGGCCTCTTATGGTGACTCGGGGAGAAACTTACAGACCTCTTACCGTTGCAATGCAACAATTTTTTAGCCAAGATCCAAAGCTATGGGGTGATATTTTTGCCTTTGCCTCTATGACGACCCTTCCGCTTCTTGTTTTGTTTTTATTGTTTCAGAAATGGTTCATACGTTCTGTTGCCTCTAGCGGGATTAAGGGATGAGTTGGGATTTTCCTCCGCATACGGGACAGTCGGGGTTTTTTTCTACCTCTATCTTTGTAAACTCCATTGTCAAAAGGTTTACTGTTAGGAGCGTATTTGTGAGAAGTTTCCCTATCCCAAGAAGATATTTTAGTGCCTCAGTTGCCTGAATTGTGCCAATTACACCGGGACTAACCCCTATAACTGGAAGTCCCCCCCTCCCCCCGGAGATAGTTTCATCTGATTCCTCTGGTGGTGCCTCAAAGACGCACCTGTAGCATGCGAAACCAGGGGTGTAGGTTAGAGTTTGACCCATGAATCCGTATATACCCCCGTGTGAAAAGGGTTTGTTTGTGGATACACATGTATCATTTATGAGAAATTTTGACTCGAAATTGTCTGTTGCATCGAGAACAAAATCATACTCTTTTATTAGACGTGTAATATTGTCCGGGGTAATCCGCTCGTAATATGTTATTACCTCTACCTCTGGGTTAAGTGCTTTTAATCTTTTCCTCACGGATATTACCTTCGATTCGTCTATCTCTCTTGTGGAGTGAATAATTTGCCTTTGTAAATTACTAAGCTCCACTTTGTCACCATCTGCTATGCCGATGGTCCCCACTCCCGCTGCTGCCAGATACATTGCCATTGGGGAGCCCAATCCACCGGCTCCTATTATTAAGACTTTGGAGTTAAGAAGTTTTTCCTGTCCCTTCTCTCCTACTTCCTCCAGGAGAAGCTGTCGGGCGTAACGCTCTTTCTGTTCTTTACTAAGACACATTATTAAAACCCCATTATTGGTTGTTTTATCTCGTAGTGGGAATTGCCTCACCGTTTCACACGAGCCAACTCATGGCGATATATTATCTTAACCACCCCCTATATAGTAGAGAAAATTTATCCTATCATTTTCTCTTATCGAGGTTGATTCGTAATCCTGTTTTTTTATAATTTTTCCGTTTAACTGGACGGTTACCATGTTAGGCATTTTTACTCTCTTTAATTCTAATAGCTCCTTTACAGATAGATTCTCTCTATCTATAGTTTCTTCTCTGTAGTTTAGGGTTATTTTCATTGCTTTTACCTCTGTTGTATAATTGTATATTATCCTCTTATTGTATTATATCTTATCAGGATCTTTTGGGGTATTTTAAGCATAACTATGAAGCCCGCTTAAGAGAAAATTTACACCGAAAAAGGTAAATAGGGTAAATAGAAAACCAACTACCGCTATTATGGCAGAGATCGCTCCCCTTAAACGCTTAACATAGCGTGAATGGAGGTACGCTGTATAGACCAGCCATGTGATAAGTGCCCAGGTTTCTTTTGGATCCCACGACCAGAAACTACCCCATGCATATCGTGCCCATATAGCTCCGAACAAAAGGGCTCCTGCAGTAAAGATAGGGTATCCCACAGCGATGAGTTTTGTTGTAAGGTTATCAAGGTCCTTTTTTTTCTCCTTGTTTTTCGTAAGAAGGTAGTAGATTGCAGAGACAAACGATAGGGCAAAAAAACTCTCTCCGATAAAGGAAAATGTAACGTGTAGGACGAGCCAGTAAGACTGTAAAGCGGGTACGGGTGGGCTTATTCCTCTGGGGGCAATGGGGGAAGATGCGATAGCGAGGAGTATCAGAGCTATAATGCTTCCCCCAAAGGTTACAAAGCGTATGGTCTTTTCCCTTGCTCGTACCCTGTAGATAAATACGATTAGAGATATTACCGCGGAAAAAAAGACTAACGATTCAAATGTATTGGTAACAGCCACAAATTTTATTGCAATACTTCTGTATACTGTTGTTGCGAATAGTAGAATGGCCGATAAGAGGACAAGGTAATGACTTACGGGATCTTTTGCTCCTTTGAATATAAAAATTACCTGGATAATAACTGCAATTGTCAGTGCAATAAATGCTACCGTTGCTATCATAGTTTGTTATCTCCTATCTTTTGGATTAGTGTTAGGGCAAGCCCGAAACCCACGAATAGTAAGCCCACTATAATAGGGGTAAAACCGGGATCGTATACCACATTTAAGCCCGATTCTAGCCTGGGGGTGATCCGGGTTATGGTGTATCTTCCCAATTTTGCCCCTACAGGGAAAATTTTAAGTCTGGATGGCCTGGTATCATCCTGTGGTTCTAAACGAAAGAAAACGGCAAAATTCCGATTTTTGTTCCCCTCTATAGATAAAGTTTCTGTAGATGAATTTTTAGGACGACTCATTTTTTTGGTTACTATGGCTGTGAGGCCTGAGAGATCGGTGGATACCCTTATGAATGTGTAGATAGAGTTTTCTGCGCGAAGGCTTTTTCCCGTGTGTATGGTAATAGGTGTGCCAGAGGGATCTTTTAGGGTGATGGTAGATATGTCT
>Ga0256914_1000986_pt1 | contig 27093 bp, 19 predicted proteins | sample HulkmetaG_FD_191571 | JGI IMG/M metagenome (GOLD analysis project Ga0256914, IMG submission 191571) | Hydrothermal chimney microbial communities from Main Endeavour vent field at the Juan de Fuca Ridge, Pacific Ocean - Hulk | ecosystem: Environmental > Aquatic > Marine > Hydrothermal vents ... | reverse complement strand
GCCGAAATATACCGCTTTATGCTCTTTGCAGGCATCTCTTACTTCTTGACTTCTCTTTCCTTTACCGATCATCCCTTTTTGCCCGAGTTTTATAAGAGTCGGAGAGTAAGAATCCATTCTGTAACTAGTAGTAGGACCGGCACTCCCTATGGGGTCTCCGGGTTTTGGAGGAGTAGGACCGACAAAATAGATAACCGACCCTTTTAAATCAAAAGGAAGCTCTTTACCTTCGGCTATAAGATCAACGAGTCTTTTATGTGCCGCATCTCTGGCGGTGTAGATGGTACCGCTTAGATATACGACGTCACCGCATTTTAATTTCTCTATATCCTCATCACTCAAGGGAGTCGTTAAGTTATATGTATTTGCCATCATTCTCTCCTAAATAGTGATATGCGTATGACGCGAACTGTGACACTGTACATTTACGGAAACCGGAAGCGAGGCTATATGACAAGGATTTGCCTCTATATGAACTGCAAGAACCGTTTGGGTACCGCCCATTCCCATAGAACCGATTCCAAGTTTGTTAAGCTCTTTTTTTATCGTCTCTTCAAGTTCGGCCATTTCGGGATCCTCGTTTACACTACCGATCTCACGAAAGAGAGCGTGCTTTGATGAGATAACCGCTTTTTCAAATGTACCGCCGATTCCTACACCGACCGTCAACGGAGGACAAGGATTTCCGCCCGCATCGGATATGCACTCTTTTACGAAATTTATCACACCCTCTTTACCCGCTGCCGGCGGAAAAACTCTGGCACGACTGACATTTTCGCTTCCGCCACCCTTTGCGGCGTATTCGATCTCTAGCTTGTCACCTTCAACTATATCAAAATGGATAATCGCCGGAAGGTTATAACCGATTTTATCCTTGAGATTCGCCCGACTAAAACACTCACAGGTACTAGCGCGAAGATATCCCTCTTTGTATCCTTTTTCGGTACCTTCGTTAATCGCATCTTTTAGCGTACCGCCTGTTACTCGCAAATCCTGACCGACTTTGACAAAAAAGACCGCAAGACCCGTATCTTGACATAAAGGTCTATCTTCACTACCGGCGATCTTCGCATTTTCCAAAAGCTGCTTGAGTACCTCTTTACTGACGGGAGATTTTTCATTTTCATATGCCTCTTGCATTGCCTTAAGCGCATCTTCGGGCAAGTTGTAAGCAGTATGAATGATCATTTTACTGATCGCTTCAACCACATCCTGATACTTTAATTCTCTCATTCAGAGTCCTTATTTATCAAAAAAATTATTTTTATCCAAAGTGTTTATCAAAGAGCGAACCGAATCTATACTCTTTTGAAACTGCTTTTGCTGTTTGTTGTTTAAAGAGACCTCGATTATCTTCTCCACACCTTTTGAGCCAAGTGCTACGGGAACGCCGGACACTACGTTGCTATATCCGTATTCACCGTCTAACATAACCGCACATGGGAAAATCTGTTTCGTATCTTTTAATATCGCTTCGACCATTATAGCGGTCGATTTCGCAGGTGCATAATAAGCGGAACCGGTTTTGAGATAACTTACTATCTGAGCTCCGCCGTGCCTTGTCTTTTCGACTATCTCATCGATCTCTTCATCCGTTAACAGATCCGTCAAAGGTACACCGGCTATGGTGGAAAATCTTGGAAGCGGAACCATATCGTCTCCGTGACCTCCCATAACAGATGCTCTAATCTGTCCCGAACCGTAACCTACTTTTTCATATATAAAATGCGCCATTCTGGCACTATCGAGTATTCCTGCCATTCCAATAATTCTACTTCTATCCCAACCCGTTTTTCTAACGGCGGTATAAACCATCGCGTCTAGAGGATTCGTAACCGGTACTAATATGGCATCGGGGGAGTATTTGGCGATATCTTCCACAACTTCGGACATAATATTCGCATTAACCATCAAAAGATCGTCTCTACTCATACCGGGAAGCCTGGGGCTGCCGGCAGTTATGACTATTACATCACAATCCGTCAACTGACTCATATCTTCGGCGACGGAAACAACAGTATGCTGCCTGGCGGCATTTGCGGCTTGACTCATATCAAGAGCCATTCCTTTTGCTCTTTCTATTTTATTATCTCTGAGAATAATCTCATGACTTACACCTTTCATAGCAAGGGAGTAGGCGACGGTCGCTCCTACATTTCCCGCTCCTACGATTCCGACTCTTCTACTTTTCATACTGCTCCTTTGGTTTTTTACAAAAACCTATAACTAAATGATTTTAAAATCAAACAATTATAGATTTTTTTCGGAGTATGCAAAGATCGACTTTGCATACTCATATTTTCTATATCGAATCGATAATAGAGTTTAATGTCGCGCTAGGTCGCATCGCTTTTTCGGCTTTTTCATCATCAGGATGATAATATCCGCCTACATCTTGAGCGTTTCCTTCAACCGCTAGCAACTCCTCTAAAATTTTAGCTTCGTTATCGGCCAACTCTTTTGCAACAGGAGCGAATTTTTCACTAAGTAAGGCGTTGTCGCTTTTTGCCAACGCTTCGGCCCAATACCTGGCTACAAAATAGTGACTGGCTTTATTATCCGGTTCGCCGCATTTTCTAGAAGGCGCTTTATTGTTGTCAAGATAACCCTCATTCGCCTCGTCGAGCGCCGCAGTCATCGCTTCAATAACTTTATCGCCCTCTTTATGCGCAATCATACGAAGCGACTCGGCAAGAGCCAAAAACTCTCCGAGAGAATCCCATCTTAAATGTCCCTCTTTTAAGAACTGCTCGACATGTTTTGGTGCCGACCCGCCCGCACCTGTTTCGAACAATCCTCCGCCGGCAAGTAGTGGCACGATCGAAAGCATCTTTGCGGATGTACCAAGCTCTAAAATAGGAAAAAGATCCGTCAAATAATCTCTCAAGACATTACCCGTAGCGGATATTGTATTTAGCCCGGCACGCGTTCTTTTGAGTGTAAAGCGCATCGCCTGTTGAGGAGCCATAATATGATATTCGATCTCACTCTCCTCAAGGTGTGCAGGAAGATATGTAAGAACTTTTTTAATGAGATTCGCATCATGCGCTCTGTTTGAATCAAGCCAGAAAACTACCGGGTCACCTGTGAGTTTCGCTCTTTCATGAGCTAATCTAACCCAATCTTTAATAGCGATATCTTTTACTTTATAAGCTCTCCAAATATCACCTTTTTTAACGTTATGACTCATAAGTACGTTTCCGTCGCTATCTTTAACTTCCATAACACCATCTTCGGGCACTCTGAATGTATATGGGTGAGAGCCGTACTCTTCGGCTTTTTTCGCCATCAAACCGACATTGCTCACATGTCCCATCGTCGAAACATCGAATTGTCCGTTTAGCTTACAATCCTCTAGGATTTCACTATACATTCTGGCATAGCTTCTATCCGGAATTACAGATACGCACTCTTGAAGTTCGCCGTCTTTATTCCACATTTTACCGCCTTCACGTATAACAGGAGGCATAGAGGCGTCGATGATAATGTCGTTTGAGGCATGAAGATTCGTGATTCCTTTGTCGCTATCAACCATAGCGATATTCGGACTACCGGCTTCGACAACCGCTTTGAGAGCCGCTTCAATCTCATCTTTTTTATCCGATTTTTCGATTTTTTTGAGAATATCTCCTACACCCAAATCAGGATTTACACCAAGTTTTTCGAACTCATCCGCATATTTATCAAACACATCTTTGAAGAAAACTTCTACCGCATGACCGAACATAATCGGATCAGAAACTTTCATCATAGTAGCTTTTAGATGAATAGACCATAAAAGTCCCTTCTCTTTCGCATCGGCAATACTCTGAGCCAAGAACTCTCTAAGCTCTGCCGCACTCAAAAATGCTGAAGATACCACTTCCCCGGCTTCCACATCGTCAATAGTTTTAAGTTGCGTACCGTTAAGAACAATACTTAATGTATCCGCCTTATCCATAACCGTCGATTGCTCGGTTGCGTAAAAATCGTTTTTATACATATAAGCGACGTACGCTTTACAATCAGGTGCGAACGCTTTCAATCTGTGAGGATTTTTCTGTGCGAATTTTTTAACCGCGACCGCGGCTCTTCTATCGGAATTACCCTCTCTTAAAACGGGATTAACCGCAGAACCAAGACATGTAGCATATCTTTCTCTGATGGATTTTTCCTCTTCTGTTTGAGGATCTTCAGGGAAGTCGGGTAAATTATATCCTTGAGATTTAAGTTCGGCTATACACTCGGTAAGCTGAGGAATAGAAGCGGATATGTTAGGTAGTTTTATTATATTCGCTTCAGGTTTTTTTACCAACTCTCCCAATTTCGCAAGTTCATCATCAATTTTCTGATCTTCGCTCAAATACTCCGGAAACGTTGAAATAACTCTACCCGCCAAAGAGATGTCACGCAAATCTACATCGACCCCCGCCTCTTTCGCAAACGCTTTTACTATCGGTAAAAACGAATAAGTGGCCAACGCCGGCGCCTCGTCAATCTTTGTCCATACTATAGTCGGTTTTGACATGTTTCTTCCTCTTTATATTTAGAATTGAATTTATATTTTAATCATACGCCACGATAGGCGTCTAGCTGCTGTATTACAAAAAGTAAATTATACGATAATATTGTTTACCTTTGACAAAGTGTTACGAAATATCACTTTTTGTTACGATAATTCATTTTAAAATGTTTCGATATTTCACACTTGAAAGGCTATTTTCGGATCTCTTTGAGATGATCTTTATAAGTTGTAGTAAATTTGTGAGTATTTCCCTGCCCCTTTACAAAGTAGAGATAATTTACATCAGCGGGGTGCAGTGCTGCTTTTATAGCGTCGATACTTACGGCACATACGGGATTTGGAGGAAGCGCGTCGATTTTATACGTATTATACGAACTATTATCCTCCTTGATTCTTCTTGGAGTAACCTTTATGTGAGAATATTTTCCATAGTTAAGTGTTCCGTCCATTTGAAGCTTCATCTTCTTCTTGAGACGATTGTATATTACCGCGGAGATTAAAGGCATCTCCTCTTTATTCGCCGCCTCCTTTTGAATGATCGAAGCTATCGTGACATATTTTGAAAACCACTCTTTTTGATTATATTTTTTTAACTCTTTTTTTGAAATACTCTCGTGCGACTTTAACGATTCTTCAATAAGATATTTTATAAGTTTATCTTCAGAAATTCCCTTTGGAACTTGATATGTTTCGGCCAAAATAACACCATCTTCTATATCTGTATATTTTCCATATAAGTTTATAAGTTTTGTTGCATTCAAGTCAAGCTGCTTGGCGATTTGATCCAAAAATATCTCTTTTGTCTCTCCGGGAATCAAAACAATATCTATCACCGCCGCTTTAGAGCGTGTAATTCTTGCAAAAAACTCCCCTCTACTCATTCGCTCTTCCCCAAGATCGATCCATCCGGCCTGCGGATAACCTATGAGTTTGACAAGATAATAATCCAAATCGTTGATATCAAGACCGCTTTTTTGAAGCGATTTCATAGCCGCTTTTGTAGAACCTTTGGGAATATAGATGATTCTTGGAGTTTTTATGCTCTCTTGCAAATAAGATTTTGTATAAAAAAACGCACCAACTGCGATTAAAAGTGAGAGGATAATTAAAATAAGTACCGTTTTGAGAAATTTTATAAGCATATATAGTTGCGGTATCCGAAGATACCGCTTAACTCCTCTTACTTGACCATATCTTCGAGCATTTGCGGCTCGATTTCATCAAAATTGAGGTACTTATAAACTCTATCGGTAATATCGGGAGTAATTTTCTTACTTACTATTTCAAGATATTCCTCTTTTGTCGGAAGTCTTCCAAGCAGTGCCGCAACAGCCGCGACTTCGGCACTTCCAAGATAAACTTTAGCATCTTTTCCAAGACGATTGTCGAAGTTTCTTGTGGAAGTTGAAAATACTATCGCCTCATCCGCTACTCTAGCTTGATTTCCCATACAAAGAGAACATCCCGGAACCTCGGTTCTTGCACCCGCCGCCCCAAAGATAGCGTAATATCCCTCTTCGGTTAGAGTTTTTTCATCCATTTTCGTCGGAGGAACAACCCATAGTTTCGACTTGACGGCACCTTCACCTCTTAATACTTCACCAAGAGCTCTGAACAATCCGATATTTGTCATACACGAACCGACAAACACTTCGTCGATTTTTCCCGTAGGTCTGTTAGGATCGGAAAGTACTTCAGTCAACGTAGCGACATCGTCAGGATCGTTAGGACAAGCGACTATCGGCTCGGTGATCTCATTTAGATCTATCTCGATAACCGCTGCGTACTGAGCGTCCGCGTCTCTTTCGAGAAGTACCGGATTTTCGATCCACTCTCTCATCTTCTTCGCTCTTCTTTCAAGAGTTTTTGCATCTTGGTAACCATCTTTCACCATCTGCTCTATAAGTGCGATATTCGATTTCAAATACTCGATAATAGGCTCTTTGTTAAGCTTCACGGTACAAGCGGCCGCACTTCTTTCGGCCGAAGCGTCCGAAAGTTCAAATGCCTGCTCGCACTTTAAATCCTCAAGCCCCTCTATCTCTAAAATTCTACCCGCAAAGATATTTTTCTTTCCTTTTTTTTCAACGGTCAAAAGCCCCTCTTTTATAGCTTGATAAGGAATTGCGTTAACAAGATCTCTTAGAGTGATTCCAGGTTGCATCTCTCCTTTGAACTTCACTAGTACGGATTCCGGCATAGTAAGAGGCATCATACCTGTAACCGCGGCAAACGCTACAAGTCCAGAACCCGCCGGAAACGATATACCTATCGGAAATCTGGTGTGAGAGTCCGCACCCGTTCCCACGGTATCCGGAAGACACATTCTGTTAAGCCAAGAGTGAATAACGCCGTCGCCGGGTTTTAATATTACACCTTTTCTTGTCGTCCAAAACGGCGGAAGTTCATGTTGGAGTTTGATGTCTGCGGGCTTTGGATAAGCTGCCGTATGGCAAAAAGATTGCAGTACGAAATCAGCACCGAAATTAAGAGCCGCAAGCTCTTTTATCTCATCTCTTGTCATCGGTCCCGTAGTATCTTGGGAACCAACCGTCGTCGCTACCGGCTCACAATAAGTTCCAGGTTTGACACCATCCATACCGCAAGCTTTTCCGACCATCTTTTGAGCTAAGGTAAACCCTTTTCCGTCATCTTCGGGCATGTCAGGCTGTAAAAATACTTCACTAGCCCCAAGTCCCAGCGCTTCTCTGGCTTTTGCGGTCAAGCCTTTACCGATTATAAGAGGAATTCTTCCCCCTGCTCTCATCTCATCAGGCAAAGTGTTCGGTTTTAATTCAAACTCACTTACTACTTTGCCCTCTTTGTATATCTTCCCTTCGAAAGGTTTTAATGTTATAACATCTCCCATAGAGAGCTGGCTTACATCAGCTTCGATAGGAAGACATCCCGAATCTTCGGCTGTATTGAAGAAAATAGGCGCGATTATAGAACCTATTACTACACCGCCGGTCCTTTTATTAGGAACACCGGGAATATCATGACCTAAATGCCACTGAACGGAGTTTATACCCGATTTTCTCGAACTTCCCGTTCCAACGACATCACCTACATATGCTAAGGGGTGTCCGAACTCTTTTTTTAGTCTCTGGATAGTTCCAAGCGGATCATCCATTTTCGCCGCAAGCATCGATTTTGCATGAAGAGGAATATCGGATCTCGTAAATGCTTCGGACGCCGGAGAGAGATCGTCGGTATTCGTTTCGCCAGGTACTTGAAATACGGTAAGAGTCATCTCTTGCGGAATCGGATCTTTTGAGGTAAACCATTCGGCTTGAGCCCAAGACTCTATGACATCCTTAGCATAAGCATTGCCTTCGTCCATAAGTTTTTTAACGCTATTAAACGAATCATAAACCAAAATCGTATGTTTCAGTTCATTCGCAGCGGCTTTTGCAACTTCCTCATCGTCGCTTTTAAGTGCCTCGACCAAAGGTTCCACATTGAAACCGCCCAACATCATACCTAAAATCTCAACCGCTTTTAATTTATTAATAGCGGTTGAAGTCGTTTTCTCCTGAACTATATCATGTAAAAATGCCGCTTTAACATAAGCCGCATCATCAACTCCCGGATTGATATGATTGACAAAAAGATCCATAAGATAATCAACTTCAGGTATAGGATCCTTCTTCAACAACTCAACCAGTTCTGCCGTCTGCTCCGCGCTAAGAGGTAGCGGAGGTACGCCGAGTTCTTCTCTCTCTTTTGTGTGTGCTTTGTAATCTTCTATTAAGCCCATTTAATCTCCTTAAAAATATTTGATATGATTATACACGAATGTACATTTATATTGAACAATGTGTTACTTTATGTAACATTTAAACTTTTTTATAGTTACAAATAGTTACATCTATACAAGTATCTCTCTTTGACCTTTAGTATTCGGTGCTGAAATGACGCCGGTAAGTTCCAACTGCTCCACTATCCTAGCCGCCCTGTTATAACCTATCTGAAGTCTTCTTTGCAAGTAACTGATAGATGTTTTTTTATCCGATAAAACTATTGTTTTAGCCTCCTCGTACAGTTCGTCGAAATCATCCTCTTTAGAGTTTTTGACATCATCGGCTCCGGTTATATTTAAAGATCCCGGTTCATTCAAAAACGACTCGTCATAAACCACTTCTCTTTGAACTTTTAAAAATTCGACGATCGTCTCTATCTCCTTTTCGGTAATAAACGGTGCATGAAGTCTTATAAGTCCCGAAGTTCCAGGAGGAGTAAAGAGCATATCTCCGCGCCCAAGAAGCGATTCGGCACCCATAGTATCAAGAATCACTTTCGAATCTATCTTTTGCCCCACTTTAAAAGATATCCTGCTGGGAAGATTCGCTTTTATAAGCCCTGTTACGACATCGACGGAAGGTCTTTGTGTAGCGACGATTAAATGAATACCGCTCGCCCGTGCCATCTGTGCCAACCTAGCGATATAAAACTCCACATCTTTACCGCTTGTCATCATAAGATCGGCAAGCTCGTCAATGATAACCACTATATACGGAAATGTAGAGTAGCCCTCTTTTTTAGCCTTCGCGTTGTAATTTTCTATATTTTTTGTTTTTGTTTTACTCATGAGCTTATATCGTTTTTCCATCTCCACGACCATATTTGCCAAAGCTACTATAGCCTGTTTGGCTTGAGTTATTACCGGTGTTAGAAGATGGGGTATATCATTATATATGGAAAACTCAAGCATTTTCGGATCGATCATCAAAAGTTTCAAATCATCCGGCGAATTTCTATATAATAATGAAACCAACATAGCGTTTATACCGACACTCTTACCGCTTCCGGTAGTTCCGGCGATGAGAAGGTGAGGAAGTTTTTTCAAATCGGTTACGAACGGATTACCTACTATATCTTTACCCACAGCCATTGTAAGCTCTGATTCCGCTTTTTGAAATAGAGGACTTTGAAGTATCTCTTTTAAAAAGATTGTATCAATCTGTTTATTTGGAATCTCGATACCGACAACATCTTTACCGGGTACCGGTGCTTGAATACGAATAGTTTCAGCTTTAAGAGCCATCGCAAGATCATCTTGAAGTGTAAGAATCTTCGAAACTTTAATATGCGCGTCCGGGCGAAACTCGAATGTCGTAACAACAGGTCCTGAGTATGTAGCTACGACATCACCGGTTATCTTGAATTGTGAGAGCTTTTCCAAAAGATCGACAATCTTTTGATCAATTTCGGCTTCATTTACATGGTGTCTCTTCTTGGGAGGAGTTTTTAGAAAATCAAGATAAGGAAGTTTGAAATTTTTAGGTTTATCAATTTTTCCTTTTCCGCTTTTAGCTATATGTTTTTTATTCTCTTTTATCTCAGTTACGATTTTAGTTTTGCTCTTAGGCGTTTTGATACTCTTTTTTACGGTCTCTTCTACCGATTTTGCCAGTTTCTCGAGATCTTCGGTCTCTTTTTTGATAGTTTGAAACTTCTGCGATCTTTGAACCTCCAGCGAATTTACGCTAGAATCGTCTTTTTCGCTTGAGTTTATGAGCTCGTCGATACTCTTGTGAAACACCAAGCTCTCCTCTTTGATATCGATATCGTTCTCTTTCGTCGATACGACATTTTGTTTGATCTCCTTTTGAGAGGGCGCCTCGGACGTAACGGTTTTGTTCACAATCGATATATTTGACGGTGATATTATAGTCTCTTTCTCTTTTATCAAAAACTCTTTAAATTGCACTATTTTTTCGATAAATTCATCTTTTACGCGACGAAAATAATCCTTGATTCCGAAACTAAAAGAGAAATTTTCAATAGTCGCGTTTGCTAAAAATACGGCGGAAGTGAGAATTAATCCCAATATCACTACCCATATTCCGACGTTTCCTACATATTTGGTCAAAACGGTATCGATTCTTGAACCCAAAACTCCCAGATAGCTACTCTCCACTAGCTTTGCCTGTAACATCAAAAACGCCAAAAACAAAATAATCGCGGGTATCCAAATACGACTCCTCTCAAGACGCATATGAGGATCCTTATATACGAAATAAGCCGGAACTATCAGCACGTAAGGATAGATAAAAGCCAAATAACCGAAAAAGACGCGATTATAAAGACCGATAACCGATCCGATTTCACCGGAAGCCTCCGGCATAAGAGTCGCAAAACCGATAAATACGAAGATAAGGGCGGTTATGATGAATAAAATAGTTCTTAAAATAGCTTTACCTTGTATAATTTTTTTGAAAATTATAGCAAAAAACTATTTTTATTTGTATATTTGTGAATTTTATTTCATATAATTTAACAGTGAAAGGGAATTGATTTTGGTCACGCTGGATAAAATTGCCTGATAATTGAGTGAAAGTTGATTTAAATTCATATACGCTTCGGCGATATCGACATCCGTAATTTCCGATTTAAGCTCTTTGATACTAAGCTCCATACTCATAGATCTCTCTTGGGCGACCGTAAGAGATTTGTCAAGTACTCCCACCTTTGCAAGCTGATTGTTAAAATGTGTATCGAATTGTTCGATTTTCGTGATGGAATTTTCTATCCCGATACTCCTAGGATTTTCACTTTTGGAATCCGTCTGCACTATACCGTTTCTTACGGCTTCGATGATCTCGTCAAGCTCGGCGAATATATCCATTTGCGCTTTTTGGATTGTAATCGCATTATCGGACATGAAAGATACGGTAGGAGTATTTACACTATAATCATCGGCTTGAGAATCGTACATTGCGAACTCTATCTTGCTCAAATCGTTGGACTTATCCGTAATCCGCATTTTCCCGCTTTGATTTATTTCGACGCTCACTCTCTCTTTTGAAGCGACTATCGCCGCATCAAAACCGCTTTTATCGTTACTTTGGGGAAGTTTGTTCGAGGTAACCATAGCCACTATGTCGTTTAATTGCCTCATCGTCATCTCGTTTGCACCCGTTTGAGTTCCGTCGGCATTATAAATATTATAAACGTCCGTACCCCCAATTGTAAATGTCGAGCCACCGTTTGAGAGTGAAAGTACTATATCCTTGGCGTTACCCTCGATATCGGTAGCCTTCATGATAAAGGATTTGCCGTCAAGCGAACCGTTTGATATGTCCGATAGTTTCGTATCGCTTCGTGCTATGGCGCCGTCGGCGATTAGAGTTACATTTCCTTCTATATCTGAGCCGTTCTTCATAAAATAAGCGCTATCTTCGATACCGGCGGCCGCCATTTGATATCCGCTGTTTATAAAAGCGATCTCTTTTGTACCTTGAGTCGCATGAAGTTTGAACTCAAGTTGGCTGGTACCTTTTTGCATATCAGTTATAACGATATTTCCGTTATCGTTCAACTCCACCTCGACATTTTTATTAGTAGCGGTGTTTCCGTAACTCTCGCCTATTTTGGTTAAAAGTGTCTCGACACTCTCACCCGTATTTATCGTAAATTGATTTTTTACGCTACCGCCGTTGTGCGAAGTACCGGATAACATAAATGTAACCGGAGTGTCGTTTGTTAAGTCCTCATCGTCATCACCGACCATATCTCTGATAGTATCGGTTCTCTTTATATATTCATCGGTCTGAAAGTTTTTCAATGAAACATTCGTACCGACTACCTTATTTACACTTTCGTCACTTCCTAAAAAAAGCGTTTTACCGTCAATATTTTGAGCGACGACCACCCCTTCACCGACAACCGTTCGGATCTTTTCACCATTACCGTTATATTGTCCGTTGGCATCGATCGGTTTTATTGAAGTAGCGGAACCTGAAAATAGATATTGACCGGCGATCTGTGTATTCGCAATATTTATCATATGCTCTTTTTCAAGCTCCAATTCATCCGCAAGCGTCTTTAAATTATCTTTATTTAAAGCGGCGTTTGATGCATTTATCAATCTGTTTTTTATATTTCTGACGGAATTTGCGAACTCTTGAAGTGCGGCGTCCGAAGCAGCCGTAAAATTCTTCGCTTTTTGCGTTCTATCTTGAACGCCTTTTAATTCGTTGATATGAGAATCGAGTTTCAAGGAGTCATTATATATGGTAGGATCGTCATAACTGTTTTGGATCTTTTTCCCCGATGAAATCTGCTCGGTTACTTTTTTCAACTCTTGGTTGATTTTTTGCTGATCTTGTTTGAAGTTATCATAAAGATACTGACTTGTAATTCTCATTTAAAACTCCCGTTTTCGCTACGATAGACTCTACTTTCTAATACAAATATCGGCTTAAACGACTGAAAATATAGTTTTTTTATGAAAATTTTGTTTTTTTAAGGAAAAAATTGTAACATACTCAGATTTCAAATTTTAAAGGAAGGTAAATTATGAAAAAAGCTGATTTAATTCAAGCGATCTCCGAGAAAACAGGTTTGTCGAAAAAAGATACAGCATCAACTATCGATGCCGCTTTAGAGGTAATCGAAGAAGCGCTTGTAAACAAGAAAAGCGTAAGTTTCATAGGTTTTGGTACTTTTTCCACCGCTCCTAGAGCCGCAAGAACCGCAAGAGTACCGGGTACCGATAAAGTCGTTAAAGTCCCTGCGACAACAGCGGTAAAATTCAAAGTAGGCAAAAAACTCAAAGAAGCCGTAGCCAACGCTAAGTAATTTAACAAAGTCTGTGTACTTTTTCGTTAAAATACACGGACTTTTCATCTGTGCCTGGGTGGTGAAATTGGTAGACACGTCGGATTCAAAATCCGATGGCAGCGATGCCGTACCGGTTCGAGTCCGGTCCTAGGTACCATTTTTTATTATCTCCTCTTTCAACAAAGCTTTATTTATTTTTCCAAAATGTAGCGGAATACTCTTTTTATAAACTACAATAGACGGTATCATATAATTTGGTAAATGCTTTTTAATTTCAAACAGTAACTCATTTTTGGGAATCTCTGCGCCGCCGCTATAAACCAAAACTATCTCTTCCTCTATTTTTTCATTTTCAATACCGAAAACCGCACAAGATTGTACCTCCGGCAAGTGATCGTAAACGACTCTCTCTATCTCCGCCGGACTTACTCTGTAACCGCTCGTTTTAATCATGTCGTCTCTTCTTGAATGAAAATATATATACTCCTCTTCATCTTTATAAACATAATCTCCGCTTGCCACCACTATCTCGTCCGTCAATTTACCTTCTAGATCAATTACCTTCTCAAGAATTTTTATACTCTTAAACCTCATCTTGGTATCTTCAGGACTATTCCAATACCCTTTATATATACAAGCACCTCTATGAATTAACTCGCCAACCTCCCTTGGTTTACACTCTTGACCGTTTTCGTTTATGATATACAAATCGACATCGGGAATAGCTTTTCCTATCGAGGTAGGACGAATTTTTATCTGAGACGGATCCAAATATGCGGAACGAAAAGCTTCCGATAATCCATGCATGGAGAAAAAACGCGCATCGGGAAAATAGCTCTGAATATTTTGAAGCATTTTGGACGTCAACTTTCCACCCGAAGATGTGATAATACGCACGTGTTTTAGAGCCTCGGGTTTAGGGAGTCTGTGAGGATCTTCATCGAACATTTGAGTTATATTCACAGGCATAATAGGTAGCACCGTCACTTTATCCCGAAGAAGATGCGCAAAGAAATCGGAAGGCAACACCATTTTATGAATAGCCAAAGTCGCTCTTTTATAAAGCATACAAAAAATTTGATTTAATCCGTAGTCGAGATTATAAGGCAATATACCGCTGATAATATCACTCTCTTTAAGATCAAGATATCTTGATACCACCCGAGCACCGTCAATCATGTTTCTATGAGTTATAACAATGCCTTTTGGCAATCCCGTAGCGGCGAAGCTGTAAGTAATAGCGGCATTATCAAAACTTTTTATAGTGACGTCATACTCTTTATTGTAATATTTATATATCTCTTCAAACGAATCTATCTCTCTATTTACCGACTCGAAGGTAACCACTTTTCCTTTAAAATCGCTTTTTCGGATATTATCAAGTTTACTCTCGTCAGTAACTATACATTTTATATCACAATCGTTGACTATATATTGCACCTGTTCAGGCTTTAAAAATCTAGTGATCGGAACAAAAATATATTCTGTTGACAAGAGAGCTAAAATAGCGATAACCTGTTCGATGGATTTATTTGAATATATACCTACACGACTGCCTTTTGGAAGGTTTAGTTCACTAAAATAGTGAGCTACCTGATTCACCTTTTTAAAAAGTTGATCGAAGGTCAAACTTTTTAATTCATGAACAATCGCGATTTTATCCGGATGAGTCTGGCTGGAGACTTCCAGCAGATTTCTGATACAGTTAACCGACATGATCTCTCCTTAACGTCCATATCTCATAGTTTCGATCTATGACGATGGTTGGAATTTTTGTATAATTTAACAACTTTTTATAAACGAAACGAAGAATCCTCTCTATCTCCTCTTGAGAAAGTACTTTCGTTATTCCTCCCGTAAAAACTATACTCTTTAATCTCTCAAGACGAAGCGTCAAATAGCCTTTATGAGAAGGAGATACTTTATAAAGAACCAAAAAGATGGAAAGAAGCATCAAAATCTTCGTAGAGTGTTCACTCTTCTCGTCCAATATATTTTCAGTAACGTTGAGATAGTTTAAAAGCTCATATACAAACTCGTTGTTTTTGGCACTAAATACGAGACTCTCTCTTGATTTATATACTCCGAGTTTCTTGAAAACCAAACGATCGTAGCCGCTTTCAACTACGAGATTATCCTCTACAAGATCGGTACTATAATGAATATCCGTAGTAGCTCCGCCTATATCTATCAATATAAACGGATCGACGACATCATAAAATTTTTCCGATATAAAAGGTAAAGTTCTATTGACGATATAAGGTGTGGAGTATATTTGATTGTTCGTTACGGCATAAAGATCTTTTATATCCTCTTTGCCTATGATATCGGCTTGATAAAGGTTTACAAGATACTCTTTTAAAGACTCCTCTTTCACATGCAACCTATTGTCGATAATATTGGGTAAAATTTCACACTCCGGAATCATCTTTTTTAAAAAGTCCGCGTCACCGCTGCTTCCGACATATACTAGATTGGAATAATTCACTTTCTCGAGATATCCGATCAAATCATCCGAAAAGATATTTTTTACGCTATCGATCCCTCCGACGACAATAACGACATCGATCATCTCGGATGCGATGGGATAAGCTTTGATATTCGGATAAAGTATGGTATCTATAATGTTAATACCGGAGTTATAAGCAATATTTGTCGCGAATTTCAAACTGAAAGAGTTGGTAAGTCCTATAATCAAAGTGCTTAATCCACCGTTTGCCGAACTACATATATAGACATTCTCTTTATCGTACATTTGGATAATATCCGAGCATTTTTCATTCAAATCGTCGAAAATATTCTTATCGAAATTTCTAAAATATTGTTTTATGCTTTTTGAGTCTTTGATTTTAAAATAGGTGCTGCCTATATCTATAAACAACTTTTTCATAACATGATTCCGATATCGTTTATGATTTTAGTTACGAGTGCGTTTTTATCTTCGCCCAAAGAGAGTTTACTCTTTTCAAAAGCGAAACTTTTTTGTGAAATAGGTAAATCCCCTTTATCGTAGATTCGGATATTTCCTTCTTTATCACGCACCGTTATAACTTTGTTATTGTTTATGATATGAGGAGAAAAGGGGATCTCTATATGCCCTTTTTTTATGGCGTTAAAAACTTTTCGCCATAAAGTATCGGCACTATCGTTAAATACCGCTTCCAATATCTCCCTCACCTCTCTTTCGAGATTCTCCTCTTCTTCATGATCTTTTACAAGAGGTATTCCCTTTAAAATTCCGAGGGTATATTGTACTTTCGATACGGCTGATGCATTCGACTCTTTCGTAGGAATCCCGAATGCTTCGTCTTTTGTTTTCGTTATGATTTTATCGGCTCCCACAAGCGCGGCTATAACCGTACTAGTCGTTATCAAAGATTCGGAATGTTCTTTATTTCTGGGAAAAGCCCCCATCCACTGATGATAAACGAGATTTATAGCGGCATCTTCGAAACCGAACTCGTCGGCATACTTTCTGGAGAGTTTTTTGATGACATTCGAAGTAACGACATCTTGTAAAATCGTTCCTGTTTGCGAAAAACTGACCGAAAAAGATTTAACACCCTCCTCCAAAGATAAAAGCATCTCTATGATCTGAATGGCTATGACAATCGCCGGCGGCTGTAATGTGGCGCTTAATGGTCCGAAAGATTCACGGTTGACCGGTTCATTCAAATCTGAGTACAAAGCGCATACTTTTTCTACATATTTCCAATATATAAAAGCTTTATCGAGTGGAAAATTTTTTGAATACGGTAAAAGATAGGTGATAGGGCCGCCCTCGATTTCAAATATACCCGACGCTAGGGCGATCTCGACCAAAAGTCTAGCATCGGGAGTTCCATGACGAAGACTTACCGGAGTATTGAAATGAGTAACCATTTTACGAGTGGTTCGATAGCCATGATTTACAAGAGGATAACCGTTTAACATATCGACATCGTTCTCTTCGGATAATCTCAACATCTTTTGAGCGCTGGCGTAGTCGTTGAGCCTCGTATTGGAATCTATCGTAAGAGGTAGTATATCCACTCCCGCATCTTTAAACTCTTCATATAGCCTAAAAACCTTTTCGTAAGTAGGAAAACCTCCCCTTGGTTGAACAAGAATCTTTTCACTCTCTTTAAAACGATGAGATATAAAAAGATCTTTACTGGCGTTTTTTATGAAAGATTCGACTTCCGCAAAGTCGAAATGATCTACATATTCGTTGCTAAGTATCGCTTCTCTTTCTCTTTGCAGTAGCCCCACTACACTCTCTCCTTCAGATATTTCTCAAGCCTGTCCAAGCCGTCATTTAGATCTATCTGATGAAACACAAGATCAAAACCGTAAGATTTAAATTTCGGAACGATCACTTCGCTATCCACTTCACCCACCGCAAGATTCCCTCCGATAGCAAAGACGGTATCTTTAAGCGGGTATTTACTCTTTAATACGGGAAGATCTCTCGACCACCCTTCCGCTTCACCGTTTAAAGACGAAATAAGCACTACATTCGCGTCCGTTTCGACGGCGGCATCAAGAAACTCTTCAAGATAAGTATTTACACCGAGATTAAAAACTTCAAAGCCTCTTTGATTCAGTGAGATATCTATGAGCCTGTTAGCCACAACATGAACATCGTTACCTACAACACCCGTTACAACTTTCATTCATCACACCTTTATTTATATGGTTTATTTTATCGGATATTTGGTTAATTAGAATACAATAAAGAAAAAATAGTCTCTAAAGGATAATTTATGAAGTTTCAAACGGCGGATCTATGCGATGCATATCAAAACCGTTTACAAGTGGCGGCTCCTCTATTTCACTCATATGGGGGAAGTAAAGCTTGCAAAGGACAAATCACTACGATAGAATTGGATGAAGACAATAGTGAGTTAGTCTCTCTTTTAAAAAGCGAGGGTGAAGGTAAAATAGCCGTAGTTGACGCAAAAGCGGCATACTGCGCAATCGTAGGAGATACCCTTATGGGATTCGCCTTGAAAAACAATTGGGCCGGTATAATCGTCAACGGTTATGTCAGGGACACCAAAAACACTAAAGATATTGCGGTAGGTTTGTGGGCTCTTGGCACATGTCCGAAAAAGAGTACGAAAAAGGCTCCCGCACATACTTGTATCGAGCTAAATTTCGCAAATATCGTTTTCAAAGAGGGAGCTTATCTTTATGCGGATGAGGACGGTATAATCGTTAGTGAAGAGGAGTTAAGGATCTTTTAATTTATGTTTACTATTTACACATAAAGTAAAAAAAAGATCCGTTTATCGACATAAAATCATCCAAAGAGTAAAATTTATTGTACACTAAGATCAAGAATCAGCTTGAAGCTATCTTGAAAACTTACATAATTTTACGGGGGTTTTATAATGTCTAGGAGAATATTTAAAAGTGCGACTTTTTTCATCTTTACGATTTTAGTAGTCGGATGCGGTGGTGGTGGAGGTAGTGGCGATAACTCCGGTGTTCCTTCGGGTAATAATAATTCCACTATATCATCCTTTAGTGTAAATGCCGGAGATGATAAAAATATCTCTATCAATCAACCTGTAACGTTAACCGCCGTTACGACCGGTGTCACCTCGCCTCTAACTTTCGTTTGGAAAGAGGGAACGACCACCCTCGCAACCGGTAAAACATTTACTAAAAACAATTTTACGATCGGTGAACACATTATAACCGTAATTGCAACGGACGATAAACAAAAAAGCGCTACCGATACGGTAGTGATTAAAGTTTACGGTTATCGCACTTCCGTTAAAAATTACGATACAAACGGAGACGGCACTATCGATAGTAGAGAAACGATAAAATACGATATAAACGGAAATATTGTCTCTCTCGAACTTGATAGAGACAACGACTCAAAAGTTGATTACCGGGAAAGTTATAAATATAATTCGAACTCGAAATTAATCGAAAAAATTTATGACGAAGGAGCGGACGGACAAATTGATGGTAAAGAGATATATACGTACGATAACAACTCGAATCTTCTTACTTTAAAGATCGATGAGAATGGTGACGGAAGCATCGATTACAAGGAGAGCTATAGTTACAATACAACCGGTAAACTTATCAAAAAAGAGTACGATAAAAACAACGATTCGGATCCGGATAGCATAGAGAGATACACTTACGACACCAACGGCAACAAACTATCGTACATAAGCGACGAAGATGCCGACGGCATACCGGAATATCAAGAAAATTTTACATATGACGCACAAAACAATCTCGTGAAAAAAACATATGATAGAAACGGTGACAATACGATCGACAGTACCGAAACCTATTCATACGATATGAACTCCAATCTAATAACTTACAATAACGATAAAGACAATGACGGTACGATCGACTACAGTGAATCTTTCACATATAATACGAAAGGTAAAATTTTAACGAAGAGTTATGATATCGACGGTGACGGTGAGATCGATAGTATAGAGACATACAGCTATGATACGAACGGATATTTGACAAGATATGGTAGTGACGATGATAATGACGGTGACTTCGATTATGAGGAGGTATATACCCACGATAAAAACGGTCATATACTTACAAAAAGTTATATCGCTAACGGTAAACTAAGCAGAAAAGAGATTTATACTTACGACAATCAGGGAAATAAAGTCTCTATGCAGATCGATGAAGACGGTGATGGACAAATCGATTATAAAGAGACTTTCTCATATAACTAACTATGTAATCATCTCTCTTTTACACTAAAGAAGCTTTTTCTTCTTTAGTGTTTTTGCTCAACTTTTTGTGCATATTTTTGCTCAAGCATATACAATTTTCCAAGCTCATATCTGAGTTTTGTCAAATCAGCACTCTGTTCAACGATATAAGGTGTAAGCATCAAAAGAAGTGTAGTTTTATCATGTTGGGTTCTTTCAAACTGAAATATTTTGCCAAAAAGTGGAATATTGCTTATAATCGGTATTCCGGATTTATTTTTACTCTCTTTATCTCGAACGAGCCCTCCGACTATAATAGTTTCACCGTTTTTTACGATCGCCGAAGTTTTTACTACACGCTTCGTAGTCTTTGGAAGACCGACCATACTGCCGGGAAGTATATCTTCTGAAGATATCTCGACTCCGAGAGAAACTTTACTATCGGCGGAAATTCTAGGTTTTATTTTCAAGGTAAGTCCTATATCTTCTCTATTATATATATTTCTATTTATATCGGTCGTAGTCGAACCTACGCTACTTTGAGAAACAACGGAAATCGTTTTACCGACATAGATTGAGGACTCTTCGTTATTGATACACAATATCGAAGGCTCGGAGATTATATTCGCCGCATTTTTTTCACTTAAAAGTGAAACGGCCGCACCAAGAGCTAGAATCTTTTTTACATTAGGAATTTCCAAGTTTATACTGTTGGCAAGATTCAAAGCCGCTCCGGCATCATCAAGTCCCATTTTGTTACTAAGAGCGTACAACCCGGAACTATCCGAAACTCCACCGATAATTCCGTACTGCATTCCGATTTCGGATGCTTTGTCGTTATTTATTTCGAGAATTCTGGCTTTAACATAAACTTGTTTTCTTTCGACATCGAGTTTTTCTATTATGCTCTTTAAAACCGTTCTCTCTTTTTTAGTACCAAAAACCATTATCGCGTTCAACTGCTTATCGAAAGTGATATTTGGACCTTCATCCTTTTTTACGATATTGCTATTGTTCGGCATCTCTCTTTTTTGAGGCTGACGTTTATCCGATTTTGTAAGCTTAGTATTAGTTCGACCGCCGTTTTGAGAAGATGAAATATTTTCTATATTTTTATTGAAACCTTTATTCGATATCAAATTTTCAAGAATCTTGGATACCGACTCGGCATCGGCGTTTTTGATATAAACAAGCTCTATATCTTTCTCTTTTTGATCGCTACCCATATCCAATTTTTTTATATACGGAAGAATTTTGTATATATCGTTTCTATCTCCTACCAATGCGACGGAATTTGAGTTTTCGTTTTTTACCAACTGTATCTGTTGATTTCTGGATTGCTTTCTGAAAAAAGAGCTTATCATCTTTTTTATTTCGGGATAAGCTGATTTTATATCGGTATTTTTAAAAGTGATATATTTGACGGTAGTGGTTGTATCTTTCCCTAAGACTTTTATTATTTTCTGTATCGATTCTATATTTTTAGGATAGTCTGTCACAATAATCGCGTTGTTACTGTTTGCCGTACTGATTTTACCGTATTTACTAATAAGAGCCTTAGCCTGTTTTAAGATATCTATCGGTTTGACATTTTTGCAGGAAAGCACGGCGGTTTGCATTTGATCCAATTCACTTTCACCGACCATCGGCGGTGCGTTTCTAATCGAATCACTACTTTTTACGATTTTTAGATAACCGTTACCGCTATCGCTTAGTGCGTAACCGTTATTTAACAAAGTTTGATTAAGCATAGGCAAAAGCTGAGCTTCTTTAATAGGTTTAGTACTTACAAAATCCACTTTACCCTCTATTTTCTTCGGTATAAGTATATTTTTATTTGTAGCTTTTGCCACGAGGGTTATAAAATCTTTTAAAGAAAGATTTTTAAAATTTATCTCCACCGTTTTTTCCGCGGAACCCGATGTCTTGCTTTTTTGTTTTAACATATATGCATCCGGATAAATCTTTCTGGCTTGATTTAAAATTTTTTTTGCCTCTTGCCAACTTTTTATACCGGTAATTGCAAGTCTGTATTTCCATACGGTATGCGATGAAGGAACGACGCGAATCGAATTCTCTTTTGAAAGTAGATTGGAAACTTTGCGTTTGAGATGGTTTTTCTCTTTATAAAGAGCATTCTGATCTTTAGCGGACATAACGATAACCTGTATATCGGCATTTAGATATACTAAAAACATACTTGCAAGAAAAATCATTCTAAAAATTTTCATCATATTCATTACCTCTGATTCTATATCGCCAAAAAACTAAAATATTGTAGTTTTTAAGAAAAAAAGTTTTTTTACTTATTGAAATAAACAAATTATGTAATTAAGACAAATATCAGAATTTTAGATATTTTTCAAGAAAAATAAATATATTTAATTTATTCTTTAATAAAATTGGAAAAATATAGATATTCGAATTATAATTTTACTACCTATATATGACGGTCATATTTTAATATTAAAGTAAAGTTATAACTACATTTTTACTTCTTTAAACAAGTATGCTTTTTGTAAAATAATTTGGGTGTTAACACGGAAGTAGTAGGTTTAAGTTGGCGAGACGATAAGTTCGTCTTATATAGATAAACTCATAATATAAAGGAGATATTATTATGTTTTCAACAAGAGGTATATTGACTTCTGTATTTTTTGCAGTTGCGTTGATGCTCTTGCCCGAATCCCTCTTCGCAAGAGGACATCACGGAGGAGGACATCATGGAAGCTGGAGCGGTAGTCATTACTCCGGCTGCTCGGGTGTGGGGCACTGTACTACGCATAGTAAAGGACATTGCGGTAAACATCATAGAGTGACAAGAAGCTGTCGTTCAAGCTACGGCTCAAGTTGTGGAGGTGTGGGTCGCTGCACTACGCACGGTAAAGGACATTGCGGTAAACATCATAGAGTGACAAGAAGCTGTCGTTCAAGCTACGGCTCAAGTTGTGGAGGTAAAGGACATTGTGGTAAACACGGTAAAGGACATTGCGGTAAACATCACAGAACGGGAAGATGGTGTACACCAACGAAGCCACCTGTAAAGGTTACCGGAGATGTCGAAGGCGTCGTATTTATGGACGAAAACAACAATGGAACTTTTGAAAACGGTGAAGGGATAGAGGATGTCAGGGTAATACTTTATGACTCTAACGGAAATACTCATACGGACTATACCGATAGTGACGGTAACTACTATTTCGACAATATCCCAAAAGGTGATGCGACCGTTAAAATAGACGAGTCAACTCTTCCTGATAATTCAGGTCAAAGTGTAGGCGAAAATCCGAGTGATCTGTATGTAGAAGCGGATGAAGAAAATCATGCCGGTTATGACGGATATGAAAATGTAACTACACCATCAACAGGGGATGTTACAGGAGAAGTATTTATAGACAAAAATGCAAACGGTACGATTCAAGACGGAGAAGGAGCCCAAGGCGTAAGAGTCATCTTATACGATAGTAACGGAAATAGACATACGACACGAACGGATAGTTACGGAAGTTACTATTTCAGCGATATTCCAAGCGGCGACGCTACCGTTAAAATAGATGAATCGACTCTCCCGGACAATTCGGGACAAATTACCGGCGACAATCCTAGCGGAGTATATGTTGAATCAAACGAAGTGAATCATGCAGGCTATGACGGATATGCAAGCCCGTCGTCAGATGATGGTGTCGGAAACGTAATCGGTGTGGTATTTATCGATAAAAACGGTAACGGCACGATCCAAGACGGTGAAGGTGTGGCATATGTCAAAGTTAAACTAACCGATAAAAACGGTAACGAAATGATAACCCAAACGGATAAATACGGTGAATATTATTTCTATGATGTACCATCCGGTGACAGCACCGTTGAAGTTTTAGAGTCAACTCTGCCTATGAATGCCCAACAGACGGTTGGTGAAAATCCAAGTTCGGTATATATAACGCCTAACGAAGAAAATCATGCCGGTTATGACGGATACGTATGTGACTAAATAATTTACCGAAGCATAGAGTTCTTCTATGCTTTGGATTTTTTTAAATTTAAAGATATGGAAAAAAGCGTACCCTTAAGGTCGCTTCGTTCTATTTGAAGATTTCCACCGAGAAAAGAGATGAGCTTCGCACCCCTATGAAGATCGAGTCTATTTGTATTGTTTTTGTATGAATCCGTAAGTTTGTTGCTATAGCCGGATGCTTCTTGTAATAGCTCTCTTCTTAATTTATCGTTTATATGTTTTCCGGAATTTTCTATAACGAAACTTACAATCGTCACACTCTCTTTTTGAGCGATACTCTCGATTTTTAAAATCACTTCGCCTTTTGAAGAAGTGTTCTCAAAAGAGTGCTCAAGAAATAGAGTGATAATCTCTCTTATCTTGTCTATATCTCCGATGCAGTTATGTGATATAGCAGGATCAATGTAATAATTGAAATCGATATGTTTTTTAGATGTCCGATTTACGAAATATTTAATAATGGATTTAAACTCTTCTATGGGATGAAACACTCTGTTTTCAAGAGTTAATTCATAGTCCTCTTTATCTTCGAAATTCTCCGGCTCCTTCTCCTCCAACTCATAAGACAAAGCGTTGCGCTTATTCATATTCGTCAAAGGCAGATCATCCCATAACAGATCTTCAATCTTTCTGTTTTTTTTCTCTTGGGAAGAAGTGTCATTTTTCATTTTTAAATGTTTTATCTCGATATCCGGATTCATCTTCGGTCTTTTTTTCTCTTTTAACAAAGGAACGATGAATCCGCCTACAATAAATAAACCGACGGCTATCATTAGATTTATAATCATCTCCAACGACGATAGGTCTTGATGATTTTTTCTCTTGAGATAATTCTCCACGATCTCATTAGCGGTTTCAATCCGTTTTATATTTTCATGCATCTTTTGCGACCATTCGTTCGCACTTATAGAAAAGTTACCGCTTGCAGCGCCTTTTAGGACCTGCACTCTAAGTCTTTGCATATGAGCTTTTAAAATCTCGGGTTGCAACTGCCGGTGCAACATAGAACTCATATCCGAATTCGAGGGTATAGTTACATTGGCAAATCGTTGTTTTTGCAATATACTCTCCCAAAGTACCATATCCGGCATCGAAACTTTTTTTGCTTGACTTAGCAAAACGAGTATAAAACTTTGTTCCATATTTAAAATATCTCTATAATTTATCAACTGCTCATTTACTCGCAAATACTTTTTTAATGAAGGTAACGCCGACGAAAGAGAGACGGATAATTTTTTGATATTCTCCAAGCACTTTTGCAAAATCTCATTTTGATAATACTTGAAAAATATATCCTCATATTCACTATTTATGACATCGACTCTTGATCTTACATATTGAAGATCGCTTTTAATTTTCTTTATATCCAAACTAAATAGAGAATTTTTCAAACTTAAAGAATCGATCTTGGATAAAATTTCATCACTATCTTCTCGTATGCTTTTAAGTCCGTTAAAATCCATTTTACCGTCATATCCAAGATACAACGCGCTTAAAAGTCTCTCTTGCTCGATTTTTCGCATTAAAAGATTTAACATTTCAATAGTCGATATATATTGATCGCTGTTTTTCGCAATTTGAAAATATGTATAATTTTGATAAGCTTTATATATAAATAATCCTCCGAAAAAAAGCGTTAGCGCCAAAAAAATTATAACGATGATCTTCTTTATAAAATAACCCATCATCTATCCAATACTTTTTTCCATATCCAAAATCATAATGGAGAGAATATTCGGTATGAAATAGATCGGATTGGGATTTATAAAATCTTTATAAACATACCATGAGTTTAAAATAGTACCGTTGTTCTTTTTCACAATATTTTCGATTCTCTTTTTCGTCTCGTACAATAACTTAGTATTTTCGGAAGGATCGAATTTAAGATGTACGGCCATATAGAGTTTTGAAAGTTTTACGACATAAAATTTCAAATCGCCGTTTTTTGTACGATAACCCCTATCTTGTAAAATCGACTCCACACCTTCGACAAGCGTATCGCAATACTCGAGCATTTTAGATACATTCGATTTTGAGATCTCATCATTTAAGATATCTTTTATCTGATCTTTTCCGTACGAGAGGAAGTCAAGAATATTTTTTATATCGTCACTCTTTGTACTTTTGGCCATAAATCTTAAATCATCTTCAATCTTATCTATATAGAATTCTATATTGTTCAAATATCTCTTCTTTTGAGGAGATTTGAAGAGATAGAGATAATCGTTAGCGATCTTTTGACTAAGATAGCGAATATCCTCCCCTTTTGAGATAAGCTTGAGATCGTTTTGATTGAGAGCATGAAGTTGTGCAAAGCCTACGAAAACAAATAAAAAGAGTATCGACTTTAGTCTGATTTTATAAAAACCCATCTGCTATTGATACAAAACCACATATAGTTTCGTTATTTCATCCATTTTTTTCGTAATATTATCCGTCGTGGTAAAGACTATAAACGGCAAACCTCCCTTTTCTATCTTAAGATAGAACTTATAAACTATTTTCCAAAGTTTATCGATTTCGTTCAGCTTTTGATTTATCGTAGCGCTATTTGAAGGATTTTTCATAAGATCGTTATGATTTTTGGCAAACAACCTTACCGCTTCTTTCATTTGATCGACAGTATTTTTATCTTTTATTCCTGATTGATAGGCTATATAATATTTGGCGATCCTTTGTGCCAACATCCTCTGTTTACCTGATTTTGCCACGATTTGCGACTCTTTATGTTTTACCGAACTTTTAAGCGAATCCACTACAAACTGACTCCCCTCGAGAATAGTTTCGCTAAGATCAAGTGCCAATTGAGCGTTATCGAGATTGTACGGTTGGTTTATCAATGATTTGAACTCCTCGTAACTCATCTGTACGAATGTTAAAAGGTTTCTGATCTCAGGATCGTTTATAGAGGTATATAGACGCTTATGAGCCGCACTAAATTCCGAAAGAGAAGCTTTCAACTGTTTTTGAGCTTTACTTACGGCTACTTTATTTCCCATATAAAGATAATCTTTCGCCACTCTTTGGGAGAGCATCCTCTGTTTACCGGCCGTATCGATCAAGTTGATTTTACCGGTTTTTACGACATAGTTGACACCGTTTACACTTTTAATCGCAATATCACCGCCGCTATTTACACCGTTCTCTTCGGCCGCTAAGAATGTAAAAAGAAGTGATACTAAAAATACTATTTTTAAACCTGAAAATTTCATTATTGTTCCTTTATTTGACCTCAAGCTTCGTATATAGATATGTCGCTTTGTTCATATTTTTTAAAATATCATTCGATTTTTTGTAAATCAAAGTAGGTATGAATC
>Ga0256914_1000985_pt1 | contig 27097 bp, 27 predicted proteins | sample HulkmetaG_FD_191571 | JGI IMG/M metagenome (GOLD analysis project Ga0256914, IMG submission 191571) | Hydrothermal chimney microbial communities from Main Endeavour vent field at the Juan de Fuca Ridge, Pacific Ocean - Hulk | ecosystem: Environmental > Aquatic > Marine > Hydrothermal vents ... | reverse complement strand
CAACTTCGATGGAAAACATTACTACCGCCATTGCAAGGAGTGCATAAAGTGCGGTTAAAACCCATTCACCTACTACAAAAACTGGAATGAACATGACAGCCATAGCCGATGGGACGAACACACTAGTACCCGTGGACATCGCGGTTCCCATTGATTTCATCGAAAGCAGTAATGGATGTTCGTTTGACCAAGTTGAATGTGCCAAACCCTGCGTGGATGTGGCAGATTTAACGTTAATGGCAGAACCGTCCACGAACTCTTCGGGAGAAATATGACTCTCAATAAATGCCTTAACTTCCTCCGGTGTGTTCAAACTGGAGTTATCGGCTATAACGAGCTTCACTGGGACCCCATAAATCTCGATTTCATACACCCTTATTCCCGCGGTTGTCTGCTGAATCGCATCCTTGGTGGCGAGTGCGGGCTGTAGAACTAACCCGAATACTTACTAAGATTGAAATAATCAGTTCAACAACTCTTCTCACTCACATCACTGAGAAAAAAATCTAACGACAAATTTATAAATTTTACTCGGTAGAAACAAAAATCTAACCAGACACTTGAAAGAAAGATAGAAAGCTCAGAATATCAGTGGTGCCCTGTACTCGCCCCAGACTTCTCTCAAAACATCTGTAACTTCACCTAGAGTTGCCAGGTGCCTGTGGGCCTCGATGATGTAGGGCATAAGGTTCTCGTCCTCGGTTTCAGCAGCCTTTCTGAGCTTGTTCAAAGCTTCTTCAACTTTCTTGTTGTCTCTCTCGCTCCTGAGCTTCTTGAGCCTATCGATCTGCTTCTCCCTAATGCTCGGGTCGACCTTAAGAATCTCGACATCGAGCGGCTCATCAACTATGAACTCGTTGACGCCGACGATGATGCGCTTCTTCTCCTCGACCTCCTTCTGGAACTTATAAGCTGACTCCGCTATCTCTTTCTGGATGTAGCCGCGCTCAATCGCCCTCATCATTCCGCCCATCTTCTGAATCTTCTCGATGTACTTGAGGGCCTCCTCGTATATGTGGTCGGTGAGCCACTCGATGTAGTAGGAACCGCCGAGCGGGTCTATCGTATCAACGACGCCGCTCTCGTAGGCGATTATCTGCTGGGTTCTGAGGGCTATCCTGACGCTCTTCTCGGTGGGCAGGCTCAGAGCCTCGTCGTAGGAGTTGGTGTGCAGGCTCTGCGTCCCGCCGAGAACCGCCGCGAGGGCCTGGATGGCAACTCTCACTATGTTGTTCTCCGGCTGCTGGGCGGTTAGGGTTGAACCAGCTGTCTGGGTGTGGAAGCGCAGGAGCATTGAGCGCGGGTTCTTGGCGTTGAACCACTCCTTCATTATATACGCCCAGAGCCTCCTCGCTGCCCTGAACTTGGCGATCTCTTCCAAGAAGTTGTTGTGAGCGTTGAAGAAGAAGCTCAACCTTCCGGCGAATTTGTCAACGTCCATTCCGCGCTCTATGACGGCTTTAACGTACTCGATACCGTCGGCGAGGGTGAAAGCGACCTCCTGAACAGCGTTTGCACCCGCCTCACGGATGTGGTAGCCGCTTATGCTTATCGGGTTCCACTTGGGGACGTTCTCGGCGCAGTACATTATGATGTCGGTCGTAAGGCGCATGCTCGGCTGCGGCGGGAAGATGTAGGTGCCGCGCGCTATGTACTCCTTGAGGATGTCGTTCTGAACGGTTCCGCGGAGCTGGTTCGGAGCAACGCCCTGCTCTTCAGCCACAAGGATATACATGGAGAGGAGGTTAGCGGCGGTCGAGTTGATTGTCATTGAGGTGGAGACCTTGTCAAGCGGGATTCCGTCGAAGAGAATTCTCATGTCCCAGAGGGAGTCTATGGCGACTCCAACCTTTCCGACCTCACCCTCACTCATCGGGTGGTCTGAGTCGTAGCCTATCTGGGTCGGCAGGTCGAAGGCGACACTCAAACCGGTCTGTCCCTGGCTGAGTAAATATTTGTAACGCTTGTTTGATTCTTCAGCTGTTCCAAACCCTGCATACTGTCTCATTGTCCAGAACCTTCCACGGTACATAGTTCCATAAACTCCTCTTGTGAAGGGATATTGACCAGGAAAGCCAAGTTCTTCAAGGTAATCCCAGTCTTCACCAAGGTCAGCAGGAGTGTAAACGCGTTTAATCTCAAAACCGTCATCAGTCATGAATTTTTTCTTTCTTTCTGGCCTCTTTGCGATGAGGGGCTTTACTACTTTCTCATTCCACTCTTCCTCAGCCTTTCTAATCTCCTCAAGCTTTTTCTTATCGAAGGTCATCACTACCACCTTTTTTTATTTGGCGTGCCACCTATAAAAACCTTTTACATAACTAAAGGTGTGGTTTGCTTTTGGATAAAATGTCCATTATTCTGGGAATTCCCTTTTTGAGAGTGTAACCCATGAAATAACGAGCAGTAGGATGATTACACCACCGAAAAACAGGGCTGTGTAACTTGGATTACCTTTGAAAGCTGCAATCTGATTCAGATCAAAACTGCTTTTTAGTAAGATTATTGTTTGATATCCGAGGGTATAACGCTCGGGATGGGTTATATATGGTATCTGGGGAATAATGAACTGTAACAGGAATACTATTCCGAAGGTTGAGAGAGATGCATATAACGGCCGGGTTACAATTACTGAAATAGCCATGGTCAGTGCCCCGAGAGATGCTAACACCAGTAATGTAGAGGCAAAAGCTAAGACCAAATCCTGAAAACTCTTTGTAAGACCACTTATTCCCGTGTGATAAACCACGGGATTGTAAAGCCATATAATTGCATAGGGTACCAAAAACAGTATGCACATCACGCTTGTTCCTGCAATAAATTTTCCAATCAGGATCTCACTTACTCTTACGGGTTTTGAAATAATAAGTCTTATTGTGCCTTTATCTATCTCACCGGCTAACAGATCACTCATGAGGATTATTATGATGAACTGCCCAATTATTCCGGCCCAGTAGTTTGGAATCAAGTCGATCATTAAACTTTGAAAGGCTTTTCTCATGGCTTCTATTCCGGTTCCTTGGGGTTGTGGATTTAGAAGGTATATTACTGCCGGAAAAGCCATTATAACAAGGAGTATTTTGAATTTTATTGAATGTAACAGCCTTTTGAATTCAGTTGTGAAGATGATTAAAGAAGGATTACTTGAAGTTTCGTTCATTCAAATCTCACCCCATATTGAAGCGTTTCATCAGTATCCTTTCAAGAGGGCTGGTATGCGGTCTAAATAATCTTAATTCCAGCTCTTCTTTGGTTATAATCGCAGGGAGTTCCTTAAAAAATTGTTCTGAAAAACGTTCGTCGAGTTTTACCCTTAAAATTCCTTCTTCTTCCCATACTTCCTTTATATAGAGCTTATCCATAAGAAACCCCATTAATTTTTTGTTATCTGAGACGATTATATCATAATCATCGCCTTCTACCTTAGCTAATTCGCTAACTTTTCCCTGTTCTATAAGCCTGCCATCCTTTATCAGCCCTACATAATTACACATTCTCTCTATTTCACTTACAATATGTGAGCTTATGAAAACCGTTTTCCCGGCTTTTGCTAATTCCAGGATTTTTCCTATAAATTCCATCCTTCCAAGAGGATCAAGGTTGCTTGTTGGTTCGTCTAAAATTAGAAGTTCGGGATTTCCGAGCAGAGAAACAGCAAATGTAACGCGCTGTTTTTGGCCGCTGGAGAGTTCTTTTATTTTATTAAAGGCGAGCTTACCCACACCGGTGTATGCCATCATTTCCCTCACTTGCTCCACAGCCTTGTTTTTTGGAAGACCGAGAAGACGTCCCATATAAGTTAAGAACTCAAAGATTGTCATGTCGTCATACGCCAGAGGTTTTTCAGGCATGTAACCAACTTTTTTCATAATTTCAACCCGATCTTTTGGCATTTCAAGACCAAAAATCCTAATTTCCCCGTAGGTTGGCCTAAGAGCTCCGGTGAGCATTTTTATTGTGGTGGTTTTTCCAGCCCCATTTGGGCCGAGAAATCCATAAACAGCACCTTTTGGGACCTGAAGGTTGAGGTGGTAAACCACATTAACTTTTCCAAAGAATTTTGTTAGATTGCTGGTCTCAATTATGCTGGGCATCTTAACACCAAGATATAAATCGAAGTGAATGCATAAAAAGTTTTTGAGATAGTAACTTTTATGCTGATAAATGGTATTGGACTTGATAGTTCAGCAAAAGTAACATTTCAGAGCCATGCACATACAGACCACTTCGTCACTGGGGAGGTCATCTACTCCACTAAGGCAACTAAATTCCTCAGCCATCTCAGAAAGGGTGGCTTTTATCGAGAGGTAAATTTCGGAAAAACTTTCTATCTTGGTGAATATCGGGCAAAACTTTATCCCGCAGGCCACATGCTTGGATCAGCAGGAATAAAGCTCTGGCTTGATACCGGAACGGCCTTCTATACAGGTGATACCAAGTGGTTCAAGCTGAGGACGGCAGAGAAGAGCTGTTTTCCAAGAGCTAACGTTCTCATAATCGAGGCAACTTTTGGAGTTCCAAGCTTCACCTTTCCTTCACCAAAGGAAGCTGAGAAAAAATTGATAGCATTTATTGAAGAAGCTCTCGAAAGAGGTAGAAAACCTACCCTCTACGTCAACCAGATGGGAAAGGCTCAAGAAGTCATTAAGATTCTGGATGTGCATGGATACACCGTCAGAACTTCCAGAGATGTTATTAAGGTTGCAAAGGTTTATGAAAAGTTCGGAATAAAATTCGATAATATTTCTCAGGATGGAGATGTGGTTTTGTATTCCTGCCGCTCGCTAAAAATTGAAAATTCTATTTCACCATGGGAACTTACAGTTTCAGGCTTTGGCCAGCTTAAGCTCAGTAACCATGCTGATTTCTGGGAGCTGATGAGGATAGTTGAGAAAGTAAGACCGGAAAGAATCTTCACAGTCTATGGCTGTTCACAGGAGTTTGCAAGGATTCTGGAAGGCCTTGGGTATAGGGCTGATTCTATAGCCCCGGATTCATATTTAAATCTTTAATCGAGATTATGGATTATCACCAAAAATTTGCAGATTTTAATAACTTGATCATAATAAAATCGAAAACTTTATAAACCTCAATTTTTTAGTAACTACTGGTAACCAAAATATGGAGGTGGGAGGCATGGTCTGGAGGAAGGAGAGAAGATGGGATATATGGGACCCCTTTGACATAATGAGGGAAATCCAAGAGGAGATCGACAGCATCTTCAATGATTTCTTCCGTGGACCAAGACTCTGGTCATACAGAAGACCGGGAATGGAGTTCGAAGAGAGGGGGGTCTGGAGAGAACCCTTTGTCGATATCTTTGACAGCGGAAATGAGTTTGTAATAACTGCAGAGCTTCCGGGAGTTAGAAAGGAAGATATAAAGGTCAGGGTCACAGAGGACGCAGTCTACATTGAGGCTCAGGTCAGGAGAGAAAAAGAGCTTGAAAAGGAAGGCGCAATAAGAGTTGAGAGATACTACAGTGGTTATCGCAGAGTAATCAGCTTGCCAGAGGAAGTTATCCCAGAGAAAGCCAAAGCCAAGTACAATAATGGCGTACTTGAAATTAGGATTCCAAAGAAGCATCCGACAAAGAAAGGTGGAGAAGGATTTGAGGTGAAGATTGACTAAAGCTTTTCCATACTTTCGATTTTCCCGTTTTTGGGTTTGGTTTGCTCTATAAGATAAAATCAGTCAAAATCAAGATCATTGGGGGTGGTATAAATGGTTGATAGGAAGGAAATTAAACTCAAAGTAGCATCTGCCTATCAGAGGGACGTAGGTAGAGGAATCGTGAGAATTGACAGAAAAGCCATGCGTGAAATTGGTGTTCAACCCGGTGATATAGTTGAGATAATAGGCACCAAGAACACGGCTGCAGTTGTCTGGCCAGCCTATCCGGAGGATGAAGGACTTTCACTTATAAGGATGGATGGGACCATCAGGAAGAATTCAGGAGTTGGACTTGGAGACGAGGTTACAGTAAGGAAGGCTGAAGTGAAGGAGGCCAAGAAGGTAATCCTCGCTCCGACAGAACCCATAAGATTTGGTCATGACTTCGTTGAATGGTTGCATTCAAGGCTCATTGGAAGGCCCGTAGTTAGAGGGGATTACGTGAAAATCGGAATCCTCGGTCAGGAGTTAACCTTCGTTGTCACCGCTACAACTCCAGCTGGTATAGTTCAGATTACAGACTTCACAGACTTCACGGTGAGCGAAAAACCGGTTAAGGAAGTGACCAAAAGGGCAGTTCTTGGAGTTACCTATGAAGACATTGGTGGCCTTAAAGAGGAAATCCAGAAAATCAGAGAGATGATAGAGCTTCCGCTCAAACATCCAGAGATATTCGAAAAGTTAGGCATTGAACCTCCTAAGGGTGTTCTGCTTTACGGTCCGCCGGGGACTGGTAAGACTCTGCTGGCCAAGGCTGTTGCTAACGAGGCTAATGCCCACTTCATAGCAATAAACGGCCCGGAGATAATGAGCAAGTATTATGGTGAGAGTGAGGAGCGTTTAAGAGATGTCTTCAGAGAGGCAGAAGAAAATGCTCCGAGTATAATTTTCATTGATGAGATTGATGCAATTGCTCCCAAGAGGGAGGAAGTTACTGGAGAAGTTGAAAAAAGAGTCGTAAGCCAGTTATTAACCCTCATGGACGGTCTAAAGAGCAGAGGAAAAGTCATAGTAATAGCTGCGACCAACAGGCCTGATGCAGTCGACCCGGCTTTGAGGAGACCTGGAAGGTTTGACAGGGAGATAGAGATAGGAGTCCCCGACAGACAGGGAAGGAAGGAGATACTTCAAATACACACAAGAGGAATGCCCATCGAACCTGAATTCAGAAAAAGCAGGGTAAGAAATATCCTTGAGAACCTGAGAGGAGACGAGAGATTCAGAAATGTTATAGATAAGGCAGTAGAAAAAGTCGAAAAGGCTGAGAATGAGGATGATATCAGGAAGATACTGAGAGAACTCGATGAAAGGCTTTATGATGAGGTGAAGCACCGTCTGATTGATGACCTCCTCGAAGAGTTTGCAGAGAAGACCCATGGCTTTGTTGGTGCCGATTTAGCTGCATTAGCAAGGGAAGCTGCAATGGCGGCCCTTAGAAGGCTTATCAAGAGCGGCAGGATAGACTTTGAGGCAGAGAGCATACCCAAGGAAGTTCTTGAGGAGCTCAAAGTTACGAGGAAGGATTTCTATGAGGCTCTTAAGATGGTTGAACCATCGGCGCTGAGGGAAGTCCTCCTTGAAGTTCCGAACGTGCACTGGGAAGACATAGGAGGCCTTGAGGATGTCAAGGAACAGCTGAGAGAGGCAGTTGAATGGCCGCTTAAGTATCCTGAAGCTTTCCTTGGACTCGGCATAAACCCACCGAAGGGAATCCTACTATTTGGACCGCCGGGGACTGGTAAGACTCTGCTGGCCAAGGCTGTCGCTACTGAGAGTGAGGCTAACTTTATTGGGATTAGGGGGCCTGAAGTTCTCTCAAAATGGGTGGGAGAAAGCGAGAAAAACATTCGTGAAATTTTCAGGAAGGCGAGACAGGCTGCTCCAACTGTAGTATTCATAGATGAAATCGATGCTATAGCCCCACGCAGGGGAACTGACGTCAACCGCGTTACAGACAGACTTATAAATCAGCTCCTGACAGAGATGGATGGCATAGAAGAGAACAGTGGAGTTGTTGTCATAGCTGCGACCAACAGGCCGGACATCCTCGATCCCGCCTTACTCAGACCCGGAAGATTCGACAGGTTGATTCTCGTTCCAGCACCAGATGAAAAAGCGAGGCTTGAGATATTCAACGTCCACACAAGGAATATGCCACTTGCAGAGGAGGTTAAGCTTGAGGAGCTCGCTAAAAAGACCGAAGGTTATACAGGAGCTGACATTGAAGCCGTGTGCAGAGAGGCGGCAATGGCGGCTATGAGGAGAGCACTCAGAGAAGGCATTCTCAGACCAGGAATGAAGATGGATGAGGTAAGGCAGAAAATCAGGGTAACCATGGAGGACTTCGAGGAAGCTCTGAAGAAAATAGGTCCGAGTGTGAACGAGGAAACGGTTGAATACTACAGGAGAGTTGCGGAGCAGTTCAAGCAGGCGAGAGCATGAGCCCGCTACCTTTTTATTTATTTTCCTGAATCTTTTTTTGGTGAGCAATTTGGATCGGATAAGAAAAATTGCAATAGGCTATATAATCGCGCTACTTTTAATGGTCATGGTTTATCCTCTAATGGTTGTAGGTTTGCTGATTCTCAGAAGAGTATTCGAGAATGCTGACAGAAGAACCCTCATGAGGAATATAACCTATTCACTGTTTGCATTCACCGCTTCCCTGCCCTTTTGGATTGCCAAGGTATTTCTTGGGATATCCAGCTATCACAAAGTGCTTGGCGTAACTCCTATAGATGCCAGTCCCCTGGTCTACAATGGAATCCATGCCATATTTCTAATCCTTCAGTTTCTATCCCTCTACTTTATATTCCTAACCCTGAGGGAGCTTACCCATCTGCTGAATGAGTCTTATCTTAGAACTTCTGGTACCCTGCTGATGCTGGCTGTACCAATGCATCTCATCTCCATCCAGCTTTACTTTGCCGTTACTTATACTGCAATTGCACTCCTGACTTTCTCATTCTTCAGAATCAGACAGTCGGCGGTGGTATAAATGGCATATCTCGTTCTGGTCAGGCATGGTGAAAGCCTCTGGAATAAAATGAATCTTTTTACAGGATGGGTTGACGTCCCTCTGAGTGAGAAAGGAATCAATGAAGCTCTGAAAGCAGGGGAACTTCTAAAAAATTACAGATTCGCGGTAATATTCACTTCTGAGCTTGTGAGGGCCATTCAGACAGCGATGCTCATAATGAGCAAAAACCCATCGGGAGTTCCAAAAATAGAACACGAAAGTGGCAGGGTGAGAGAATGGGGCAGGGTTTATGGTGGGCATGGTAAAAATTATATTCCCGTATACAAATCATGGCATCTGAATGAGAGATATTATGGGAAGCTTCAGGGATGGAATAAGGACTACGCCCGCAAGATATTTGGAGTGGATCGGGTTCACCTCTGGAGGAGGAGCTATGATGTTGCGCCGCCTGAAGGTGAAAGTCTGAAGGATACAGCGGCCAGAACGATCCCCTACCTCAAAGAAAGAATTATACCCGAGCTGGAAAAGGACAGGAGTGTCCTTGTCTCTGCTCATGGTAATAGCCTTCGCTCCATAGTCATGCATATAGAAAAACTAACCAAAGAAGAGATCATTAACCTAAATATCCCAACAGGAATCCCACTTATATATGAATATATGGAAGGGAAACTCATCAGGCTCGGATATTTGACCGCAGAGGGTTTTGATAAAAGCCTTCATCTGGATTAAGCTATCATCTCAACCTCAAATTCTTTTGCGTGAACTTCATGGAGTTTTTTCTTTGCTATTTCAATTGCCCTTTCTTCATTCTTAGCTGCAACAACAAATTCAATTGGGAGCGAATCTTCCCTGTAATAAACTATCCTCGCCAGCATTATATCACCTCCAGTGAGGAGCATTGATTTTATAATTTAAACATTTCTGTACTTAAAAATACATTAATGAACAGAAAAGTTTATCAGAATCTCGGTGTATAGGCCTTTATGATGCTGGTGATCAGAAGTGAGCATCTGAATGAAATTCTTAAGATGGCCAGAAGAAGCTCTGTTGAAATATGTGGGATTCTCCTCGGGAGGAAAGGAAATAGTGATGCTTTTGTTGAAGAGATTAAGTTCATAAAAAATCGGCTGAATTCCGAGCATGCCTTTGAAATGGAGCCCATTGAGATGGTTCAGGCCATGGATGAAGCCGAGGATAAAGGATTGGAACTCATCGGAATTTTTCACTCCCATCCCTGCAAACCTATTCCAAGCGAAAGGGACAGGAAAGGTATGAAAAACTGGCCAGTAGTCTGGTTGATAGTGGGTAATAATGGGGATTACAAAGCTTTTGTGTTTGACAATGGAAGAATCTTGAAGGTTGAGGTAGAGGTTCTGTTTAATCATTACGAATAATAATCTCTATCTTTCTTCCCTCACGATATCCCTTCATCGCCGATAACATACCTTTTATCGTCTTTTCGACCAGCTCCTGCACCCAGTCCTTCATGGGGAGAACTTGGCCGTCTATCTTCACCGTAACCTTGGGTTTCGAGCTCAGCACGACGCAGTCTCTCGGAGTTTTTTCGCCCCTCACTATCATCCTTGCCATCTCATCACATTTAAATCCACACATTCCGCAGTTTATGTTGGGGAGTATAAATGATCTCTCCTCAATTAAATCGGCGAGCTTTTTTGGGTTCTCTATAACTGGGAGACCACCAACTTCTGTTATTCCCTTATTTGTCAAAAGTCCGCTCACCGCTATTGCCAAGCCGTCGTCGAACTTCTTAACATCTCCCTCATTCCTTGCACATATCACCTTGGGGATGTGCTGAACCGATTTGAAACCCTCAAGCAGAAGGAAGTCAGCGTTGACCATCGAGAACAGCGCATTGATATCTCTGGCGTTAAAGAGGACTGCGTCTGTGTCATTAGCCTTAACCAGAACAGCATCGGCAACTCTCGAAAAGCGCCATGTATCGCTTCTTTCCCTGTCGAAATTAGTGTGCATGCTTTTTGCTATGACAATGCGATAACCTCTCCCCTTCAGAATTCTCGCAACGGCCTCAACCGTCGTTGTTTTGCCGCTCTTTTTGAAGCCGACGAAGGCTACCGCTCTCATTTTATTCACCTATCACTCCAACCTCATAAGCCAGTTTATGTCATCAATCTTTACTATGAGCTCCTTGCCCCTATTGCCGACTATATCAGCCACATCCCTGAGTATGAGGATTTCCTCATCAAAATCCTCCAGAATACCTGTGAATGAGCTCTCACTTCCGACTGCTAAGGCGACCCTCTTGCCCTTCCATTTCTTAAGAGTCTCGTCGAGCAGGAATACTTTGTCTCCCATTTTATCACCCGAATTCTCAATTTGGCTCTAAACATTGAAAGCCTTATTAAATTTTGGGTAGGCACTTGCTTCTGAGGATATTTAGTGGATGGAAATAGGATATGCAAAAGTCTATAAGCCTTTTTATCCTTTCTCCTCTGGTGATAGAATGAGGTTCGTTACTAAGAGTGAAGCTATCCGGGATGCATTCATATCAGAGCTTAAAACTGCTGGGATATTATTTGAAGTAAGAGAGAAGCTTGGCTATGAGGCGTTTGTAGGATACTCACTTGAAGGAACGCTGGAAGAGATTGGAGCAAAGATACAGGCAATGGATGCGGAGGTAGGGGATAAAGATTCCATAATGGAAGGTTTTCTCACTTTTAAAGAGCAACTTGCCCATGTACTGAAACACCTAAGAGGAGGAGAGAATTTTGAAGTTCTGCTCCGTGAAGGCTTCTGGGTGGGGGATATACTCGATCAGCTTGCAAAAAACAAAGTGCTTGAAATAGGGGAAGTCATTAAGCTCAAAGAGGACATAGATGTTTCAAAGCTCCGTTTCCGATTTAAATTTCCCTTTGAACTGGCGAAAAGTCCTGAAGACATCGAAAAGATTGCAAGGCAGTTCGCTTTTGTTGATCTGCTTGCGGAGTATGAGGTGGAAATAAGGGAGCTCAACATAGGACGGATAAACAAGGCTGTACAGATAGCGAGTAAATACTTCAAAGAGGAAGAGCTTCTCAAGGGGTATTTTGCCTTAATATCAAGAGGAATAGTGGCAAATGAAATCCTAAAGACCCTTGGAAAGGAGAAATTCCCTGTGGAGAGCATTGTGAGAAGCTTTGTTGAGTCTGCACCCCTTGAGATTCCAACGGAAAAGGGAACGTTGGTCATAAGTTATACAAGAAGGGCTGTTGAGGAAATTCTAAGATTTCTTGAAAAGGAAGGATATATTGACATCAAGGCTGGAAAGGTTAGAAAGCTTCGTTCTCTTTAATCTTCTTCGAATTTTGTCATTATGTCATTTTGATATTTAATGATATGTATCCTCCATGGGAGACTACTTGTTAGGTGATTTTCTTTATAATATTGGAAATTTCTGGACTGTATTTCGAAGTTTTTGAAACTTTATACACACAAAAGAATTTTTCTTTTATAGGTTTTGTAAGATATTCAGAATTTTTTAAGAAAATTATATAAATTACAATTTTCAAAGTTTGTTGGTGGGCTTTAATGAACAGGCTTAGTTGGTGGTATTTAAGCTTAGTAGTGGCGGCATATATGATAGGACTCGGAAACATATGGAAATTTCCAGCATTGCTACTAAAATATGGCCTCGGTGGTTTGGTTGTCTATATAGCTATGGTTGTGTTGATGATACCGCTGATTGCTGTTGCAATGGACAGCACCAAACACAGGCGATATGAGATATTGGAGTATTATCTCAAGGAATATAACAAACCTGCTCTCGGGTTCATGTTCTTTCTGTTTGATCTGGTACTGATTTCGTATTATACATTAGTTGGTGGTTGGACAGTAACCTCTCTTTTTATCAAGGATGTCTCGGCTAGTCTCACGGGTAACTTAATAAGCTTAGTCTTTGTGTTTGTTATACTCTCAGTGATATTGCTACGTGGAAGGGAAAGAACATTGGATATAATGGTAATCTCTGTTGTACTGCTCTTTATTGCCATATTAATCGTCGTTCCTTCAATACACATAAAAATCAGCACATTAAAAGTCTCATATGCAGCATCTGAGTGGTTTAGGCAGGCTTTTACATGGAAAGGAATAAGCCTTGGAACAATTAGAGACATGGCGCAGCAAGCGGCGTATTCTCTGAGTTTGGGTATGGGATTTTACTTGGTCTTGGGAGAATTTCTACCTGAAAACATCTCTCCAGTAAAGATAGCCACCATAGGGGCTGTTCTTGATACTTTAACATCATTAGTCGCAACTTACATGATTACAATGATATTGGCACTAAATCCGGGGGTGCCAATTGAGGGAACTGCCTTACTTTTCAAAGGTATACCTAACGTCTTAATCTACAGCCTCAATGAAAGGGGCCTTTTATATTTGATTAATGTTTCCATTTTCCTTGCAGCTCTATCAAGTATGATACCTATCGGTGAAACAATATTGAGAGCCTATGAGGAACTTTCAAAAATGGACAGAGATAAAGCCCTTCCAACTGTCATGGGAGCCGCATTCGTTCTTGGATTACTATCAATAGTCGGCCTAAGCTTGGTTCATATAAACACCATCGGAATATTGGATGGTGCAGTTTCGACTTTTGTTCTTTTCGGTGGTGTTATAGCTGCGTGGGCTGTCATTGAACGACGAGACTACATTACAAGGGGTCTGCATGAAGCTTCCTATATCGGTATTGTTATCGTTAGCATCTTGGGTCTGTACTCATTATACCACCTGATTATAAGCGCCCAATATACTGCAGTGATAGTTCTTGTGGCCTTGATAGCGTTGTCTCTCAGTCTGAACGGATATCTCAGAAAGCTTCTTGCGAGATGATTCTTACTTTTTTATTTTGCAAAACTTTTCACTCTTTAATCCAGCGGATTTTTGCCTTCCCATTTTTTTCCAGCCAGTGCAGAAGCTTAAGAGCGAATCTAAATTTCTTCCTTTTGGATTCCCACACAGGTGCATGTTCCTTTAGATAAGGTTTGCTCCATTTACCAACCCTCTCTCCGAAATCAAAGCCGATAAGGACTATTTCCTGAGCTCCAAGGGCTTCAGCCAAAAAAACAGCCCTATCCCCATCAGTAAAACCACCGAAGTTATGAATTATATCGAGAGGCTCAGTCTGACATGTCCCAAGAACTCTTTCAAGTAGAGGCACATATTTCTTGAGCTTCTCAATATTGTCGCCATGGGCGTGAACAACCATAAATGCACCCAGTCTGTTTGCTCTTATTATATCATCGAAACGGCCATCAAGGTCGGTTACAATTATATCCGGGATTATTCTGGATTTCAACAGGGCCGATGTAGCTCCATCAGCCGCTATTTTGACTCCGTCCTCAAAGGTATCTCTGAGCAGAATTTTCTCTAAACTTGGCCCTGCCCCGAACACATATACCTTTTTTTCCATAATTGAACTCAAATTTCTGGGTTGAATGTAGTTTTCTGCCTCTATGATCATTTCTCTCAGCACAAAAGAAGCTTTCCTATCTTCTTTAACGCTGAATCCCATTTCTCGTACAATTTCTTTGTAGAATTCTTCCCACTCCTTCCATTGCATGATAGACACTATGTTGTACCAGTATATAGCTATTTCTTCCATCTTGTCATACTTCGAAAAACAAACTTTGAAAAATAATTCACCTAATATTTTAACATCTGTACATCACAAAAGGTTTAAATGCAGTACTGCACCTAAACATACACTGGTGAATGCTATGCGTAAGGCATATATCTCTCTGTTGCTTGTTGGCATTTTTGTTTTTTCCGTAGTTGCCAGCGGCTGTATAAGTGGAACTTCGCAGAGTAGCACTTCCTCCCCGTCTGGAACTTCATCCAGCGGGACAGCAACTCAAACAACCGTTGCAGAGCAATTAATAATAGGCGTGACGGATAAGGTAACTGATATTGATCCAGCCAATGCATACGATTTCTATACTTGGGAAGTTCTTAACAACATAATGGAAGGGCTTGTAAAGTATGAGCCCGGAACGTTGAAGATAGTCCCCGGTCTTGCAGAAAAATGGGAGGTTAACGCTAACTCTACTGTGTGGACATTCCACCTGAGAAAAGGCCTTAAATTCGATGATGGAACTCCATTTACGGCTAAAGATGTTGTGAGAAGTATAAACAGAGTAATGACAATAAAAGGAGATCCATCATGGCTCGTAACAAGCTTTGTGGATAAAGTTGTTGCAAAAGATGACTATACAGTCGTCTTCTATCTGAAGCATCCCACAGCCTACTTCCTCGCACTTCTCACGACACCCCCCTACTTCCCGGTCAGTCCGAAGTATGACAACAATAAGATTGATAGCGACGCTACCTACGGTGGAATCGGTCCGTATAAGATAGTTAAGTGGGTGCGCGATCAAGAGCTCGTCCTTGAGGCCAACCCTTACTATTATGGCGAACAGCCGAAGACCAAGAAGATTGTGATTAAATTCTACAATGATGCTTCCACAATGAGACTTGCACTCCAGAATGGTGAAATTGACATCGCTTGGAGAACTCTTAGACCCACAGATATCGAGAGCCTCAAGCAGAGCGGAAAGTACAATGTTATAGAAATACCGGGAGCATTCATTAGATACGTGTGTTTAAATACTAAAATCGATCCAACAAAGAATGTTAAGGTCAGACAGGCTCTTGCGGCAGCTGTAGACCGGAATGAAATCTCAAAGATAGTCTTCCACAACACGGTTTCTCCGCTCTATAGCATGATACCCAACGGCATGTGGAGCCACAAAGACGTCTTCAAGAGCAAATACGGTGATGCAAACCTCGATCTCGCCAAGAAGCTCCTAAGTGAGGCTGGCTACTCTGAGAGTAAGCCATTGGAGATACAGCTCTGGTACACGCCAACTCACTACGGTGATACAGAGGCTTCTCTTGCTCAAGTTCTCAAGAGCGAGTGGGAGAAGACCAAGATGATTAAGGTAACAATAAAGAGTGCTGAATGGAATACCTACACAGATTATGCAAGGAAGGGCCAGATGATGGTGTATCTCCTGGGATGGTACCCAGACTACCTCGACCCCGATGACTACACTACACCTTTCCTCGACAGTGAGGCTAACGGCTGGTCTGGAACTGGCTACAGCAATCCACAAGTTGACAAACTCCTCAGGAAGGCACAAACCATTACCGACCAGAGCGAGAGAACCCAGATCTATGAGCAGGTTCAGGATATACTCGCACAGGACGTGCCATACATCCCGCTCATTCAGGGCAAACTATTCGTTGTCACACAAAAGAGCGTCCACGGAGTCACTATAGGGCCTGACATGATATTCCACTACAATACCATTTACAAGACAGGTTGATTTTTCCTGTTTTCTTTTTGTTTTTATCTTCATCTGTTGCCACTCAAACATAAAGAGGTGATCAATTTGGCCCGGGGATTGGGGCGTTACATAGTAATAAGAGCTTTAATGATAATCCCTATGATTCTCATACTTTACACAATAGTCTTCTTCTTTCTTAGGGTTTTGCCCGGAAATCCGATTCTGGCGGTTGTTGGAACTAAAAACATACCGCCTGAACAACTCGCTCATCTTGAACATCTCGCTGGTCTTGATAAACCGCTCTACGTTCAGTACTATGATTACCTCATCAGGATGATTCATGGGAATCTTGGAGTGACGTTGGCATCTCCAATGGGAAAATCTGTTTCGAGCTACATAAAGCTCCGTCTTCCTGCAACAATAGAACTAACCATATTCGCCTTCACAGTTAGCGTGCTCGTAGGCCTGGGTACGGGAGTTCTTGGTGCTGTGAAGAAGGGTACCAAGACGGATACGGGGATGAGGGTTTATAGCATAATAGCCTACACTCTCTTTATCCCTTGGTTCGGAATGATGCTCCAGTATATATTTGGTGTTAAACTTCACTGGCTCCCAACATCTGGGAGAATAAATCCGGGAATAAACTTTCACTCAATAACAGGCCTTTATGTCTTGGATAGTATAATACAAGGAAACTGGACTGCACTGCACAGTGTTCTTGCACATCTGATCCTTCCAAGCATAACCCTCGGAATTGTCCTGAGCGGTGCATACACACGTCTCGTAAGAAACAACATGGTGGATGTCCTCAGTCAGGATTTCATCAGAGCTTATAGGGCAAGAGGGGTACCTGACAGAAGGGTTCTCTGGTATGCTCTTAAGAATGCCTTCATACCGGTGGTTACCCTCATGGGACTTCAGTTTGCTATACTCCTCGGTGGTGCTGTCCTGACTGAGACAACCTTTAACTGGCCCGGTATGGGCACATTCATCATGGATAGGATAAACTACCGTGATTACAACTCGATCCAAGGAGCTGTTATAGTGTTTGCCCTGTTTGTGGGGCTAATAAGTCTCATTGTTGACATAATCTACGCACTCCTTGATCCAAGGGTTGAATACTAAGGGGGGAGAAAAATGAGAATAATAGACTTCCTGATAAAACCACTTCAAGAAAGAAGACCCGGGAGAGGACTTTTGATTTTTGGTGTGGTCATTGTTCTGGCGGTTGTGCTTATGGCCATACTCGCTCCGTTCATTTCTCCGTACAATCCGACCGAGATAGGCACGGATATATTTGCTCCCCCCAGCATGAAGCACTTAATGGGGACTAATAATCTCGGACAGGATATGTTCTCCAGAATAATCTGGGGTTCCCGTATAATACTCTATGTTGTCGCAGTTGCAACAACGCTATCTATAGCTATTGGAGTCCCGCTTGGCCTTTTATCGGGTTACTATGGAGGAAAAACCGACAGAATTTTGAGCATGATAATGGACAGCATATACTCCTTTCCATCGCTCATACTTGCTATAGTTATTGCGGTGGTTCTTGGACCGAGCCCTATAAACACCGCTATAGCCATAAGCTTTGTTTATGTGCCAACCTATTTCAGAATGGTACGTGGTCAGACTCTCAGCCTTAAAGGACACCTTTTTGTTGAGGCTGCTAAAGCCATCGGAAGCGGAAGCGGCGAAATAATGCGCAAATACATACTGCCCAACGTCCTCCCCACGATTTTGGTAGTCTTCACACTGAGTGTTGCTGATGCAATTTTAACTGAAGCCGGTCTGAGTTTCTTAGGACTGTCGGTAACTCCACCAACACCAGATTGGGGATACGACTTGCACGTAGGCCAGCCTTTCCTGCTGGATGGATACTGGTGGCTGGCATTCTTCCCGGGAATAATGATAATGCTACTTGCCATGGGATTTGCCATGATAGGCGAGGCTATAAACGAGAGATTTTCACTTGGGACGAGGTGATGAAAATGTTGCTGGAGGTTAAGGATCTTAGTGTTTACTACTACACCCTGGCAGGAGTCGTCAAAGGGGCTGAAAATGTTTCATTTAGCATAAAAGAAGGAGAATGGATAACCTTCGTTGGAGAGAGTGGAAGCGGAAAATCAACGGTAGCTCATGCAGTGATTAACCTCGTCCCCTCCCCTGGTAGAATAGTCTCTGGAGAAGTCATATTTAAAGGAAGGAATTTGCTGAGCATGAAGCCTGAGGAGCTGAGGCAGATAAGAGGAAAGGAAATCAGCATGGTATTTCAGGATCCCATGACAAGTTTAGATCCCTTAAGAAAGGTAGGTGATCAGATTATTGAGGCTATGACAGTGCATGGTGTTGAAGAGGAGGAGGCGAGGGAAAGAGCCAAAGAACTCTTGGGAAAAGTGAATCTTCCAGAAGATAGACTCGAATACTATCCTCATCAGCTCTCTGGAGGTCAGAGGCAGAGAATAAGCATAGCAATAGCGATGGCATTCAATCCAAAGCTCCTGATAGCGGATGAACCCACAACAGCCCTCGATGTTATAGTTCAGGATTCCATAATGGATCTGATAGAAAAGATGAAGGCTGCTGGAACAAGTATCTACTTTGTAACCCACGATATTTCTTTAGCGGCTGAGAGAAGCGATAAAATTGCCGTTATGTATGCAGGGAAACTTGTCGAGTTCGGCACAGTTGACCAGATTATAGACAATCCCCTTCACCCATATACCAGAGCACTTGTTGAAAGTGTCCCCGATCTCTGGAGTGAGAAAGCTGTTAAAGCCATTCCGGGCTATCCTCCTGATCTGAGAAACCCGCCGGCAGGATGCAGATTTCACCCAAGATGTCCTGTTTTCAGAGAAAAAGGTTATCTGAAAGGCAGATGTGACAGTGTAGAACCTGCGATGATAGAATACGAGAAAGGTCATTTCGTGGCGTGTCATGCCTACGGAGGTGCTTCAGATGAGTGAGACGATTCTCAAAGTCGAAAACCTCAGGAAATACTTCCCCGTTAAAAGGAGTGTCATAGAGATTCTCAAAAAAGAACCTCCAAAATTTGTGAAGGCCGTTGATGGAATAAGCTTTGAGATAGAAAAAGGTGAAACTCTTGCCCTAATTGGAGAGAGCGGATGTGGCAAAACAACGGCTGGACGGGTTATACTCAGACTGATTGAGCCTACAGATGGAAAGATAATTTTTGACGGTGTCGATATAACCAAACTCAGTCACGATGAGTTGCGACCATTCAAGAGAAGAATGCAGATAATCTTTCAGGATCCCTATTCAAGTTTAAGTCCAAGAATGAAAATAGGAGATGCTATAGCTCATCCTCTTCTCGTTCACGGATTAGCCAGCCGGGCTGAAGCAAAGGAAATAGTTCTCAAAATGCTCAGGCGCGTGGGTCTAACTCCAGAGGAGGAATTCTACGAGCGCTATCCGCATCATCTCAGTGGCGGACAAAGACAGAGAGTTGTTATAGCAAGGGCTATGATACTTAAACCAGAATTCGTGGTTGCTGATGAAGCTGTTTCAATGATAGACGTCTCGATGCGTGCTTCAATCCTTGATCTCCTTGAGTCTTTCAGAAGGGAATACAATCTCAGCATGCTATTTATAACCCACGACATCGCTGTTGGAAAGCTGATAGCCGACAGAATTGCTGTTATGTATCTCGGTAAAATTGTGGAAATCGGTCCCACAAAGGAAGTTCTTGAAAATCCGGCACATCCATACACGCTGGCATTGATTCAGGCAGTTCCTTCCATAGCCAAGCGCAAGGAAAAGAGAAAAACCCTGCACATAACAGGTGAAGTTCCAAATGCTGTCAACCCTCCAAGCGGCTGCAGGTTCCATCCCAGATGCCCATTTGCCGATAAACTCTGTAAAACCAAAGAGCCTGAAATGATTGAAATAAGCAACGGTCATTTCGTTGCCTGTCATCACATGCTCAGGAAAAATGGATAAACTTCATGAATCTGCCTCAAACTATGGCTTTTATGCTCCAATTTCTTTCTTTAAATTGACTGGTTTTGCTTTTTGTATTACCCCCTCTCTCCGTATTTGATTGTTTGTATAATATACAATCTTTTGAAAAAGTTTTAGATAAATGCAACTCCTCCATTTATATACCATGACGTGTAGATATTAACAGGTGAAGTATGTTGAAGACTAATGCTAAGATTTTGTCAGTTCTAATTGCAGGGCTTTTTATATTCATGCCCGCGTCTTCTGTGAGTGCCTCCACAATAACATCTGTCTATTCTACAGATGTTGCAATTGAGAACAACTTGGGGGCTGATTTAGTGGATTATCAGGTTGCGATAATACTGAACAGCTCCAACTTTGACTTTTCGAAAGTTAGTGTGAATGGCTCGGATGTTCTGGTTGAGGACATAAAGGGTAATCCTCTTTCCTACTGGATAGAAGAGTGGGATTCAAGCGGAAACAAGGCAAAAATATGGGTTAGAGTTCCCAAAATTCCTGCCAACAGGGAGGTGGGGATAAGGCTAATCTATGGTGATTCTTCAGTACAAAGCAGAAGCAACGGTGATGAGGTCTTTGAATTCTTTGATGAGTTCTTATATGTTGATGAAAATGGCACTGCTGTGTATGACCCGAACAAATGGACAGTTCTTTATGGCACGTGGATCGTCGAAAATGGACAGTTGAGCCCCAGTGGACATTATTCTTCCTTAATCGACTCGATATACACCAAGTCATTCACAATGACGGATGGTATTGTGGAAATGAAGTTCTCACCACTGGGAACTCGATGTAACTATTGCTATAACGTTGGAACTGGTCTTCTTGTCAGGTACAACACTACCATCAGCAACACATATATGTTCAACGCTGGCGGTTATGGTTATGCATATGAAATAGCTACATGGACCCAGATTCCCAAACCATACTGGAATCCCTTAAGCACATTCGGGTATTACACCTCTCTTCAGCACGGCATAAATTATCACTTCAAGTCAACCCTCGTGGGGAGCAACATTCAGTTCGAGGTGCTTGAAGGATCGCTTAGTGGAACCCATCTCGAATTAAATGATAGCACAATAACCAGAGGAGCTATAGGCATCATGAGCTGGCAGGAGCCGAGGGTAGACTGGATTTTCGTCAGGAAGTATGTGGAAATTGAGCCTACAGTCGTGGTTGGCAAAACTGTTCTACAGAAGATTGACACGGGGAGGAGAACCTACCATACATACGCACTGCTTACGATATACTGGTACAACAAATATCAGCAGATGCACAGCCAGTATCCAGCTCTCTATAACGAATCCATAAGGAGAGGAGTTTCAAATGAGACACTTCAAGAAAGTATAAGACACCTTCAAATTGCAGAAGAAAACTTTAAGAAAATAAATCAGATGGATATCATCAGGGGACAGATTTCGATGGTCTCAACGATGAGAAGGGCATACATACATATGAGAACTGCGTTCAAGCTTCTTGGCGGTTGATTTTCTTATTTTTCTGTCTATTTTGACAATTTCTTCCCACTGTTTTCCGGGCCAGTAAATTTGACCGCAGTTAACACAGACATAGAACTCGTCATATTTCTCATAAACAGGTGATGGAATTTTGTCCTTAACATCATCCTTAGAAATGGGCTGAATTAACCCGTTACACTTCGGACAACGGGCGTTTGCAGGGAAGAGTTCAGCAAACTCAAAGCCTTCCTTCCTAAGCTCGTCAATTTGCATCTCAAGCGAATTGGAATTTAAAAGAATTGCTCTGATGCCAAGCTTTTTAGCTCTTTTTATGAGGTCCTCATCCCGACTCAGCAGAATTCTTCCTTCCTTCATTGCCACCCTGAGTATCTCGTTGTCATCCTCTATCCCGTAGAGTGTATCGTATCCATAGAGTCGAAGCCACCGGGCAAGTCTTCCAAGCATCATATCAGCTATGATCTTCATTTTCATCTCTACCACAGCTAAATACTTCAAAAGGCTTATAAGTACTATTTCATGCTCATAAAATAGGTGGTTTGATGATAGCATACTTTATTGGCACCGGGGGGAGTGAAGGAATTCCAGCGCACCTTTGCACTTGTAAGACGTGCAATGAAGCAAGAAAGCTCGGCTTTGCCCAAAGGTTGCCCTCAACTCTTGCAATAATCACAGAGAATCAGAGAGCAGTTTTGTTCGACGTCGGAACTGACATAAGAAATTTTCTAAATGTCCCGTTAGAGGCGATTTTTCTTACCCACTGGCATCATGACCACATCTACGGCCTTTACAAGCTTCGATGGATGGCTTTGGAGACCAGACTCTATGCCCCTCAGGGCCATGCGGATGCACTGATTCTCCAAGATCCCAAAAATTTGAGGCCAACAACTATTGAATCAGGACGGACAATAAAAGTTGATTCTCTTAAAATAACGGCTTTAGCTTTGAATCATGAGATAGAAACGCTTGGATATGTGATTGAGGAGAACGGTAAGAGCATAGCTCTTCTGTATGATACAAAAGGCTTGCCCAAGGAGACCATGAAATTTCTGGAGAGGAGACACCTTAGACTTGCAATAGTTGATGCTACATATCCACCCGGAACCGATGATCCCTATCACAACAACGTTGATGAGGGAGCTGAAATTGGATTGAAACTTGCTGAAAGGACTGTTCTTAGCCATATCTCTCACAAAAATCTGCCGTTTTTAGAGTTAGTGAAATACGTGAGGGACAGATGGAACAACAGGGTCTTGGTAGCTTACGACGGAATGGTGTTCTATGTCTAAACATTTATCATCCTTTTTCCAAATTCCAACGGCGGTATGATACATATCCTCAACCTTGCAAAAGAAGAAAACCGTTGGGCAGTTTCTCCCTCATAAATCGCCTAAAGAGGACATAATCAAGGCTATTAAATCTGCCAAAGAGGCATCCTCCGGAATTTGGAAGTCCATCGTCATAGATGACGACTGGCTCAAGAGGAAGACGTGATGAGATCACAAACCTCCCTGTCCGTGGTGACGGGTTAACTCGTTGAAACTTCGGCTAAGGCGGGAGGAGGTCAGTCACGAACAAAGGGTGATTTAATGATGTGCCTCAGTGAAAAGGGTTTTAAACCGAAAAAGCCCTTCCTGAACGAGGCGCCGTACTGATCCAATTGGTGTGGATAGCAGTTGGATATCTCCTGCTCACCCTCGAAGAGCTTGGTCTTGGAACTGTAGCTTACACACCACCGAATCGAGGCCAAAGCTCCCAGCGACTACAAGCTCCAGACGATTTTACCTGTTGGTTATCCTGCTGATCCAAAACCGAAGTATGAGAGGGGAAACTGGAAGATGTGGTGAGTTTTAATGAATTTTTAAACTTGAACTTCCGACAAATGCTTATTGCAATTTTATCAAATTTATGTCATTTTGACTGATCTTGATAGGAAAGATTTATCGTTCTTAATGTGAAACTTGAGTTTTAGGTGATGTAATGTTTTCAAGGAGGATAGAGGCCGTTAACACCAGCGTGCTGAAACAGGTTTTAGAACTTGTGAAAGGGGGAAATGTGATTTCCTTTGCAGGTGGTGTCCCAAGCCCCGAACTCTTTCCAATGGACAAGCTGAAGGAGCTATTAAACGAAGCCGCAGATGATCCATTTGCTTTCCAATATGGTTCTGCTATTGGGATGCCAGAGCTAAGGAGTGAGATAGCACATTATATGAAAAGGTGGGATGTTAAAACATCATTTAAGGAAATCATGATAACCCATGGTTCCCAACAGGGAATTGATATTATCGGTAGGGCTTTAATTAATCCCGGGGATGTTCTCATAGTTGAGGCTCCCACATATTTCGTTGCTCTTAATACCTTCCAAGTTTATGAGCCTGTTTTTGAACAGGTATCCCTTGATGAAGAGGGAGTTGTAATAGAGGAATTTGAAGAGCTGGTGAAGAATATAGAAAACGAAGGGAAGCGAATAAAACTCTTCTACACGATATCGACTTTTCAGAATCCCACAGGAATTACGATGAGTGAAGAGCGAAGAAAAGCCGTGGCAGAGCTGGCTGAGGAACATGATTTTTTAATTGTGGAAGATGGTCCGTATAGTGAGTTACGTTACCGAGGAAAAGATATCAGGCCTATAAAGACTTTTGCTCCTGAAAGAACGATTTATTTAGGCACATTTTCCAAGATTTTTGTTCCGGGCTTTAGAATAGCATGGTTAATTGCTCCCGAAAGCCTTATAGACTATTTTGAAGTTGCCAAGCAGACTGCTGATGTATGCACAAATTCCTTTGGCCAGCATGTTGCGTGGCTTTTCATGAAGAAAGGCTACCTTAGGGAACAGGTTGAGAAGCTCAGAAGAGCCTATGGACCAAAAATGGAGACAATGCTCGATGCTATTGCGGAATTTATGCCTGAAGGAGTTAAGTGGAGCGAGCCAGATGGCGGAATGTTCATCTGGTTAACAACAGGAAAGGACACTGATGCACTTCTCGGTGATGCTGTTAGCAGAGGTGTAGCATACGTTCCCGGAAGTGCCTTTTATGCCAAAGCTCCTGCCAAAAATCAAATGAGGCTCAACTTTACCCTCGAAAGTGCAGACAGGATACAGGAGGGAATCCGGATACTTGCATCCCTTCTCTCCTGAATCTCTTAAAATTACAATGATATCCTCTCAAGAGCTTTCAGAACATCCATCTGTTCCTGTGTTTCCACGGCACTGGGTTTTAGTTGTCGAACCTTTGAAAGTGCTTCTCGCAGAGGCAATTTCTGAGAATAGATAAGATATGCTACAGCAATTGTTCCGCTCCTTCCAGAACCTCCGAGACAGTGGATAAGGACCTTTTTGCCTTCATTGACCTTTTTTTCAATCCATCTCACGATTTCAATTAATTGTTCCAATGTTGGAGCTGAGAAGTCATCAATGGGGCTGTAAAATACCTCCACATTCGCATTATTCTTTTTCCACGCTTCAATTTCATAGTAGAGTTCATACTCATAGGTTAAAACTACAACCGCCTGAAACTGTTTTGAGAGCTCTGGAATATCCTGTGGGTAGGGCATTGGTGAAAAAGCTACTTGGGGTGTTATGAATTTTACATATACCATGATCCTCCCCTTTCACTCATTCAACACATCGGGAGATAAATCTTCCCTTAAATTTCATTTTTTAATCTTTAAAATTTACTCAATTTTTAGAAAGTCATTTTGGATAATTTTTTATCAAAATTGGAAAACTTCTATCCTTTTGTTTAGCAAAAACTATTTATATGATGTATGGATAATACTAATAACAGGAAAGCTGGATATTTTGTAATATGCATTGTTAAATATAGGGTAGCATGTTTAAAATGAGGTGATGGAAATGGGGAAAATCCATGCAATGTTTTTCATTGCAGTGCTATTCTTGAGTGTTTTTGCAGCTGGATGTATAAGCAGTAACAGTACCGGAACATCTACTACAACCTCTCCAACGGAGACGTCATCTGATACCATTCCGATTACAACAGATTCAAACGGAACAGTCTCTGTACAGGACTTGAAGTCTTATGTTGACTCACTTCCAGCGGCGGCATTAACCCCTGAAGAAAAAGAGGGGTTGCTCTACATGGTGGAGGAGGAGAAGCTCGCTCACGATGTCTACACCAAGCTCTACGAGAAATGGGGGCTTCGGATATTTAGCAATATAGCCAAAAGCGAATCAACCCATGTAGAAGCCGTCAGGACGTTGCTTAAGAAGTACAACCTCACAGATCCCACAGCAAATGAGAGGATTGGTGAATTTAAGAATTCTCATCTCCAAGACCTTTACAATCAGCTGATTGAGATGGGTATGAAAAGTGAAATCGATGCCCTGAAAGTTGGGGCATTAATTGAGGAAACTGACATAGAGGACATTCAGAAATATGTGGATCAAACAAACAAGGTCGACATAATAACGGTTTATGAGAATCTCATGATGGGTTCAAGGAACCATCTGAGATCATTTGTGAGCCAGCTTGAGAAGAAAGGAGTAACTTATGAGCCCCAAGTCCTGAGTAAGGAGATTTACGAATCCATAATCAACAGCCCCATGGAAACTGGTGGACAAGGAAAAGGTGGAAAAGGATGAAGTTTGGTGTCCTTTCCTTCCCCATTCTTCCGAGCGCTACGTCTGGTCACCGGAGCGAATCTTCCCAAGGACTTCCCTTATTATTTTGGTGATGGCAAAGGCTGTTATTCCGTTACAGTTGTACTTCGGGTTGAGCTCCACAACGTCGAAGGCGACGACCTCAATTTCAAGGGACTTGATGACATCAACAAGCTCCCCCGTGCTCAACCTTCCGGGTTCTGGATTCCCAACACCTGGGGCGAAGGCCGGTTCGTCTGGGACCTAGCGGACTTCGTTTAAACTTCCACAACCAGGGTCTCCTCGTCTTTGGATGAAGCGAGAAGTGTTCCGTCAGAGTCGAAGGCCCACGCGCATCCCGGAGGAAAGCTGTTCACGATGAACGCTCTAACACCGAGCAGTTTAACCCTTTCAGACATCACCTTCACGTCTTCCTCCGTTATTTTTCCCGATTCCGGCGAGTACTCCATCAGGACGAAGAGGTGGTCGGGCCTTTTCCTCCGAACCCACTTCACTATGCGCTTGTTATAGAGGTCACCGCAGAGAATTATCGCGGACTTTCCGAACTCGGTTCTAGCTGTCTTTAGGGTGTTGCCGGTGCAGAACTTTATGGGCTCCTGAAACTTACGGTGTTTCAGGATTACATTCCCCTCAGGGTCTATTAAAAGCGCCGAGTTGTAAACGCAGTTCTTGTAGGGTTCAAGGAGGCCGAAAATGATGTAAACATCGTTCTCTCTCGCGAGCTCGCTCACCCTCTCGACTATCTCCCCGTAAAGCTCCGTCCCGCTGAAGTCCCACTCTTCAAAGCCCGTAAGACAATATTCGGGAAAAACTAAGATGTCTGATTTGTGTTTCAGAGCCTCTTCAAATCTCTGTTTAAACTCCTTCCAGTTTGTTTCAAAGTCGTTGACTTTAACTCTCATCGGGATTAGAGCGACCTTCATTTCATCCACCTCCATAGATACAGCGGGAGAACCACAGCGATGGAGATCAAAAACGCAATTGTTGTGGGGGTTTTCACGCTTCTTGGGGCATAGACCATGAATGTGAGCATCTCCAGAAGGTAAACTGGAGGGCCGAGCTTTAAA
>Ga0256914_1000984_pt1 | contig 27173 bp, 23 predicted proteins | sample HulkmetaG_FD_191571 | JGI IMG/M metagenome (GOLD analysis project Ga0256914, IMG submission 191571) | Hydrothermal chimney microbial communities from Main Endeavour vent field at the Juan de Fuca Ridge, Pacific Ocean - Hulk | ecosystem: Environmental > Aquatic > Marine > Hydrothermal vents ... | reverse complement strand
ACGGATGGGACCCTTGCCTTGAAGTGGAGCACCTGCCGGGCAGGGCCCGTTGCGCCGAGGGACCCGGGTCTTCGGGCCGGGAAGAACCGGTCTTCCTTGCCTATCGAATCGGTGCCACCTGGGGCCTCTCTGCCTGGGGGAGGGGGGCTCGAAAGGGATGCACCCTTACCGACGTCGGGGGGGGAGATCTCCGGAGGAGGCGGAGAGAAGGGCTTCTTGGCGCCTGGCGAGATTCTTTCCCCGGCGGGATCTCTCTAGATTTCGGGGGCCCCTCCGGAGCCGGCGACGCGGGGGTTTCGCCTCTCTCCCTGGGTGTCGGCGAAGAGCCAGATGCAGTTCTTTCCCCGCCGCTTGGCCTCCTGGAGAGCCCTGTTTGCCCGGGAGCGGATCTCCTGGGGCGAGGACGCGCTCTTGCCGTTGTAACAGTCCACGCCGATGGAGACGGTGATGCGCCGGGAGAAGCGGCCGTCCGAGACCTCCATGCGGGTCACGACGTTCCGGATCCTGGAGGCAACCTGGATGGCTTCCGCCGGGGTGGTCCCGGGGAGGAGGACCAGGAACTCGTCCCCACCGAAACGGGCCGCCACGTCCACTTCACGGATGTTGGCCTTGAGGAGGCGGGCGAATTCGACGAGGACCTTGTCGCCGAAGGCGTAGTCCGTGGTGTCGTTGATCTTCTTGAAATCGTCGATGTCCAGGAAGAGGAGGGCCAGGGGCCGGGATGTTCTGTGGACCCGCTGGAACTCCCGCTGGAGTTCCTGGGCGAAATGGCGGGCGTTGTAGAGGCCCGTCTTGAAGTCCCGGATGACCTGGCGGCTCAACTCCTCCTGGGCCTTCTTGAGGGCCAGGATCTCCTTCCGGATCCGGAGGCCCGCCTCGATCCTGTGGGCCACCTCCTTGGGATCCAGGGGGGGGATCACGAAATCCCTCAATGGGAGGGGGAGGAGGGAGGCCTTCTCCAGCTTGTCCAGGTGGTCCACCACCAGGAGGACCGGCGTGGGGCCCTTCCCCATGAAGCGGGAGAGGATCTCCGCCTCCACGCCTCTTGGATCCAACACCAAGGGAGCGAAGACGACCAGGTCCGGCTTGAGGTTCTCCTGGGCCAGGGCCTGGCTCTCGGGGACGCTCTTGCAGAGGACGGTCTGGTAACCCTGGAGCTCCAGGCCCCGGACCAGCTTCTCCAGGCCTTCCCTGGAGTGGTCCAGGAGAAGGAGCGTAGGCGCCTTGGGTGACATGGGGGGTGAACCTGCCTTTTTCTCCACCAGGAGGGAAGCCGGACCCTTCCTGCCGGGAATGTTCTGGTACATCATCCTACTCCCTACTTAGGGCCTGGGAAAGAACCTGCTCCAGGCGCCGGCCTTTCGGCCACGGAATGCTCCTAGGAGGGTGTCCCGTCCTGGTAACCCCAGGGGAAGGAGCAGAAGGGCGGGAGAAGAGAGCGGGAAGAGGGTTGACCCGCCGGGGTCAGGGCCTACAATGCCTCCCCTTTCCTTTTGGAAAGAGGTCTTTCTTTGTACCCTGTTTCCTCCTTGGAGGTGCGTGCTTGTCCAGTATCGTGAGTGTGCAGGAACTGATCGAATCGGGCGTCCACTTCGGCCACCAGGTGAGCCGTTGGAATCCCAAGATGGCGCCCTACATCCACGCGAAGCAGAACTACATCCACCTGATCGACCTCAAGGAGACCATCCGGGGGCTGATCCGGGCCCGGCACTTCCTTTCGAGGGTGGCCTCCCTGGGCGAGCAGATCCTCCTGGTGGGAACCAAGAGGCAGGTCCGAAACGTGGTGGAGGCCGAGGCCACCAGGGCGGACCTGCCCAGGGTGACGGAGCGCTGGATCGGCGGAACCCTCACCAACTTCCAGACCATTCGCTCCCGGCTGAAGAGGCTCGAGGAGCTGGAGTCCATGGAGAAAGAGGGTGAGCTGGCCGCCTTGAGCAAGAAGCAGCAGGCCCGGTTCCGCCGGGAACTGCGGAAGATCCGGCGGAACCTGGAGGGGATCCGCAACATGGACGGCCTCCCCGGTGCCTTGGTTGTGGTCGACCCCAAGCGGGAGATCAACGCTGTCCACGAGGCCAACATCCTCTCCATCCCGGTGGTGGCCATCCTCGACACGGACTGCGATCCCGACGTGGTGGACATTCCCATCCCCGCCAACGACGACGCCATGCGTTCGGTGCACCTGATCCTCTCCCGCCTGGTGGACGGAATCCTGGAAGGAAAGAACCAGGTGACCGAGGAGATCCTGGCCCAGCGCAAGCGCCGCCTCGAGGAACTGGAGATGGCCGAGCGGGACCTCCTCGTGCCTCCCAGCCGGGGCAAGGGCCCTTCCCGCGGGAGGGGGCCTTCCAGGGGAGGCGAGACCCGGGGCGCCATGGGCCGGGTCCGCGGCCGGGCCGCCGCCGAGAGGGCTGCCGGGGCCGGCGCCAAGGAAGAGAGCGCTCCTTCCCCCGCCCCCCAGGCCGAGGGAGAGGCCTCCAAGGAAGCCGCCCCCGAGAAAGCGGCTCCTGTGGAGGAGCCCTCCGCCCAGCCCCAGGGTGAGGAGGCCCAGGCCGTTCCCGAGAAGGCTCCCGAGAAGGAGATCCAGGGAACGGGCGAGTAGGTCCGTCCTCTTCGATAGATTCGGGTTCGAACGAGAGTTTGTTTTTCGTGCCTTTTCGCGGGGGGCCCGGGCGGCCTCCCGCGGTCGATCCGCCCCCGGAGAGCCCGGAAGCTCCCCCGGGGGACAGGGATAACCGCCAGGAGGATACAAGGATGGCCGTGGACGCCAAGACGGTGATGAAACTGAGGGAGATGACGGGTGCTCCCATGATGGATTGCAAGAAGGCCCTTTCCGAGGTGGGGGGGGACCTGGACAAGGCCGTGGAGTACCTGCGGAAGCTGGGCCTGAAGGCCGCCGAGAAGAAGGCCGCCAGGAGCGTGGGAGAAGGCCGGATCTTCAGCTACATCCATCACAACGGGAAGATCGGCGTGATGGTGGAGATCCTTTGCGAGACCGATTTCGTCGCCCGGTCCGACGATTTCGTGGAGTTCGGCAACCAGCTCTGCCAGCACGTGGCCTTCCACAACCCCAAGTGGCTCACCCGGGAGGAGGCGGACCCGGAGGCGGTGGAGAAGGAGAAGGCCATCTACAGGGAGCAGATCCCCCCGAACAAGCCCGAGCAGGTGAAGGAGAAGATCCTGGAAGGCAAGCTCAAGGCCTTCTTCGCCCAGAACTGCCTCCTCGAACAGCCCTTCGTCCACGACGACAAGGTTACGGTGGAGCAGAAGCGCCAGCAGATGGTGGGCAAGCTGGGGGAAAACATCCAGATCGGGCGTTTCGTCCGGTTCCAGCTCGGCGAGTGAGCCGCCGCCGGTCATGGGGGGTTACAGCCGGGTCCTTCTGAAGCTGAGCGGCGAGGCCTTCTCCGGGCCGGAAGGTCCCTTGTCCCCATCCTCCATCCACTGGATCGCCAAGGGCGTGGCCCAGGTGGCCCGCCGGGGGATCCAGGTGGGGGTGGTCACGGGAGGGGGGAACATCCTCCGTGGCGGGGTCTTCAGCGAGAAAGGAACGGGCCGGGCCGCGGCGGACCAGATGGGGATGCTCGCCACGGTGATCAATTCCCTGGCCCTCCAGGACGCCCTGGAACTCCAGGGACAGGACGTGCGGGTCCTGTCGGCCGTGGAGATGAACCAGGTTTGCGAGCCCTTCATCCTCAGGAGGGCCGTCCGCCACCTGGAGAAGGGGAGGGTCGTGATCCTTGCCGGCGGCACGGGGAACCCCTTCTTCACCACCGACACGGCGGCCGCCCTGAGGGCCGCCGAGATCGGCGCCCAGGTCCTTCTCAAGGGGACCAAGGTGGACGGGATCTACTCGGCCGATCCCAAGAAGGATCCCTCGGCCAAGCGGTGGGAGAGGCTCACCTACAGGGAGGTCCTGGCCCGGCGCTTGCAGATCATGGATCTCACGGCCATCACCCTTTGCCAGGAGCGGGAGCTCCCGGTCATCGTCTTCGACATGTTCAAGGAGGGGAACCTCCTCAAGGTGGTGCAAGGTGAGCCCGTAGGCACCCTTGTGACCTTGGACGAGGAGCCTGAGCGAGGAGAAAGGTAGGAAGTCATGGCGGATGTCGCCTCGAAGATCCTTGAGGACGGGAAGCGGAGGATGGAGAAGGCCCTGGAGGTCCTCCTGGAGGATTTCCGCGCCATCCGGACGGGCCGGGCCACTCCCGCCCTGGTGGAGGGGATCCGGGTGGACTACTACGGGAACCCCACTCCCTTGAACCAGATCGCCCAGATCTCCGTGCCCGAACCGAGAGGGCTGGTGATCAAGCCCTACGATCCGGGCTCCATCGCCGAGATCGAGAAGGCCATCCTCAAGTCGGATCTCGGGATCACTCCCCAGAACGACGGCAAGCTGATCCGCTTGAACTTCCCTCCCCTCTCGGAGGAGCAGAGGAAGAAGCTCGCCGCCCGGGTGAAGGAGATGGCCGAGGCGGCCAAGGTGTCCCTTCGCAACGTGCGCCGGGACCTGAACAAGTCGGCCGACGCCGCGGAGAAGGACAAGGAAGTTCCTCTCACAGAGGACGAGGCCCGCAAGCTCAGGGACGACATCCAGGACATGCTCAAGAAGTACGAGAAGAAGATCGAGGAGGCGGCCAAGAAGAAACAGGCCGAGATCCTGGAATAACCTTCCCCCTTCCGCCGCCGGCGGGCCTCCCTCAGCGGCTTCGTTGCCTCCTCCTCCCGGCCGGGCTATCCTGGGATCCGCCCCCTCCAACCCTTTCCTCCAGGACGGATCCCATGAACCGCAAACTACGACTCCTGTCGCAGTGTTTTCTCCCCGCCGCCGCTCTCCTGGCCGGTTGCGCCGGTCTTCCCGGGAAGGGGGCCGCCCGGGCGGACCGGTCCTTCCTTCCTCCCTCCTCCCTGGACCTGGTCCTCGAAGCGCCGGTGGACCGGTGGGACGAAGCCCTTCCCTTGGGAAACGGTCTCCTGGGGGGGCTTCTCTGGGGCAGGGAAAACCGCCTCAGGCTCTCCCTGGACCGGGGTGACCTGTGGGACCTGCGGCTTCCCGAGATGGTCCGCAGGAAGGACTGGACCTGGAAGACCATCCAGGAACTGGTGGCCCGAAAGGACCACAAGAAGCTGGTGGAGATGTTCGACAGGCCCTACAACGCCGTCCCCCACCCCACCAAGCTTCCGGCCGGGCGCCTGGAGTTCGACCTGGACCCCTCCTGGAAGGTCCGGTCCTTCGAGCTCTCCCTGGCGAGGGCCGAAGGGTTCGCCCGGTTCGAGAAGGGTGAGCCTTTGCGGGTCTTCTATTCCGCCGCCTCGCCTGTCGCCCTCCTCCTCTTCCCGAAGGGAGCCCTGCGATCCTGGAGGATCCTCGCCCCCCGGGCGGTCCGCCGCCTGGGCTATCCAGCGGCCGAGGAGGGGGGGAAGGGCACCCTCAAGTGGTATCGCCAGAAGGCGGCGAAGGGCCTGGTCTTCGCCGCCGTGGCCGGGACCAGGAAGACTCCCCGGGGCGTCCTCATGGCCGTGACCGTGACCGCCGGAAGGGATGGAGAGGATCCCCTGGGGAAGGGCCGTGCCCTGGTGGCGTCCGCCCTGGAGAAGGGTTACCAGGCCTCTCTCCTTCCCCACCTGGCCTTCTGGAGGGACTTCTGGTCCCGGTCCAGGATCTGGATCCCCGACGAGCGGATCCTGAAGCACTACTACCTGGTCCAGTACTTCTACGGCGCCGCCTCCAGGCCCGGGGCCCCGCCCATGCCCCTCCAGGGGGTCTGGACGGCCGATTCGGGCGGTCTTCCCCCCTGGAAAGGGGACTACCACAACGACCTGAACACCCAGACCACCTACATGGCCTACCTCACGTCGGGCCGCTTCGAGGAGGGCCGTTGCTTCCTGGACTTCCTCTGGAAGCTCCTGCCCAGGTTCAGGCGCTTCGCCAGGCGGTTCTACGGGGCTCCCGGGGCGGCCGTTCCGGGTGTGATGACTCTTGGAGGCGATCCCATGGGGGGCTGGTCCATGTATTCCCTGAGCCCCACGAACGCCGGGTGGATCGGGCACCTCTTCTACGAGCACTGGCGCTATACTATGGACCGGAAATTTCTCGAGGAGATGGCCTTCCCCTGGTGCAGGGAGATCGCCCTCTGCCTGAAGAGCCTGCTCAGGCCGGGCCCGGCGGGAAACCTGGTCCTCCCCCTCTCCTCCTCCCCGGAGATCCACAACAACAGCCTGGCGGCCTGGCTCACGCCGAACAGCAACTACGACCACGACAACATGGAGATCCTCTTTCGGGAGACGGCCCGCATGGCCCGGGCCCTGGGGAGGAGAAAGGAGGCGGAGGAGTGGGAGAAGGCCGCCCGGGACCTGGGTCCAAGGGCGGTGGACCCGGCCAGGGGGGAATTGCTCCTGTGCCCGGGCGAGGCCTTGAAGTCCTCCCACCGGCACTTTTCCCACACCATGTCCATCCATCCCTTCGGCCTTGTGAACGTGGACGGGGGGAAGGAGGACAGGAAGATCATCGACGGGACGATCGCCCTCTACGAAAGGCTCGGCACCGGAGGCTGGGTGGGTTACAGCTTCTCCTGGATGTCCTGCCTCCGCGCCAGGGTGGGTAGGGCGGAAGACGCCCTTCGTTACCTGGACATCTTCGTCCGGGCCTTCATCCTCCGCAACGGTTTCCACGCCAACGGGGATCAGCTCAAGGCCGGGTTCTCGTACTTCCGCTACAGGCCCTTCACCCTGGAGGGGAATTTCCTGGCCGCCAGGGCGGTCCACGAGATGCTCCTCCAGAGCTGGGGCGGGGTGATCCGGATCTTCCCGGCCGTCCCCTGGAAGTGGCACCGCGTCTCCTTCGACCGTCTCCGGGCCGAGGGGGGCTTTTCCGTCTCCGCCAGGAGGGAGGGAAACGCCACGGTCTGGTTCAAGATCACCGCTTCCCGGCCCGGGAAGGTGCGGATCCGGGACAACTTCGGCGGAAGGACCCCCAGGTGGAGCCTGCCGGGAGTGAAGAAGGAGGGAAAGGACTTCGTCCTCTTCCTCGGGAAAGGTGCTTCCCTCGAGGGAGAACTTCCCCTGCCGGAGAAGATGGAACCTCCTCCCCCGGGGGCCTACCTGGAGTTCCGTCTTCCCGGAAAGAAGAAGGGGGGAAAGAGGAAGTGAGGGCGGGGGAGGACCGGGAGAAGGAAGGTCTTCCCCGCCCTGTTCCCCTGGGACGGGCGCCGAGCTTCGGCTTCGGCGACCGGATCGGCCTGGCCACGGCGGGCCACGTGGAGGCGATGAAGCGGGCCGGAGAGGGGATTCTCCCTGTCTTCGCCCAGCAGTCTGCCCGGGAGATGGAGCGTACCGGAAGGGCGCCCGCGCGGGTCCTGGCGGAGGCCCTGGAGGGAGCGGCCGCCGCCGGGTGGACGGGTCCCCAAGGGGCGGATGCGGATCACATGAAAGAACCCGGGGACCTGGAGGCCTCGGCCCGGGCGGGATTCACCCTCTTCACCCTCGATCCTTCCGACCTGATCGATCCGGAAGCAGGAAATTACGGAAAGGAAGAGCTGGTGGAGCGCTTCCGGGCGGATGAGGCGATCCTCTCCTGGGCGGGGGACTACGTGGGGAGGACCCTTTCTCTCGGGAAGGGCCGCACCCTGGTCCTGGACGAGGTGACGGTCCTTCGGTGCGCCCTCAAGTACGGCAAGGCCCTGGAGAAGACCTGGGAGCTCGCCTCCTTCCTGGAAGCCCTCGCGAGGTCCCTGGGAAGGGATCACGAGGTGGAACTCAGCCTGGACGAGACCCCCGAGCCCACTACTCCGGCCGAGCACTACATCGTGGTCCACCAGTTGCGGGAGAGGGGCCTCAGGCTCGTCTCCCTGGCTCCCCGTTTTCCCGGCTCCTGGGAGAAGGGAGTGGATTTCCTGGGATCCCTGGAAGAGCTGGAGAGAGCCCTGGAGGAGCACCGGGCCGTTGCCGGGATCCTGGGTCCCTACAAGCTCAGCCTCCACTCCGGATCGGACAAGATCTCCGCATATCCGGTGCTGGCGCGCGCAACGGGGGGCGCCTTCCACGTGAAGACCGCCGGAACTTCCTACCTCGAGGCCTTGAGGGTCGCCGCCCGCAGGAAACCCGCCTTCTTCAGGGAGATCTGCTCCTTCGCCCGGGAGAGGTACGAAGAGGACCGGGCCACCTACCATCTCCACGCATCCCTGGACCGTGTCCCGCCGCCCGGGAAGGTTGCGGAGGAAGGGGAACTCGAGCGGGTCTACCTGGGGCTCTGGGAGGAGGTTCCCCGGGGGAAGGGTTTCTCCGCCGAGGGAAGGCAGATCCTCCACTGCACCTACGGATCGGTTCTCACCCACCCCGAATACGGGAAGGTGCTCGTGGACCTTCTCCGGGAGGAGGCTGAGACCTACAAGGAGCTCCTGGCCCGGCACTTCGTCCGGCACCTGGAGGCCCTCCGGCGGGGCTGAGGGCTCCCGGTCGGCCCCGGCAGGCGGGGATGGGCGGCTTCGAAGAGCCGCGCCTTTTTCCGCCCGGGGGGGGAAGGGGCCTTCGAAGTTGGGTGGAGGGGAGGGGGGAATGTCTCGTTCCGGACGGGAGTCCCTTGCTTGGAAGGCCCCGCCCCGGGGGACGGGAGACCTGCCGGGAGGAAAAGAGTAAGATTTTGTCGAGTTCGAGCCATTTTCCAAGGAAAGGTGCCCCATGAAACGATCCCTTCTCATTGCACTCCTTCTCCCTCTCGGCGCTTCCTGGGCCCAGAATCCCGTGGTGGTCCCCAAGGGCTTCGCCACGGTGGAAGGCAACTCCTATCACTGGATGATCGGGCAATACGACTATTGCCGGGCCCAGCAGATCTTTTCCAAGGCCGCCATGGGAGGGACCCCCTTCGCCATGAAGTCCCTCAAGCTCCGGCGCGACGGCAACCGGACGACCACTTTCCAGGCCCACAAAGGCCTCATCGAGGTGTATGTGAGCAACAGGAAATACGATCCGCCTTCCCACTGCGGCTTCGGATGGGACTACAACCACGGCTCCGACAAGACCCTGGTCATGAAGAAGAGGGTCATCAGCTGGGGCGTGGAGCCCAAGCCGGCCACACCGCCGGCTCCCTTCAAGGTGACCTTCCCCTTCGACAAGTTCTTCGCATACAAGGGGAACGCCTTCGTGATCGAGTGGATCTCGGATTTCACCGTCTCTCCCCCGGCCCAGTATTCCTACAACTGGGTGACCGACGCCCAGAGCTACCCCACGGGTTGGACGGCTCCCCAGACCAGCAGGCCTGCGAACATCGGAACGAGTTGCCGGCCCAAGGGGGCTTCCTCGGATCCTGCCAATTACGGTTACTTCCCCTATCCGGGTTCGCCCTTCTGGTTCTACAGCTACTGGCGGATCAACAAGGCCAACATTCCCTGCGTCCTCTTCCTCGGGACGGACGACAAGAAGTGGGGCCTCCTGAACCTTCCCTTCGACCTGTCTCCCCTGGGTGCGCAGGGGTGCAAGATCTACGTGAACATGGTCCAGGCCTACGTCTCCAAGACGGACATGAACGGCCGGGCCGACTTCCTCCTGGGTGCCGTTCCTCCCGACCCGGGGCTCCAGGGCCAGGTCTTCTACAACCAGCAGTTCGCTTTCGACCCGGGCTTCAACTCTCTGGGCATGGCCGCCACCTGGGGAAGGAAATACACCATCGGGACGGGTTTCACCGGCTCGGTGCCGGGATTCTGTTTCTACGGTTACAAGAGTTCCGCCACGAGCTCCTTCACCCTGAAGCGGCCCATCGCTCTCTACTACAGCGCCAGGGCCAATATCGTCCAGTTCAACTGAGACGGACCGGGAAGCCCCGGGGGAGCGGCCCTTCCCCGGGGCCTTCTCTCCACCAGGAGGGTAGGAGGTCCTTCCGCCCGGAGGTTGACCTGCCCGGGCCTTGTGCTAAGGTTTTCGCCCGATTTCCCGCCCTGGGCGGGAGCGGGCCGCACGGGGGCTTAGCTCAGTTGGTAGAGCTGCGGATTTTTAATCCGTAGGTCGGGGGTTCGAGTCCCTCAGCCCCTACCACTCCGGTCCCCCGCCGGGAGGACGCTCCCTCCCATTCCGGGAGAGAGGGGCTTTTTGGGGAGGGTTGCTTTTTCCTGAAGCCCTTCCTAGACTCTTCCCGAAATTGTGGGAACAGGCCCCTCCTCGGAGGGGTTTTCCCGTCCTCGGGGCTGGAAAGTGCGGCTTTCCGGCCGGGAATCTGGGCGGCCCCGTGGTGCAGCCAGGTTAGCACGTCGGCCTTTCAAGCCGGTAACACGGGTTCGAATCCCGTCGGGGCTGCCATCTTTCCCCTTCGAAGGGGTTTTTCCTGGGAGGAAGCTGGCCATGACAGGCGAAGAGCCCCTGGTGGATCCGGAACTTCTCGAGCGTCTTGCCTGCCCCAGGACCCGCAAACCCCTGAAGCTGGCCGATCCGGCCACGGTGGAGGCCCTCAACCGGGCCATCGAGGCGGGAACCCTGGTGAACCGGGAGGGGAAGAAGCTGGAGGAGAAGCTGGACGGAGCCCTCCTTGTGGAAGGGGAGAACCTGGCCTACCCCATTCGGGACAAGATTCCCGTCCTCCTCGTGGAGGAGGCCTTCCAACTCCCTGCCTGAAAGAGCCCGGGATCCTCCTTCCCCTGGGGCTTCCCGGAGGAGGCCTCTCTTTCCCCGCCTTCCTACCGCCCGTGGGGGTGGGCCTTCCGGTAGATCTCCCGGAGGCGGTCCAGGCCCAAGTGGGTGTAGATCTGGGTGGCCGCCAGGCTGGAGTGTCCCAGCATCTCCTGGACGATCCGAAGATCCGCCCCCCGGTTCAGGATGTGGGTGGCGAAGGAGTGGCGGAGGAGGTGGGGGTGGACCCGGCAGGAGAGCCCTGCCAGGGCGGCGGCCTTCTCCAGGATCTGGGCGATCCGCCTGGTGGAGAGTCCCTTGCCCTTGTGGCCCAGAAAGAGCCACCCTTCCACCTTTCCCAGGCGCCGCCTCAGGGACTCCCTTTCCCGGAGCCACTCTTTCACGGCCTTCCTGGCGGGCCGGCCCAGGAGGACGAGCCGCTCCTTGCGGCCCTTGCCCAGGACCTTTCCCACTCCTCTGGCCAGGTCCAGGTCGGCCTTCCTGAGCCTGGTGAGCTCGCCCACCCGGACCCCCGTGGAGTAGAGGACCTCCAGGATGGCCTTGTCCCGGATGCCGAAGAAATCCCTGGGCAAGGGGGCTTCCAGGAGGCGGGTCACCTCTTCCTCGGTCAGGAGCCTGGGCAGGCGGCGGGGTTTCCTGGGCGTTCTGAGGGCCACGGCCGGGTCTTGCTCCAGGAAGCCTTCCTGGAGGAGGAACCGGAAGAAGGCCTTCAAGGAGGCCACTTTTCTCCCCAGAGTCGAAGGAGAGAGGCCCTTTCCCTTGAGGTGGGCCAGGTAGCGGCGCATCTCGATCCGGTCCACCTGGGCGAGGAGCCGGCCTTCTTCCTGGAGAAAGACCAGGAAATCGCCGATGTCTCCCTGGTAGGCCCGGATGGTGTGGGGCGAGGCCCCCCGGACGCCTTCCAGGAAATCCCTGAACCGGGCCAGGGCCTGGAATTCCGGGCCGTTCTTTGGATCCGGGTCCTGGAGAGGGGGGGTCATGACTGGGGGAAACTTGTCATCTTTGCGTAGAAAACCGTAAAGTCCCGGGGACTTTGGGGATTTCCGGCAATAATAAGGAAGGTGGAGCCCCGCCGGGGGGTCCAAGGAAAGCATCGCCTCTGGGTGTAACAGGAGCCAGGCCATGAAACGATCCCTTTTTCCGGTAGCTCTGCTCTCCCTTCTCCTCCTGGGAGCCGGGCCGGCGGTCTCCGCACAGGTCGGGCATCCCCAGGGTGTGAAGAAGGCCGTCAAGAAGAAGCCCGATCCCCGGGTGAAGGAAGGGTTGAAGAAGCTCAAGGCCCTGGTCCGCAAAAGGGGAAAGCAGGACGCCGCCGCCGCCGAGGAGATCCAGAACCTGGTCAAGCTTGCCGTGGACAGCGCCGACTCGGACAAGAAGGCCGTGGCGAAGGAGCTGGGCAGGATCCTCAAGACGCCCCGCAAGCTCACCCAGGTGACTCTTTACACCGCCGCCATCGAAGGCCTCAAGGCCCTGGGGCACTTCGGCTCCAAGCCCTTGCTCGCCGCTTTGAAGAGCAAGAATTTCCGGAAGAAGGAAAGGCTCCAGCTCAAGTGCGACATCATCCGGGCCATCGGCGCCACCAAGGATCCCTCCATGGTGAAGCCCTTGCTGGACATCATGGAGAGGGACAAGGACATCCAGGCGAACGCCGCCGCCGTCCAGGCCCTGGGGAACTTCGCCAAACAGCCGGAACGGGTTCGCAAGCTCATCGTGGAGCGGGTGGTCCGTTTCTTCGCCTCCACCGACGACAGCTCCCGGAGCCTGGATCCCAACGACCCCATGGCCGATTTCTACCGGCGGAAACTGGCCGCCGTGGGCGGCCCTTGCCAGGACACCCTGAAGGCCCTCACGGGCCGGAGCCTTCCTTCTTCCCTGGAATGGGTGAAGTGGTGGAACCACAACAAGGGGAAGCGCTGGGACAAGAAGCCTTCCCGGAGGAGAAGCCGCTAGTGGGGGGCTTGAGACCTCTCGAGGTCCTGGCCCTCTCCCTGGCGGCACCGGCGGCCCTCTTCTTCCTCCTCTGGTTCTGGGTCCTGCCCAGGGCCAGGACCCCCCTTCACCCTCCCCGGCCTGTGAAGAAGACGGTCTTCCACTCCCGGACCCGGCCCATCTACGTCTTCGAGGGAAGGCTCTCCGACCGCCGCATGGTCCGGGCCTTCCAGGGGCTGACCCCCGGCCTGGAAGGGACCGAGGCTGGGAGGAGGGCCCTGGAGTTGCTTGGAAGGGAGGCCCATTCCGGCGTGGCGGTGACCCTTCTTTTGCGGAACGGGTCCGGAAAGGCCCTTCCCGCCCTGGCCGGGAACTGGGTCCTGCGCCAGGGGAAAGGAAAGGTCTGGAAGATGGCCGGCTCCCTTCGCCCCGGCTCCCCCCTGGGGAAGCTCCTGGCGGGGCTCTTCACTCCCCCTTCGGAGGAGGTCCCTCCCGGCGAGGTGGAGCGCCATCTCTTTCTCCCATCGGGAAAGGGCGGGCCCCTGGAAGCGGAGCCCCTTCAATTGGAGGGGCCTGGAGTGAAGGTGTCCTTGAGGCCCAGGCGCCTGCCCGCCCAGGACGTCTACCAGGCATGGGAACAGGCTTCCCCGAAAAAGGGGTGAGGGGCTTTCTGGCAGGGATCCTGGTCCTGGCCCTGGCGGGGAGCACCGCCTGGCTCTTCCAGTCCGCGGAGGAGGCCCGGAGGACCCTCCGCCTGGAGAAGACCCGGCGGAAACGGGCCGAGGCCCAGGTCGCCCGCCTGGAGGCCGGGATCGGCGCCCTTCGCAAGGAGGTGGAAGGCCTCTGGGAGCAACTCGCCCGGGCCCGGGAGCAGAAGGAGGGCCGGGACCGGATCCTCGACGAGATCGAGAGGAAGCTCGCCTCCCGCCGGGAGAGGCCGCCCACGCCCCAATGGCGCAAGCGCCTGGAACAGGCCCGGGCCATGATCCCCCTCACGGCCGCCTTGAACCGGGCCCTCCGCCTCTCCGGCGCCTCCAGGCTCCGTTTCTTCTCCATCGGGGGGAGGGAGGGAAAGGCCCTCCTGGACGTGAACCTCCACCACCTGGACTCGACGGGCCTGATCGACAGGGTGGTCCGGGCGGAGAAGCTCTATCTCACCCTGGATCCGGCCCGGCGGGAACTCCGCATCACCTGTCCAAGGGGGAAGATCCTCCAGGAGGGGAAGTGGGTCCCCTTCGGCCCGGAAGGCTGGGAACTCCTGGTGCCCATGGTGGATCCAGAGCCTTGGAAGGGCCTTGCCTTCCCAGTGGTGGAGATCCTCCCCGAACCACCGCCCGGGCCCGCCTCCAGACCGGCCTTTCCCTACTGGGAGAGGAAACTCTGGCTCGACCGGTTCCAGGCCCTCCTCTCGGGGGAACCCTCCCTGGAGAAACACCTCTTCCGGCTCCTCTCCCTGGGGGGGCTGACTCCACGAGGCTTCCGGGAGGTGGAACTCCTGGGATATACCCCCAAGGGCCTCCTGGTGGAGCGTTTCCGGGCCGAGGAACTCCGGGTGGAGCGGGCCGCCGGGAAGGGGATCAGGTTCGTCCTCTTCCGGGGGATCCACGAGGATTCCCTCGGTTCCAGACCCCTCCCGCCGGGAGGATTCCTCCTCTATTTCCCCGGGGCCAGGCCCTCCGAGTGGGCCCGTGCCCTGGGGGACCGGTTCCTGTCAGGGCCTCGCAAAGGCCTTTGAACAAGGGAACTTGCAGAATCCGGGTTGATGGATGAAGGCCCTGCCTTTAAGGTTGGACCTTCCCCGGGCGGGACGCTTCAAGGCCCCAGGCCCGGCGATCGGGCCCCCTGTCCGAAGGGGGCTCTTTCCTGAATGGGCCCGGGGAAGGAACTGGATCGAACGCTGTTGCAGGCGGCTCTCCCCGGGGTTCCGGGGAGCCGGGGACGCCCCCTGGCGGGACGACTGCGAACGGCCCACTTCCCGGGAACGGGAGCAAGGAGGCCGACAACGATGTGGGAAATCTGGGTGGTCATCGCTCTTCTCGGGGGAGGGGGAGCAGGGTACCTGATTCGTTTCTTCCAGGAGAAGGCCAAGCTCCGCAAGGCCGGCGACGAGGCCCGCAAGCTCATCGAGGAGGCCCGGGCCGAGGGGGAACGGTATCGCAAGGAGCTGGAACTCCAGGCCAAGGAGGAGATCAGCCGGCGCAAGGAAGAACAGGAGAAGGAGTTCGCCGAGGTCCGAAAGGACCTCCGGAACCAGCAGCGCCGCCTGGACCGGATGGAGGAGAGCCTCTCCGACAGGGAGGAGCTCTTCCGGCGCAAGGAGCGGGCCCTGGAACAGCGGGAGGCCAAGCTGGCCCAGCGGGGCAAGGAGCTGGACGAGCGCTCCCAGGAGCTGGAGCGGATGGTGGCCCAGGAGAAGGTGAAGCTCCTCGAGCTGAGCGGCCTCTCCGAGGAGGAGGCCCGCGAGGCGGTGATGCGCCGGGTGGAGGAAGAGGTCTCCGAGGAGGTGAGCGCCTACCTCCAGAAGCGCCAGCAGTCCGCCCGGGACGAGGCGGAGAAGGTGGCCCGGGACGTGGTCCTCACGGCCATCGGGAGACTGGGCGTGACCTTCTCCTCGGAGTCCACCGTCTACGCCGTGGACATCCCCAACGACGAAATGAAGGGGCGGATCATCGGCAGGGAGGGCCGGAACATCCGGGCCTTCGAAAAGGAGACGGGTGTGGACGTCGTCGTGGACGACACTCCCGGCGTGGTGGTCATCTCCAGCTTCGATCCGGTGAAGCGTGAAGTGGCCCGCATCACCCTGGAGAGGTTGATCCAGGACGGCCGGATCCATCCCGCCCGGATCGAGGAGATGGTCCACAAGGTCCAGAAGGAGGTGGACCAGAGAATCCTCGAGACGGGAAAGCAGGTCTGCTACGACTTCGGCTTCCACAACATCCATCCCAGGCTGGTGGAACTTTTGGGAAGACTTCGCTACCGCACGAGCTACGGCCAGAACTGCCTCACCCATACCTACGAGGCCTGTTACCTGGCCGGGGCCATGGCGGCGGAACTCGGGCTGGACACCCACCTGGCCGTGAGGTGCGCCCTCTTCCACGACATCGGGAAGGCCGTGAGCCACGAGTCCGAGGGAGCCCACCCCATGGTGGGGGCCGACCTGGCGCGCCGTTGCGGCGAGCCGCCCGAGGTGGTCAACGCAATCGCCGCCCACCACGAGGACGTGCCCTTCGAGACGCCCTACGCCGTCCTCACCCAGGTGGCCGACGCCATCAGCGCCTCCAGGCCCGGGGCCCGGCGGGATTCGGTGGACCGTTACATCAAGCGCCTCGAGAAGCTCGAGGAGATCGCCTCTTCCCACCAGGGGGTGAAGAGCTGCTACGCCGTCCAGGCCGGCCGGGAGGTGAGGGTGATCGTGGACGCCGCCAGGGTGGACGACAACAAGGCGACCCTCCTGGCCCAGAACATCGCCCGGGAGATCGAGGAGAGCATGGACTACCTGGGTGAGGTCCGGGTCACCCTCATCCGCGAGACCCGCGTCGTGGACTACGCGAGGTAGGCGTGGAGGTAAGGGTAGCCTGCTTCGGGGACGTCGTCGGTTCCGCCGGGAGGAAGATCCTGGCCCGCCTCCTGCCGGACTTCATCCGCCGGAGGGACGTCCACCTGGTGGTGGTCAACGGCGAGAACATGGCCGGCGGATCGGGCGTCACCGAGGCCACCTACAAGGAGGTCCGCAAGGCAGGGGCGGACGTCATCACCTCGGGGGACCACATCTTCAAGAGGTCCGAGGTCATCTCCCTCCTGGAGCGGGAACCGGCCCTTCTCAGGCCGGCCAACTATCCCAAGAGGGCCGCCGGCCGGGGCTCGGTGGTGGTTTCCGCCCGCAACGGCGTGGAGGTGGGGGTGATCAACCTGGTGGGGAGGGTCTTCATGGGGCCTGCGGAGTGCCCTTTCCTCGCCGCCCAGGACCTGGTGGACCGGATCCGCCAGAGAACCCCCCTCATCTTCGTGGACATCCACGCCGAGGCCACCTCCGAGAAGATCGCCATGGGGTGGTTCCTGGATGGGTTCGTTTCCGCCGTATTCGGGACCCACACCCACGTGCAGACCGCCGACGAGGTGGTTCTGCCGGGGGGCACGGGTTTCCTCACCGACCTGGGGATGACCGGGCCCCACGAAGGCGTGCTGGGAAGGAAGGTGAAACCGGTGCTCCACAAATTCCTCACCAACATGCCCGCCTCCTTCAAGGAGGCCTCCGATTGGGTCCTGGCGAAGGGCGCCCTGTTCACCGTGGACCATGCCACGGGGAAGTGCCTCTCCGTGGAGCGCCTGGTCCTCTCCGAACCGGGAGCCGGCCCGGCCAGGGTGGGAGGAGGGTTCCGGTAGAATGAAGCGGCCCGCCGGGTCTTTCCCGATCCTTTGCGCCTGGGCCTTCGCCCTGGCCCTCTCCTCCTGTAGTTGCCCTCCTTCCCGGGACGCCGGGAAGGGCGGGGTCCCGGCTTCGTCCCGGCCCGCCCCCGGGGCGCCGGCCTCCCGGCCCGCCGGGCCGCCTTCCTTCCACGGCAGGTCTCTCGCCCAGTGGGCGAAGGCCTTTCTGGAAGAGGAGGACTACGGCGCCCGGGTCCAGGCCTCGGAGGCCCTGGCCGCTTTGGGCGCTCCCGCCGTTCCCACCCTTGCCCAGGCCCTGAGGGACCCGGAACTCCGTTTCCTCGCAGGCCGGGCCCTGGAGAAGATCGGCCGGCCCGCCGTGGCCGGGCTGGTCCCGGTCCTTTCGGACCCGGACGAAGAGACCAGGATCGCCGCCGTGGGGGTCCTGGGCGGAATCGGCCCCCAGGCCAAGGAGGCCGTCGGTGCCCTGATGGAGCGGGTCCGGAAGGGAAGTCCCCTGGAGCGGTGGGCCGCCCTGGAGGCCTTGGGCAACATCGGGCCCGCCGCGTCGGCGGCCCTCCCCCTGGTGCTCTCCATCCTGGAGCAGAGGAAGGGGCCTCCCCTCACGGCGGCGCAGAAGATCCGGGCCTTGAAGGTCCTGGAGGGGCTCTTGAGGGACGAGAACGAGCTGGTCCGCCGGACGGCCGCCTCGGTCCTGGAGCGGATCCGCCGGGGCGGGAAGGCCGGGGAGAAGGCCCGGAAAGGGGGAAAGCGCTGACCGGGGAGGTTGCCAGGGACCTTCCCCGTCGTCATAGTGGTCCCCTTTCTCTCCCCCTCCTTTTCCCGAGATGACCATGGACTCTCCCGAAAGGCTGGAAGCCTTTCTCGCCCGGGCCCGCGCCTGGGTGGAGGAAGGCCTGGACCGGGCCCTTCCCCCCGGAGGGGAGACCCCGGGAAGTCTCCACGAGGCCATGCGTTACGCTGTCTTCGGAGGGGGCAAGCGTCTCAGGCCCGCCCTGGTCCTGGGGGCCTGCGAGGCCCTGGGAGGAAGGGGGGAGGACGCCCTGGCGGCGGCGGTGGCCTTCGAGATGATCCATACCTACTCCCTGGTCCACGACGATCTGCCCTCCATGGACGACGACGACCTTCGCCGGGGGCGGCCTACGTGCCACAAGGTCTTCGGCGAGGCCCTGGCCCTCCTGGCCGGGGACGCCCTCCTCACCCAGGCCTTCCAGGTCCTCTCCTCCTGGCCCCCAGGAGGAGAGCGGGCCCTGGAGACCATCCGGATCCTCTCGTCCGTGGCGGGGAGCCTGGGGATGGTGGGTGGCCAGGTCCTGGACCTGGAAGGGGAGGGAAAGGAAGCGGACCTGGAGTCGGTCAGGGCCATCCACGAAAGGAAGACCGCCGCCATGATCGCCGGATCCCTCATGGCCGGGGGGACGGCCGCCGGGGCCCCCCGGGAGGTGGTGGAGCTCCTGGAGAGGGCGGGAAAGGCCCTGGGACTGGCCTTCCAGATCCAGGATGATGTGCTGGACGAGACGGCCGACGCCGGAACCCTGGGGAAGACCCCCGGGAAGGACCGGAGGAGCGGCAAGCGCACATGGCCGGCGGCGGTGGGCCTGGAGAAGAGCCGGGCCCGGGCGGCCGGACTGGTCGAGGAGGGACTGGCTCTCCTTGGAGAGGCGGGGATCCGAAAGGGACCCCTCCCGGAGCTGGCCCTCTACATGGTGCGCCGGAAGAAATAGACGGGCCGGAAACCAAGGCCCCGAGGAGCGGACGATGGATCGGATTCTGGACAAGATCGACTCCCCCCGGGACTTGAAGGACCTACCCTTCGAGATGCTCCCCGCCCTGGCCGAGGAGATCCGGGAGTTCCTACTGGACACGGTCTACACCACGGGAGGGCATCTCGGTTCCAACATGGGGGTGGTGGAACTCACCCTTGCCCTCCACAGGGTCTTCGACTTCTCCAGGGACAGGCTCCTCTTCGACGTGAGCCACCAGTGCTACACCCACAAACTCCTCACGGGCAGGCGGGAGGCCTTTCATACGCTCAGGCAAAAGGGCGGGATCTCGGGGTTCACCAACCGCTTCGAGTCGCCCTACGACGAATTCACCGTCGGGCACGCCGGCACGGCCATCTCGACGGCCCTGGGACTCGCCGAGGGGGACGCCAAGACTGGGGTGAAGCGCAAGATCGTCGCCCTCGTGGGGGACGCCTCCCTGGGATGCGGCGTCTCCTTCGAGGCCCTCAACCACGGCGGGGTCCTGGGCCGGAACGTCCTGGTGGTCCTCAACGACAACAAGTGGTCCATCTCCAAGACCGTCGGGGCCTTGAGCGCCTACTTGAACCACATCCGGACCAGCCCGCTCTACAAGGGGGCGAAGAAAGAGTTGCGGAGACTCGTTTCCTCCCTCCCCCTGGTGGGCAAGAAGGTGGACGAGGCGGGGGAGCAATTCCTCAAGGTCCTGAAGTCCACCATCGCGCCGGGATCCTTCTTCGAGGACCTGGGGCTGGGCTACTTCGGCCCCGTCGACGGCCACGACCTGGGCGTCCTGATCAATACGATCGAACGGGTGAAGGACTTCGAGGGGGTGGTCCTGCTCCACGTCCTCACCGAGAAGGGCAGGGGCGCCGACGGCGCCGAAGAACAGGACGACCGTTTCCACGGCGTATCCCCCAGGAAGGTGGACGCCAACCGGACGAAGGACGTGGTCATCGTTCCCGGCGCCCCCGCGCCGGTCCAGGGCAAGTCCTGGACCAAGGCCTTCTCCCAGGCGATGATCGAACTCTTCCAGGAGGACGAGCGGATCACCGCCGTCACGGCGGCCATGCCCAAGGGGACCGGCCTGGACCAGGTGGCCCGGTTCTTCCCGGAGCGTGTCCACGACACGGGAATCGCCGAACAACACGCCGTGGCCTTCAGCGCCGGCCTTGCGGCGGCGGGCCTCAGGCCCGTGACGGCCATCTACTCCACCTTCCTCCAGAGGGCCTACGACATGGTCTTCCAGGAGGCCCTCCTCCAGAGGCTTCCCGTGGTCTTCGCCATGGACCGGGCCGGGGTGGTGGGCGAGGACGGGGCCACCCACAACGGCCTCTTCGACATCGCCTTCCTCCGCACTCTCCCGGAGATCGTCCTCCTGGCGCCGAGGGACGAGACGGAGCTGCGCATGATGTTCCGCTGGGCCCTCCAGGGAGAGCACCCGGCGGCCATTCGTTACCCCAGGGGGAATTGCCCCTCTCCCGAGAGGGGAGGGGAACGCCCCCCCCTGGCCCTGGGGAGGGCGGAACGACTCCGGAGGGGATCGGATGCGGCCCTCTTCGCCTACGGGAGCATGGTCTACCCCGCCCTGGAGGCGGCGGACCTGCTTGCCGCCGAGGGGATCGAGGCGGAGGTCTGGAACGCCCGTTTCGCCAAGCCCCTGGACAGGGAGGTCCTGGGGATGCTGGCCTCGGATTTCCCCCTCCTGGTCACCTTGGAGGAGCACGCCCTGGCCGGGGGCTTCGGCTCGGCCGTCCTGGAGGAGCTGAACGCCATGGGCGTCTCCTCCGGGAGAGTGATACGGCTAGGCGTAAGAGACGAGTTCCTGGAGCACGGGAGCCGGGAGTTGGTCCTCCGCGAGCAGGGCCTGCACCCCGGGGGGATCGCCGCCGCCGTGAAGAGGGGGCTCGGGGCGGGGAGAAAGGCCCGGGCGGCCGACCCGGGGGGGAGAGTCTGAAGGGTGACGGTCCGGGTCTTCCTCACCGGGCAGGGTGAGCGGCCGGGCGTGGCCCGGGCCGCCGAGCGGGCCCGGGCCTTCCTCGAGAGGCACGGGGAGGCCTCCTTCGCGGGAATGGACCTGGAGGCCGACCGGGACCTCTCCCGCCTGGAGGCGGACCTGCTCCTGGTGCTGGGAGGGGACGGCACCCTTCTCGGCGCGGCCCGCCGTATGGGAACCAGGCAGATTCCGACCCTGGGGATCAACATGGGCCGGCTGGGTTTCCTCTCCTCCTTCCAGGAGAAGGACATGGAGGGAGCCCTGGACCGGGCGATCCGGGGCGCTCTGAAGACGGAATTGCGCCTCATGATCCACTGCTCCCTCGTGAAGAAGGGGGCGAGGAGACCCTCCTGGGAGATGCCCGCCCTGAACGACGGGGTCCTGGGCCGTCCCCGGGCCGGGGCCATCATGGCCGTGGACGTCCGGGTGGGCGGAACCCTGGTGAGCACCTATGCGGGAGACGGTGTCCTGGTCTCCACGCCGGGGGGGTCCACGGCCTATTCCCTCTCCTCGGGCGGGCCCGTCCTCATGCCCGAGATGGACGTCCTCCTCGTAGTGCCCCTGGCCTGCCACACCCTCTCTCTCCGGCCCCTGGGGATCCACGCCAGGGAGGGCGTGGAGATGACCCTGCGGGAGGATTCCAAGGCCGAGGCGGGGAAGCTGGTGTGCGACGGCCAGGTCTCGGTGGACGTGGAGCGGGGTGACACGGTGCGGATCCGTCCAGCCAGGAAGAAGTTCCGCCTCCTCCACGATCCCAGGATGAACTTCTTCGAGGTCCTCCGGGTCAAGCTGGGATGGGCCGGGCATCCCAACTACGAGTGGTGAAGGACCGGGAAGGCCCGCCCCTGCGGGTCCTCCTGGTCTGCACGGGCAACCTCTGCCGGAGCCCCCTGGCGGAGGCTCTCCTCCGGCGCCTGGCCCGGGAGAGGGGCGTTTCTTTGGAGACCCGCTCCCGGGGCGTGGAGGCCCTCGAGGGAGAACCCCCTCCGCCGGAAACGATCCGGGCCGGCCGGGAGCTCGGGGTGGACCTGGAAGGACACAGGGGCCGCAGGCTCAGGGTGGAAGACCTGGAGTGGGCCCAGAGGGTCCTGGTGATGGAGCCCTGGCAGAAAGGAGCCCTGGAGGGGATGAAGGCCGGGAGCGGGAAGGTGGAGGGCCTGTGGGCCTGGGCTCCCGGCGGGCCCGGCGAGATCCCCGATCCCTACATGGAGGGCGGCGAGGCCCACCTGGAGACGGCCCGCCTCCTGGAGGCCGCCCTGGAGGCCTGGCTGGAGGAGCTGTAACCTGGAGCCGGGGGGAGGGGAGGCCCGGGGGAACGGGATGGACCGGCGGGATTTCCTGGAAAGGCTTCTTTGGGCTCCGGCCCTTCTTCTTCCATCCTCCTGCGAGGGAGGGGCGGCCCGTGGGAGGATCCGCCTCTCCTTCCGGGCCCTTGGTACGGGTGTCCGAATACTCCTGGAGGGGAGGCGGGGAGTCCTTCCCGCCGCGGCGGGCGCCGTGAGGGAGGCCTTCCGCCGGGGTGACGACCTCCTGTCCCCTTTCCGGGAGGAAAGCGCCCTGGCGAAGCTGTGCAGGGAGGCCGCCCGGGGTTCCGCCCGGGTGGGGCCCGTCCTGGGGGAGTTCCTCCGGGCTTCCCGGTCGGCCTGGGATGCTACGGGGGGCGCCTTCGATCCCACCGTCGGGCCCCTGGTGAAGTCCTTCGGGATCCACGCCTCCGGGCGGATTCCCTCCAGGGAGGAATTCCTCCGGGCCCGGTCCGAGGTCGGCCTGGAGAAGCTGGAGTGGGATCCCGTCGAGAGGATCCTAAGGTTTCCAGGACCGGGTTTCTCCCTGGATCCCTGCGGGGCCGGAAAGGGATTGATCCTGGACCTGGCCGCCCGGGCGGCCAGGGACGCCGGGGCCGAGTCGGGCCTTCTCGAGGCCGGGGGGGATCTCCTTGCCTTCGGTCCCCGGAGTTTTCTCGTGGCGATCCGGGCCGCCGGGGTCCGGGGAGGGGTGGTCCGGCTGGTGAGGCTCCAGGAGGGGGGGCTGGCGGCTTCGGGACTGGGGGAGAGGGTCCTCCGGGCGGGGGGGAGGGAGTTGGGGCACGTGATCGATCCTTCCACGGGGGAGCCCATGGATCCGGAAGACCGGAACGTTCCCCTGACGGCGGCGGCCTCGGCCCCTTCGGGAGTCCTGGCGGACGCCTTGGCCACGGGGCTCCTTGTGCGGGGCGCCGGGGGACTCCCTGCCCTGGAGGGGATTCCCGGGGCGGGGGGGCTCCTGGTCTTCAGGAGGAATGGGGGCGGCTTCAGGCTCGAGAAGGGCGGGGCTTTTCCTGGGATCCGGAATCTTTGAGGGCGGAGGCCCGGGCCTTCCGGAAGGCCAGGGCGGCCTGGTAGGAGGATCGGACCAGGGGGGCCGATGCCACGTGGGCGAAGCCCATCCGCCGGCCCGCCCTGGCGAGCTCGAGGAATTCCGTCGGCTCCAGGTAGCGGTGGACCGGAAGATGGCGGGGAGTCGGCTGGAGGTATTGGCCCAGGGTGAGGATCTCGACGCCTGCCCGGCGCAATTCCTCCATGGCGGAGAGGACCTCCTCCCGGGTTTCGCCCATCCCCAGCATGAGCCCCGACTTGGTCACCTGGCCGGGGCGGATCTCCTTGGCCGCCCGCAGGACCTGGAGGGATCCTTCGAAGGAGCACCGCCGGTCCCGGATCTTGGATGTGAGGGAAGGAACAGTCTCCACGTTGTGGGCGAAGACGTCGGGTCTGCCCCCGAGGAGGACCCTTTCCAGGGAGGAGCGGGAGCCCTGGAAGTCGGGGGTGAGGACTTCCGCCCGGGCTTCTGGGAGGAAACGGTGCAGGGCCTCGAGGGTCCGGGCGAAGGCTTCGGCTCCGAAGTCGGGAAGGTCGTCCCGGTCCACCGAGGTGAGGACCACGTAGCGGAGATTCATGGAGCGGGCCGCCCGGGCCACCCTTTCGGGCTCTTCGGGATCCCAGGTTCCCCCCGGGTCTCCCGAGGAGACGGAGCAGAAACGGCAGCCCCTGGTGCAGGTCTTCCCAAGGATCAGGAAGGTCGCCGTTCCCTCGCCCCAGCACTCCCCCAGGTTGGGGCAGCGGGCCTCCTGGCAGACCGTGTGGAGGCGGCCTTCCTCCAGGAGGGACTTGACCTTCAGGTAGGCCCGTCCGCCGGGGATCCGCATCTTGAGCCAGGGGGGCTTGGGGCCCCTGGGACGGGGGGATTCTTTCTCGGAGCCTTCCTGGTCCATGGCGCCAACGTGCCTCACGGGGGGACAAGGTTCAACCGATCCTCCAGGTCGGGGGGGGCCTTCCGGCTCGTCCCGGGGCAGGAGCGGTGGACACCCTCCTTTGGGGCCTTATTCTTGGGTGTCCCGTGGTTCCATTTCCAGGGTGCCTCATGAAACCAAGGTCGTCCCCTTTCCTCCTCTCCTGGTTGCTCCTGCTGGCTTGGGCCTTCTGGGGGTGGGGTTGCCACTCCTCGAGCGGTGGGGGCTGGGCTCCCGGCGCCGCCGGGGGGGACCCGGAGGTCCTGCCTGGCGGGGCCGATCCTTCCCTGACCTTCGCCGGGTGCCGCTGGGCTCTTCCCTTGGATGGAGGGGTCTACCTCTCCTGGGAGCCTGTGACCCAGGAGGTGGTGAAGAACAAGAAGACGGTCCGGGTGCCGAGAAAGGGGATCGACTACCTGGTCTATCTTTCCTCCCTGCCCTTCCACTTCCAGGAGAGCAAGCCCGACTACACCGTGAGAGACCGGACCGGCCTGGAGGTGAAGGGATTGAAGAACGGCCTGGTCTACTGGGTGACCGTGAGGGCGAAGGACTCGTCGGGATTCCTGGACAAGGACGAGACGGCCCTCTCCTTCCTGCCCGGGCCGGTCCGTTTCGTGAAGCCCGGCAACCAGGCGCCCGGCAGGGACGGCCTCACCCCCGGGCGGGCTTTCGCCTCTCTGCGGGAGGCCCTCGCCTCCTCCTTGCCCATGCACTGCACCCTCTTTCTCGGCGAAGGGGAACTGCCGGGAGGTGTCTCCCTTCCGCCTGGGATCTCCCTGGCCGGGGGATTCGGTCCAGCCATGGAGCCTTCCCGGCGTGATCCTTTCCGCTACGTCACCAAGCTGGGGCCGGGCCCGGGGGGAGGACCGATCCTGGAACTCCAGGGCGGCGGATACAACCTGGTCTCGGGGCTCATGCTGGACGGCGAAAACCGGGTGTCCCCGGGATTCCGGGCCGGGCCGGGCCGGCTGGCCTTGAGGAACGTCTCCATCGTCCGGTGCGCCGGGACGGGCCTCGTGCTCCGGGGTGAGGCCTCCACGGAGAGCAGGGTGGAGGGGGACCTTTCCTTTCTCAGGATCCTGGGCAACGGGGGCGCCGGGGCGGACGTCTCCGGGTTGACGGGCCTTCTCTTCCAGGAGTGTCTGATCCGCAGGAACGGAAACGAAGGCTTGCTCGCCAGGGAGCTCCAGGTGAACCCCGAAGGAGAGCTCCTCTTCTCCCTGGAAGGTTGCAGGATCGAGGCCAACCGGGCGGGAGGGATCGAGATCGGTCTGGCGCCGGGACCCTCGGGGCCTCCGGGGGCGGGACCGGGAAAGGCCCTGGCCAGGGTTCGCCGTTGCCGGATCCGGGACAACCTCCAGGAAGGGATCCGGGCCGTGGCGGACCTGGGAGACGGGCCGCCGGTGAAGGGTTACGTCCAGGTTCTCTTCTCTTCCCTGGTGAACAACGGGGGGAGCGGAGTCCTGGTCCAGCCCTCTCCCAGGGCCACCATCCTGGTCTCCGGGAACAGGGTCTCCGCCAACAGGGGGATGGCTGGGATCACCGTGGCTTCCGGTACGGGAGGGACCGTGCGGGTCTCCAACAACGCCGTTTTCGGAAACACCCGGGACGGGATCCGGGTGAACCGGTCTCCCGAAGCCCGCCTGGTCATGGTTCACAACAACGATTCCGCCGCGAACGGGAACGTGGGGCTCCTGGTGGAGGGCGACGACACGGCCTGCCTCTCCAACACGGTGGTCTGGAACAAGCAGGACGTTCAAGCCCCCTGGATCGGCTACAGCCTGAGAGGGAAGGGAACGGGGGGCCCCGGGGTCTTTTCGGGGAATCCGGGTTACAAGGTCTTCCCCGCAGGAATCCAGTTCCTCGACGGCCCCGGGTCGGAGGACCTGGTCCACGTCCCCTGGCCGGGCGTGACCGCCCCCGGCGAGTTCGTGGAGATCGGCGACGACGGGATCCCCCGGGCCGTGGAGGCGGTGACCCGCACGGGGATCCGCTTCTCGCCCCCTTTGAAGACTCCCGCCCCCGTGGGCACGGCCCTCTTCGTCTCACTGGGCAAGGAGGGGGTCCGGGAGGACCTGCGGGTGGGGAGTTCCTCTCCCGTTCGGGGAAGGGGAATGGCCTACCTGCCCGATCCCAAGGGGGGAAAGGCCACGGTGGGGTTCCTGGGCGGCCCCTTGGCGGTCACCCAGGTCGGGCCCGGCGGGGAGGGGCGGATACCGGATCTCTCCTTCCAGGACCTTGCCTTCCTTCCTCCTCCCGGAACCAGTGCTTCCCTGGTGGACAGGATCACCGTGATCGCCGGAGTCGAACTGGACGAGAGCACGGTCAACTCCTCGACGGTGCAGCTCTACAACGCCTCCCGGATGTCCCGGCTGAGCGTGAGAGTGAACCTCTTCGGCAAGAAGAAAGACCGATTCGTCGTCGCCGGTTTCCCCAACACCAAAACCCCCCTCCTCCTCGTCCTCACCACCAAGATCCAGGACACCCAAGGAAGGACCCTCGCCCTCCCCCTCTTCATCTTCTACCCCCGCTGATCCTGCCGGGAGTAGTTTTATAACGAAGGATCCCCGCAGATCTTGCCGGGAGGAGTTTTATAACGAAGATCCTGTAAAAATGTGCCGGGAGGAATTTTTTCACATTCTCTGGGGGGAGGGGTAGGTTTAGGGGCCCCTGGCGCCGGGGGGGCGGGAGGGTCCTGGAAGGGAGATGCGGAATGGCCGGAGGTTCTCGGTTCCTGGCTTTCGACCTGGGCGCAGGCAGTGGAAGGGCGGTTCTGGGGACCCTCGAGGAGGGAAAGTTGGAAATCCAGGAGGTTTCCCGCTTCCCCAACAGGATGCTTCAGCTTAGGGGCCACTTCTATTGGAACATCTACGGCCTCTTCGAGAAGCTCCGGGATGCCATGGCCCAGGCGGCTTCCCTCCCGGGCGGGCCCCCCGAGAGCGTGGCCGTGGACACATGGGGAGTGGATTCCTGCCTCTTCGCCGCCGATGGGAGCCTCCTGGGCCTTCCCTTCGCCTACAGGGACCTTAGGACCCAGGACATGCCGGAGGAGTTCTTCCGCAAGATCCCCGCCCGCCGGGTCTACGAGAAGACGGGGATCCAGACCATGGCGATCAACACGCTCTTTCAGCTCTACGCCATGGTCCGGGAGAAGTCTCCCCTCCTCGAGGCGGCGAGCTTCCTTCTCATGATGCCCGAGGCCCTTTCCTTCTTCTTCTCGGGAGTGGCCCGCTCGGAGAGGACC